>Ga0116229_10007922_pt1 | contig 16666 bp, 10 predicted proteins | sample S1TSphgellanicum_3_FD_87313 | JGI IMG/M metagenome (GOLD analysis project Ga0116229, IMG submission 87313) | Host-associated microbial communities from peat moss isolated from Minnesota, USA - S1T2_Fc - Sphagnum magellanicum MG | ecosystem: Host-associated > Plants > Peat moss > Unclassified...
GCCCGAACCGCGACGTTATAGCTATAGCGGAACCGGATGTCTTGGGAGACAGAATAGTCAAAGTCGAGCTTGTAGGTATTGGTTATGCCGATCGACGAGTAGTCGGAGAAGCGGTAGCCAGGATTGAAGTTGACCGCCTTGATAAAGGGCAGGTTCTGAACCAGCGGCACATGCGCTTCGCCGTACAGTTCATACACCTGATAGGTGCCCGAGTCGCCGATGTTCTGACCGCCGCCCGATAGATCGCCCGAGGATTCCTCAGCGTCGGTTTGATAGAGCAGGTTTTCTCGGCGGTATTCGGTGCCGAGCGCGACGCCGACGCCTTCCGTGGCCAAGGGGCTCTTCAGATTATATTTGCCAAGATCGCCGTTGATGCTGGCGCTGGCGACCTGCTCGACCGTGTCGCCGGCCAGGAAGCCGGGCACTTCGACATAGGCGAACGCCGCCTTGGAGATGCTCGAACTATTGGCGGTAAAGATGTTGATCGGTACGCACGCGCCGCCGACATAGCAGGTGCCGTTCGGATTGACCTCAAGCGCGTTTTGCAGGCGCGCCAGCGAGGCGTAGCCACCCTGCTCCTGTTGATAGTTCGACGTGCCGTATTGAATATAGGCGTCGTAAGACCAGACGTTATCCAGGTCGCCGCGGGCGCCGATGTCAGTCTTGTAGCTGGTGTGGTTGAAGGTGCCGGTCCGAGGGGCTGAGGTGAAGCGGTAGCCGATCTGCACCTGAGTGAGGGCGCTGGTGCCGGCAGACGTGCCGCAAAGCGCCGTCGCCTGTTGGGTTGATAGAAGGGGGTTGTTACAGTTGATGTTGAAGTAGCTCTGGCCAACGATGGCCCCGCCGCCAGCGAAAAAGCCGCTGGGCGCGAATTGAGCCAACGTATTGTCTTCAGCGAACATGAAGTCGGAGTAGAACTCCAACTGGGGGCTCACTTGGTAGTGAGCAAAATACCCCATGTTATAGCGGTCGTCTTCGCGCTGCAGATAGCTCAGAGCGTTGAAGTTGTAGCCCGGGACGCTGCTGCTCACGAACGTCGCGGAGCCATTCGGATTGTCGTGCAATCTGCCGGTGTTGCCGGGCGACACGGTGTTGCCCTCGGCGGCCGACAGAGCTTGGAAGCGACCGTAGGCGCCGTTGGACGACCCGACGCAGAAGTGCGTGTCATACACGTGCGAATTGGTTGCGTAGGTGCTGCCCAGCGCACAGGCGGAATAGTCGCGTTGGGTTTGCAGCACGGGGTCGGAGTGGAAATAGGTGCCGTAGGCCGTGATATTGCCCTTACCGTCCGGCGCAGACACCCCGAAAACGGCCGAAGCGGTGTACTGTTCGCCGTCGAACTTGTCGCCGGGTACGGCCACGTTGCTGGACTTCAGCAGCGCGTCCACGGCGGCGTTGTGAGTGCTGTTTTGATTGCCGCTAGCCTGGATATCGAACTGAACGCCCTGGAAGTCCTTCTTCATGATGAAGTTGACGACGCCGGCGACAGCGTCAGCGCCGTACACAGCCGAGGCGCCGCCCGTGACGATATCGATGCGGTCTACCAGGGCGGCCGGGATTTGGTTGATGTCGGCATAGGGCGCGGTCGGATCGCCTGGGGGCAGACGCCGTCCATCGACGAGAACCAGGGTGCGTTGAGGGCCGAGGTCGCGAAGGTTGACGGTCGCGGTGCCGCCCGAGTCGATCGATTGGCCCAGATTCTGGCCGCCGGTGATTTCTGGCAGGCTGTTCAGCAGGTTCTCGATCGTCGTCGTGCCCGTCAGTTTCACTTCGGCGGCGGTGACGGAGGTGATTGGCGCGTCAGACGTCAAATTCGGGGATTTGATCCGCGATCCCGTAACAACAACTTCTTGGACGCCAGTTCCTGAGGGCGCCGGAGACGTAGCGTCCTGTGCTTGAGCTGTTGTTGCTGACATAGCGGCAGCAAACGCTACGCCACAGATCATCGAAGACGCCATCAGCCGATGGCGAAACGCGGTATTCTGCATCTTTAACCCCCAAGAACCACCGATAATTTCACGGCGGTAAAGTTTAGGACCTCGAGCATCTGGTTTTGAGCGTCAGCGAGGTCCTCCCTGGGGCTAAGAAGGCATCCACATTAAATCGAGTCAATGTTCATTGCCGTATTTCGGTCATGACGTTGCAAGCGGCCATATGAGTGTCATAATTTGGCCACGTCGCAACATTCTGCCTAGTTCGGCGGCGCCGGTGTTTCGGCGACTTGGACGTCTCGGGTGGGGGCGGCCGCCTGACGGCGCGTCTCCAGCCCCATATCGCCGCTCACGACGACGAAACTTGCCCCATAGATGGACGGTTAAGGCTCAATCGTCCGCGTTTCTAAGGGTGTCAAGAAATTGCTGAAATGATTTATTATTGCGACGGTTTTTGCGGGGCCTATCCGGCGCAGCCCCGGACGCTTAGGGGGACGCGGCTAGGAAAAAGGCAGGGCGATGCTATCGCTTTGGGGGCGTCTTCAAACGGCTCGCGCATCGAGCCCTATGCGCCCGTGCGGCGCCCATAAACGGGGCAGCCGCCGATGACCACCTTAAGACGCCGAAGCGCCCTTTCGGGCGCGTTTGCCAAAGAAGGGCGTTTTCGCCTTGGGCGCCGGTGGGACCGGGCGGATCGCGATGACCATGTAGGGGCTCGAGCCCCCGAAGTCCTGATACGACAGACCTATGCGCAGGCCATGGCCTTGCCAGCGGCAATCCACCTGGTCCAGTCCGCCCGTCTTACTGTCGAAACACACCTTTGGCTTGCCGTAATAGCCGCTGAACGCGGTCTCCAGCGCCCGAGCGTCCTCCAGATTGCCCAGGGTGGCGTGGGATTTCACATCCCTGAGTTTGACCATTACCGACGAGAGACCGCCATTGCGGAACAGGAAGTAAAGGTCGCCGTCGCGGCCGTAGACCTGATCTTTCATCCGCCACAGGGCCACAGCTCCATCGTCGCCGACCGGCGCGGGATAGGGCGCAACGCCGGTCGCGAACAGAGCCTTCACCTGATCGAGCGTCATGCCGAGCATCGCGCCACGCCAAAGTTCGACCTTTGGAACGGGCGCGGTCGCCTCGGCTTGCTGATGAACGGTGGGCGCTAAGGGGGCGGACGGGGCGTTGGGCAGGTCCAACGAGGGCGCAATGGGTTCCGGCTGGGCGACCACGGGGGATGCGCCGAGGAAGTTCGCGCCGGCGGCGAGGATGAGGGCCGCCGCAGCGGCCACGGTCGGCGAGGACGTCATACTGTCCCCTCGCACGCCGCGGCGAACACGTCGAGACCCTGGCGCAGATCGGCGATCAGATCGCTGGGCGCCTCCAGCCCGATGTGCAGCCGCACGAGCGGCCCCAAGCCTAGCCAAGGTCTTGCCGTGCGCTGCACCTGGGGGTCGCAGTGGATGGCGAGGCTCTCAAAGCCGCCCCAGGAAAAGCCGAGGCCGAACAGGGTCAGCCGGTCCAGGAAGGCCTCGACAGCGCGGGGCGGCGCCGGTTGCAGGATCACGCCGAACAGCCCGCAAATCCCGCTGTAGTCCCGCCGCCACAGGGCGTGATCAGGCGAACTGGGCAGGGCAGGGCAGAGCACGGACTTCACCTCGGGCTGAGCCTCCAACCATTGGGCGATCTGCAACGCCGACTCGCCGTGGCGCTGGAGCCGCAGCGGCAGGGTGCGCAAACCCCGCAACAGGGTGTAGCAGTCGTCGGGAGACACGGCCCAGCCTGTCTCCAGCACAAAGGTCTTGAGGGCCTGGCTCCATCTTGGGTCTGACGTCGCCACTGATCCCATGAAGACATCCGAGGCGCCGGAGACGTATTTGGTCAGGGCCTGGATGCTGAGATCGACGCCGGCCGCCAGGGGCTTGAACAGGACGCCCGCCGCCCAGGTGTTGTCGATCAGGGTGATCAGACCGCGGGCGCGGGCGGCGGCCGCAATGGCCGGCGTATCCTGCATCTCAAACGTCAGCGAGGCCGGGCTTTCGAGCAGGATCGCGCGGGTGTCGGGGCCGACCATGGCCATGATCTCATCCACGCTGGCGCGCGCCGGATAATAGCGTGTCGAAACGCCGAAGCGCTTCAACGTACCGTTACACAGGCGCCGCGTCGGGCGATAAACCCCGTCGGCGGCCAGGAGTTCGTCGCCGCTGGACAGAACCGACATCAGGGCGCCCGTGATCGCGCCAGCCCCGGACGAGAACAGGGCCACATCTTGCGCGCCTTCCAGCTCGCATAGAGCGGTTTGCAGCGCCGCTTGAACGCCCAGGCCCAGGCGGCCATAGCTCGGCTGATCCAGACTGTAGAGACTGGCGGCGTTGGGCATCAAGACCGTCGACGCCCGCTGGACCGGCGGATTGACGATCCGCGCCTCTGTCCCCAATCGTGTGGCCGCGCTGTCGCCCGTGTGCAGCAGCCGGGTCGATTCACACCAGTTGGGCGCCGGCGGGCTTGTGTCGGTCTTGAGATCGGCCATCGTCGCGGTCAGACGCCTGTGACCACGGGCGCATCCGACCGTGCGCCCCATTCGGTCCAGGACCCGTCATAAACGGCGACATCCCATCGCCCCAGCCGCGCTAGGCCTAAGGCCAGGATGCAGGCCGTGACGCCGGAGCCGCAACTGGTCGTCACGGGCCGTTGGTCCACCAAATCGACGCCGTCGAAGGCCTCCTTCAGCGCCTCGACAGACTTTAGCCGCCCGTCGGCCGTGATGAGCGTACTTGAGGGCAGGTTGGCCGCGCCAGGCATGTGGCCGCGAGCCAGGCCGGGGCGGGGCTCGGCGACCTCGCCGCTGAACCGCGGCGCGGGACGGGCGTCCAGCACCAGCGCGCCGGCGGCGCCCTCATGGATCGTGCGTCGCATGGCGTCGAAGTCGCGCACCAGCTCTGGCCGGGGATTGGGGGTGAAGCGTTTGGGTCGCGCAAAGGCGTCGCCGCTGGCGGTCGGCCGGCCTTCCGCCCGCCACTTCGCCAGCCCGCCGTCGAGCACGACCACCTTGTCGTGGCCCATGGCGCGCAAGGTCCACCACAGTCGGGCCGAGGCGATCAGGCCGCCGACGTCATAGGCGACGACGGTCGTCTCATCGCCGACGCCCAAGGCGCCGATCGCTTCGGCGAAGATTTCCGGCTCCGGCAGCATATGGGGCAGGCCGGAGCTCGTGTCGGCCACGGCGTCGATATCGAAGAAGACGGCGCCGGCGATGTGGGTCTCGCGAAACTCTGCAGCCGGCGCCCGGTTGGCGGCCGGCATGTGCCAGCTGGCGTCGAGAATGGCGATATCGTCCGCGCCAAGGCGTTCCGCCAGCCACTCGGTCGAGACAAGGGGATGGTCAAGGTTCATCGTCACATCCAGGGCGGCGTCGGCAGACCGCGCTCGCGCAGAAAGGCCGGATTGAATAGCTTGCTTTGATAGCGCGAACCGTGGTCGCACAAAATGGTCACGACGGTGGCGCCGGGGCCGAGCTCGCGCCCCAGGCGGATCGCGCCGGCGATGTTGATCCCTGACGAGCCGCCAAGGCATAGCCCCTCATGCTGCACCAGATCAAATACCTGGGCCACGGCTTCTGCGTCGGTGATCTGATAGGCATGGTCGATCTTCAGGCCGTCCAGATTGGCGGTGATGCGGCCCTGGCCGATGCCTTCGGTGATCGAGCCGCCCTCCGCCTTCAGTTCGCCAGCGGTATAGTAGTTGAAAAGCGCGGAGCCGAGGGGGTCTGCGAGGCCGATGGCGACGCTAGGTTTCTTCTCCCGCAGCGCCTGGGCCACGCCTGCCAAGGTGCCGCCGGAGCCGACGGCGCAGATGAACCCATCCACCGCGCCCCCGGTCTGCGCCCAGATTTCCGGGCCTGTGGTGAGGTAATGCGCCGCCCGGTTTGCCAGGTTGTCGAACTGATTGGCCCAGACGGCGCCGTTCGGCTCGGTCGCCGCGCGCGCCTCGGCGATGCGGCCCGAGATGCGGGCGTAGTTGCCGGGGTTGGCGTACGGCACGGCGTCCACCTCGATCAGTTCGGCGCCGAGCAGGCGGATGAAGTCCTTCTTCTCCTGGCTTTGGGTGCGCGGCAGCACGATCACGCTGCGATAGCCGAGCGCCGAGCCCACCATGGTGAGCCCGATGCCGGTATTGCCCGCCGTTCCCTCCACGATCAGGCCGCCGGGTTTCAACGCCCCTCGGGCCTCGGCGTCCCTGATGATTTGCAGCGCGGCGCGATCCTTCACCGACTGACCAGGGTTCATAAACTCCGCCTTGCCCCAGATCTCGGCCCCCGCCGCCGCGCTGGCCCGGTGCAGGCGGATCAAGGGGGTATTGCCGATGGCGTCCACGATGCCTTTGGCGACGCCGGGATGGGGAGAGATCATGGTCTGACGCCGGGCTCCGGGTTTATAGCGGTAGCTAATGCCCAGAGCGACGCTTGGCTAGGCGAGAGAAACTCATCGGCGTCCCTCAGAAAGCGTCGCGCCGGCGCATCGGCAGGTCAGTCCTAAGCGCCCGAAGCGATTGGGTTCGCCGCGCGCGCTTGCTTTGTTCGCGCCGCCAAGCCAAGTGCGGCGTGTGTAAGGTTTGCGCCAAGCTGGAGTCTTATCCGTGACACCCTCCAAGGCCGTGTCTCCCAATGGAGTGATTGAGGTCGCCGCGCCCAAGGGCCGCAGCGTGAGGATCGGCAATGCGCTGCGCCTGTCGATCATCGCCGGCCCCTGCCAGATGGAGAGCCGCGCCCACGCGTTGGAGACCGCGAGCGCCCTAAAGGAGATCGCCGACCGTCTGGAGATCGGCCTGATCTACAAGACCTCCTACGACAAGGCCAACCGCACCTCGGCCACCGCGGCGCGCGGTATGGGCCTGTCGCGCGCGCTGGACGTGTTCGCTGAAATCCGCGAGAGCATCGGGCTGCCGACGCTCACCGACGTGCACGAAATCAGCCATTGCGAACCCGTCGCGCAGGCCGTCGACGTGCTGCAGATTCCGGCCTTCCTGTGCCGCCAGACCGATCTCCTGGTCGCCGCGGCGCAAACGGGGCGGGCGATCAACGTCAAGAAGGGCCAGTTCCTGGCGCCCTGGGACATGAAGAACGTCATCGCCAAGATCAACGGCGCCGGAAATCCCAACGCCATGGCCTGCGAACGCGGCGTGTCGTTTGGCTACAACACCTTGGTGTCGGACATGCGGTCTCTGCCGATCCTCAGCGAAATCGGCTGTCCGGTGGTGTTCGACGCCACCCATTCGGTGCAGCAGCCGGGCGGGCAGGGGACCAGTTCGGGCGGCCAGCGGGAATTTGTGCCGGTCCTGGCCCGCGCCGCGGTCGCGGTCGGCGTCGCCTGCGTCTTCATGGAGACCCACCCCGACCCCGACCACGCGCCGTCCGACGGCCCCAACATGGTTCCGCTCAGCGCGTTCGAGGCCCTGGTCGCGGAGCTGTTGGAGTATGACGCCCTGACCAAGCGGTCGGCGGCGAGAGCGGCGCGTGCGCCGTCCCTCGCCGTCATGTCGTGATCTCGACCCCGCAGCGCGCGTCTGGCCTCTCGCGTCGCGTTGGTCTTTGTCGTAAGCAGCCTGGCGATGGCGCGTAGCAAGAGACCAGTCTACGTTTGGGTGGCGGCGGGCTTGGCGCTGGCCTTGGTGGTGCTGGCTTCGATCGTCTACGCCGCGCGAGAGGAAATCTTGCGCGCCGCGCTCGATCCTAAGCAGCCGTTCCAGACCTATCGTCCGCCGCCCGCGCCGAATTACGCCAAGCGCGGCGCCTGGGCCTTGGCGCCGGCCGATCCGGCCCACCCCGGCCCTGCAGACCCGCCCGTCGATGTCTTCTTCGTGCATCCCACCACCTTTGACGGCGGTCGCGAGTGGCTGGGGGCGATCGGCCAGGCCGATGCGGACCGGTTCCTGTTTCGCGTCGTCCTGCCCAACGACGCCGGCCCGTTTCAACAGGTCGGCCGGGTGTTCGCGCCCCGCTACCGCCAGGCCAGTCTGTACGCCAGCAGTATGACCTTGCGCGACGATGCGCTCGACGCCCGGCGGTTCTCCTATCGCGACATCCGCAGCGCCTTCGAGACCTATCTGCGCGATGACAACCAGGGCAGACCCGTCATTCTGGCCGGGGTGGGGCAGGGCGCGAAACTGATCTCGCACCTGTTGCAGGATGTAATCGACCCCGATCCAGCGCTCCGCCAGCGGATCGCCGCCGTCTATATGCTCGATACGGCGCTTCCCGCGGCCGACTACGGTCCGGCTTCCCCGCTGCCGGCCTGCCGCCAGCGCAATGAGGCGCGCTGCGTCGTCGCCTGGTCGATGGTGCCGGAGGGCAAGCAGAGGGTAGCCCAGCGTATGCTGGCGCGCGCCATGGTTTGGACGCCTGACAACCGACTGGTGTCCTTGGCGGGCCGTCCCGCCCTGTGCGTCAATCCCTTGCTGGGCGCTGAGAGCGACTTAGCCGCGCCGCCCAAGCTCAACCGCGGCGCCGCCAACGCCACCGGCCTGGAATGGGGTTTGCGTCCGAGCTTCCTGCACAATCAGGTCGGGGCCCAGTGCCGCGGCGGCCTGCTCTACGTCACCGCCCCCACCTCGCCCTCGTTGCAGCCGAGCGGGTTCTGGGCGCGGCGGCGAAAAGCCCGACCGTTCAATCTGTTCTACGCCGATATTGAGGCGGACGCTGAGGCCCGCGTCGAGGCGCTGCTGGGCCGGCGTCTCTATGGTCCGGCCGCCCCGCCGATCACCAACACCATCGACGTCGCCGCCTCGCCGATCCACGCGATTGATTGAGGGCTGGTGGACCAACCGGTTGCAGCCCTCAATTCATTCCGCTCATCCGGGCGAACGCCGGGATGAGCGGGATTAGCTGAAGGTAAGCGCGGCCAATCTTGGTAGATGGACTCACCCCGCCAGCGCCACCTTCGCCAGCTCCGCCAACACCCGTTCCGCCACCGTCAGCCGGGCTTCGGGCGTGGGCCAGTCGCCCTTGATCACCACCTTCTGGTCGGGCCGGATCTTCCAGTCGGCGGGGCGTTTCTGGATGTGAGCGACCAGGCCCATGGGATTGGGGAACTGATCGTCGCGGAAGCTGATCACCGCGCCCTTGGGACCCACATCCACCTTGGCGACATTGGCCTGGCGGCAGAGGCCCTTGATGGCGACCACCTTCAACAGGGCGTCGGCCTCCTGGGGCAGCGGGCCGAACCGGTCGATCAGCTCCGCCGCCAGCGCTTCGCGGTCCTCTGGCCGTTCGGCGTCGGAGAGGCGGCGATACAGCGCCAGACGCACGTTCAGGTCGGGCACATAGGCCTCAGGGATCAGCACGGCTGCGCCGGTGTTGATCTGGGGGGACCAGCCGCGAGCATCGACGATGGCCTGGGCGCCGCCGCCCGCCTTCAGGTCCGCGACGGCGTCCTCGAGCATCTGCTGATAGAGCTCCACACCCACTTCCCGGATGTGGCCGGACTGTTCGTCGCCCAGGAGGTTGCCGCCGCCGCGGATGTCGAGGTCATGGCTGGCGAGCTGGAAACCGGCGCCCAGGCTGTCGAGCGACTGCAGCACCTTCAGCCGCTTATCGGCGGCCTCGGTGATCGGCTTCTCTGTCGGCGTGGTCAGATAGGCGTAGGCGCGGGTCTTGGCCCGGCCGACCCGGCCCCGGATCTGATAGAGCTGGGCCAGGCCGAACATATCGGCGCGGTGCACGATCAAGGTGTTGGCGGTCGGGATATCCAGGCCGGACTCCACGATGGTGGTGGCCAGCAGCACATCGTAGCTGCCGTCATAGAAGGCGCTCATCACCTCTTCGAGCTGGCTCATGGCCATCTGGCCGTGACCGGTGATGAACTTCACTTCCGGCACCTGCTCCCGAAGGAATTTTTCCAGGGCCGGCAGGTCCGACACCCTGGGGCAGACGTAATAGGCCTGACCGCCGCGGTACTTCTCCCGCAACAGGGCTTCGCGGATCGCGACGGGATCGTTGGGCAGCACATAGGTGCGCACCGCCAGGCGATCGACCGGCGGGGTGGCGATGATCGACATTTCGCGGATGCCGGTCAGGGCCATCTGCAAGGTGCGGGGAATGGGCGTCGCGGTCAGGGTCAGCATGTGAACCTCTGCGCGCAGCTCCTTCAGCCGCTCCTTGTGCTTGACGCCGAAGTGCTGCTCCTCGTCGACGATCACGAGGCCTAGGTCCTTGAAGCCCACGGTCGCGGCCAGGATAGCGTGGGTGCCCACCACCACCTCGATCTCGCCGGACTTCAAGCCATCCCGCGTCTCGGCCGCTTCCTTGGCGCCGACCATGCGGGACAGTTGGCGCACCTTGATCGGCCAGCCGGCGAAGCGGGTGCTGAAGGTTTTGAAGTGTTGGCGGGCAAGCAGGGTGGTGGGGCAGACGATGGCGACCTGCTTGCCGGTCATGGCCACGACGAAGGCGGCGCGTAACGCCACCTCGGTCTTGCCAAAGCCCACGTCGCCGCAGATCAGCCGATCCATCGGCCGGCCGGAGCCGAGGTCGCCCAGAACGTCGGCGATGGCGTTCAGCTGGTCGTCGGTCTCCTCATAGGGGAAGCGGGCGCAGAACTCGTCGAACAGGCCCTGGGGCGGGTCGATCTCTTCGGTCTGGCCGGCCTGGCGGGCGGCGGCGATGGCGATCAGCCCTTCGGCCATCTCGCGCAGTCTCGCCTTGGCGCGGGCCTTGCGAGACTGCCAGGCGGCGCCGCCCAGCTTGTCCAGCTGCACGCCGTCGCTTTCGGAGCCATAGCGGGTCAGGAGGTCGATGTTTTCGACGGGCAGGTAGAGCCTCGTCTCGCCGGCGTACTGGATGTCCAGGCAATCGTGGGGCGCCTGCTGCACCTCCAGCGTCTTCAGCCCCTCGTACCGGCCGATGCCGTGATCGATATGAACCACCAGATCGCCGGGCGTCAGCGAGGTGGCCTCGGCCAGGAAGTTGGTGGCGCGGCGGCGCTTCCTGGGGCGCGCCAGGCGGTCGCCCAAGATGTCGGGCTCGGAGATCACCGCCAGGTCTGACGTTTCAAACCCGGTGTCGACCGGCAAAACCACGCGCTGAGGCGGCTTGCCCTTGGCGCCGGCGACGCCGTAGCTCTTCACATCAGCCCAGTCCTTGGCGAAGCGGACGGACTTCAGCCCGTGATCGCCGAGCATCGCGCCAAGCCGCTCCGACGAGCCGTCGGACCAGGAGGCGAACAGCACCCGCTTGCCGGCCTTGCCGAGCGCTTTGGCGTGCTCAGCCACCGCCTCGAACAGGTTCACACTGTCTTGGGCCCGCTCGGCGGTGAAATTGCGCCCCTGGCGGGCGCCCATGTCGACCACGGTCGGCCCCGGTTCGCGCAGGAAGGGGCTGAACTGGCGGACGGGACGGTCGTCCAGGATCAGGTCCCACTCGTCCTTGTCCAAATAGAGCTCGTCGGGCGCGATGGCGCGATAGGGCGCCCCGCCCGCGCTTGAGCTGGCGTTGCGCGCCTTCATTTGGGCCTGGCGCGCCTCATAGGCGTCGGCGACCATGGCCAGGCGCTCGTCCCGCGCATCCAAGGCCAGGTGATCCAGCAGGATCAGCGCCTCATCGCCCAGGTAGTCGAACAAGGTCTCCATGCGGTCGTACAGAAGCGGCAGCCAGTGCTCCATGCCGGCGCGGCGACCGCCCTCGCTGATCGCAGCGTAGAGGGGATCGTCCCCGACGCCGCCGAACAGGTTGACGTAGCGGGTGCGAAACCGGGAGATCGAGGCAGTATCGATCAGCGCTTCGGACACCGGCAAGAGGTCGATGGACTGAAGCTGGCGGGTGGAGCGCTGGGTTTCCGGATCAAAGGCGCGGATCGATTCAAGGGTGTCGCCGAACAGGTCCAGCCGCACCGGCTCTTCAGCGCCGGGCGCAAACACGTCGATCACCCCGCCGCGAACAGCGAACTCGCCCCGCTCCGAGACGGTGGAGGCGCGGACATAGCCGTTGACGGCGAAATAGCGCTCCAGCTCGGCGGTGTTCACGTCCCGCCCTGTGCGGGCCAGGTAGCCGGCCTTGGCGAGTGCGCTGCGCGGGGGCGTGCGTTGAACCAGCGCCGGCAGGGTCGCGACCACGACCAGGGGTGCGCTATCCGTCGATGCGCGTTTCGCCAGGGCGTAGAGAGCCGCCGTGCGAGCCGCCGCCACGGCGGGCGAGGGGCTGATGCGATCGTAGGGCAGGCAGTCCCAGGAGGGGAAGCGCAGCACCGGCAGGGTGGGATCGAAGAAGGCCAGGGCGCCCGAGATCGCATCCGCCCGCGCGCCGTCCCGCGCGGCGAACAGGGTCACGCCCTTATGGGTCCGAGCCAGATCAGCGGTCGCCAGGGCGTCGAACCCTTCCGGCGCGCCGACCAGATCCAGCCGGCCGCGGGCCTTGGCGATACGGGACAAATCCAAACCTAAACTCCGATTGGCGAATGTATCGATTGCGACGTCCTTATTCCGCTTCCCTCGGGCTTGTCCCGAGGGCCGAGCGTCCCGTGCCGCGGCGCTTGAGCGCCGTCAGGCGCACGCGCTGCGGATAGCTCGATCCTCGGGACTTCGCCCGAGGAAGGCGGAAAAGCACGATCCGCGGCGCCTTAAGCCTCTTGGCGCGCCTGAAACGCCGAAAAGCGGAACGCCCGCAGCTCTTCCATCAGCGCCGTATCGAACGCCGGCGGAACAGGCTTCAGGCCCACGATCCAGCCATAGAGATCCTGATCCGGCTGATCCAGCAGATGCTCGAACTCGTCGAGCGCTTCGGGCGACATGTCGGCGACCCTTTGCTCGGCGAACGGCCCAAGGATCAGGTCGGCCTCGACGAAGCCGCGGTGGGTGGCGCGAAATTTCAGCTTCTTGAGCCGGTTGTTATGCAGGTCGGAGTCCAAGCGAACCAATCCCTTTGGCGGACCGTGGATATAGGTCAGCCGGCCGCCCGACGCCAGCATGGGATTTGGAAGCTGCGGTCGCCGGGGACGCGGCTTACACCGGCTTCAGATCAGATCCTGCAACACGAGTCGGACGGGCGAGACCTTGCCGCCGCGCTCGACATGAAACTCCAGCACTCGCCCCGGCTGGTCGGTCAGGCTGTAACGAAACGCGCGCGGGGTCGTGTCGGCGGGGGGCAGGATCACATCGCCTACGGCGAGGCCGGCGCCGGCGGCAGGAGAGCCCGGCGAGAGGCGCACAATTCGCAGCACATTGTCCCTCAAACCCAGACCCATACCCGACCGGTTATAGCGAAAAGCCTGTCCGACCGCGCCGTTTGGCTTCATCCACAAGCTGTTGGACCCGGCGTCGATCAGAAGGCTCATCCGCCGCAAGGTCTCAAGACCGATCCAGCCGTCGGCGTAAAAGCTTGTGTCGATCATCTGGGGGTCGATCAGGTGAACGACGGGGTCCTTCATCGTCACATCGCCGACTTGAAGCGTCTTCAGACGGACCGCGCGGCCTTTGAATGTTTCTTCAATGCCGCGGCCATCGGCTTGGGTCCATTTGGAGTACTTGTTCCACAAACCGCGGTTGGCCACCGTTCTCGCGGAGAGCGTGACCGCGTAAGAGCCGCCGGTATCGACCATGAGCCGGAACACCTCGCCATCGAGGCGGACCGGAACAATCAGACGCGGCGCCGCCTTAAAGCGCGCGGCGCCGACGCTCAGTTGGGGCACATCTTCGAGCGGGAACGATAGATCCAGCCGTTGGTAGTCCGTCGTGGGCGGCGCCCCGGTTTCATAGATGCGCATCTGCGAGCCGGCGAAGTCCAGTTCGGTCGGGCGCAGCAGGAGCAGTCCCAGCGGGATGTGGCCGGCGATCATGTCGCCGCCGAGAGGCGCGGCGCTGAACACGACATCGCGGTCCCGCAGCACGCCGCCAATGACGACTTCAGCCGCGGCATAGTTCCGTTCAGCGTGCCCCACCCCCGTGACGCCCCGCAAGTTTTCGGACGCCGCATAGGTGAGGCCGGCCTCGTCTACGATCTTGCGCGATATGATGTAGCGGGTCGAAGCTGTGCTGAGGACAAAGCGATACGGACCCTTGCGGTTGATCCAGACCTCGGTCCAGAACCGCTCGTCGCTCAAGTGCATCGGCACGACGATCACGCCATCGTCGGCCGCCTGGGCGCTGCGGCCGAGAGCCAAGGCTGTCGTCGCCAGCGCGCTGGCTGCGGGGATCAACGCCCGTCTTGTCCACATCGCACAGGTCTCCCGCGTCATGTACGCCATGACGTTAAATCTCTAAGGCGACAGAATTTCGACATGCTTGCGCTTGGCCGCCAAGCCAGGCCAGTTAGGGGCGCCGATACGGCTCCAATCCTTCGTTGTCATGCGCCCGCCGATCCTCTTCCCCCTCTTCACTGACGTCGCGGCGCTGAAAGGCGTCGGCCCCAAGCTTGCGCCGCTGGTCGCCAAGCTGGCCGGGGAGCGTGTACGCGACCTGTTGTTTCTGGCGCCTCAGGCCGTCGTCGATCGGCCGGTGCGCAAGGTGATCGACGGCGTGGAAGGCGAGACCCAGACCTTTCTTGTGCGCATCGACGCCCACCTGCCGTCCCATCGCCCGCCTGCGCCCTATCGTATCCGCGTGGCCGACGAGACAGGCTTCATGTTCTTGAGCTGGTTCAAAGGCGGGGGCGCCCATCTGGCCCAGTCACACCCCGTCGGCCAGATGCGGGCGGTGAGCGGCAAGGCCGATCGCTTTGGGATCGAGCTTCAGATCGCCCACCCCGACTATATCGTGGCGGCGGACCGCATCGATCAGATCCCGGCCCGGGAGGCCGTTTATCCCGCCACAGCCGGCTTGCCGTCGCGCACCGTCCGCCGGCTGGCGCTGGCCGCGCTGGAGCGGGCGCCCGACCTGGCCGAATGGCTCGACCCTCACCTTTTGGCGCGCGAGGCCTGGCCGAGCTGGCGGGAGGCGTTGACCCGCCTCCATGCGCCTCAGTCCGAGGCCGATCTGTCCTTGAGCAGCCCCCATCGTCAGCGGCTGGCCTATGACGAACTCCTGGCCCATCAGCTCGCCATGGCTCAGCGCAAGGCCGCCAACCGCGCCGAGCCGGCGCCGGCGATCCTCGCCAGCGACTTGTCCCGGCGCATTATCGCCGCCTTGCCCTACAAGCTCACGGGGGCACAGATCCGGACCCTGGCCGAGGTCGGCGGCGATCTGGCGTCGGGTCAACGCATGAGTCGCCTGGTCCAGGGCGACGTGGGCGCCGGCAAGACCGTGGTGGCCATGCTGGCGATGGCCGATGTGGTGGCCGCCGGCCAGCAGGCCGTGCTGATGGCCCCGACCGAAATCCTGGCGCGCCAGCATTTCGAGACCCTGCGCGCGCCCCTGGCCGCCCAAGGCGTTCGCGCCATCCTGCTCACCGGTCGCGACAAGGGGGCGGAGCGGCGGGAGAAGCTGGCGGCCGCAGCCGGCGCCGGCCCTGTCGACGAAGCCAGCGTGGTGGTGGGCACCCACGCCCTGTTTCAGGACGAGGTGGCGTTTCGTGATCTCGGATTGGCGGTGATTGACGAGCAACACCGCTTCGGCGTCTCGGAGCGACAGCGGCTCCAGGCCAAGGGCGCGGCGGTGCATCTCCTGGCGCTGTCGGCGACCCCGATCCCGCGCACCCTTGAGCTGACGATGTACGGCGACCTCGACGTATCGCGGCTCGACGAGAAGCCGCCGGGGCGCAAGCCCGTCGCGACCACCGCGGCTCCGACCGCTCGGCTGGATCAGGTGATCGCGCGGCTGGCCCAGGCGCTGGCGGGCGGGGCCCAGGCCTTCTGGATCTGCCCCCTTGTGGCGGAGTCCGAAGCCATATCCGCCACCGCGGCCGAGCAGCGGGCGGAGGCTCTGCGCGAGGCGCTGGGGCCCAAGATCGGGGCGCGGGTCGGGCTGGTCCACGGGCGGATGGCGGCGGGCGAAAAGGATAGCGTCATGGCCGCCTTCGCCGCGGGCGATGTCGGCGTGCTGGTGGCGACGACTGTGGTCGAGGTGGGGGTCAATGTGCCCAACGCCACCATCATGGTGATCGAGCACGCCGAACGGTTCGGCCTGGCCCAGCTTCACCAGCTTCGCGGACGAGTGGGTCGCGGCGCGGCCCAAAGCGCCTGCCTCCTGCTCTACGATCCGCCCCTCTCCAAGGCCGGCCAGGCGCGGCTGGAGATTCTGCGCGACACCGAAGACGGCTTCCTGATCGCCGAGAAGGACCTGGAGCTGCGCGGCGGCGGCGACCTGATGGGCCTGAAGCAGAGCGGCTTCCCAGACTATCGCCTCGCCGACCCCGAGGCCCACCGCGGCCTGATCCCCATGGCCGCCGACGACGCCAAGCTGATCCTCGCCCGCGATCCTGGTCTGACGAGTCCGCGCGGGGAGGCCGTCAGGGTGCTGCAGGCGCTGTTCGACTGGAAGGCGGACGCGAGCTGGTCGTCGGCGGGGTGATTGCGGCTCAGCTCGCCTTGCGACCCAGCGACATCATGGCGGCGCGTTCCAGCGCCCGCGCGGCGCCGTCGCCGAGGTTGACCTCTGCGGCCCCAATATCGAAGGCGACGGTGAAGGGCGGTTGACCCTGGGCGGTCTGGAAGGCCGTGCACGCGATCACCGCCGAGATCCGCTCTGCGGCCGCGAAGGCGGCGGCCTGGTTGGCGCCCGGCAGGGCGAGGGCGTAGACGTCCGGCGCGATCAAGGCGGCGGTATCCTCCGCCCGCACAAGGCGCCCGACCATGGAGCCGATCTGGGGCAGGGCGCGC
>Ga0116229_10007923_pt1 | contig 16665 bp, 5 predicted proteins | sample S1TSphgellanicum_3_FD_87313 | JGI IMG/M metagenome (GOLD analysis project Ga0116229, IMG submission 87313) | Host-associated microbial communities from peat moss isolated from Minnesota, USA - S1T2_Fc - Sphagnum magellanicum MG | ecosystem: Host-associated > Plants > Peat moss > Unclassified...
AATATTAACTTGGCAAAATAACAAAATAAGAAAAGCCAACTTAGCAAAATAGTTGAGCAAACTATATTTCATATTTATACAAGTGCATATCAAATATCAACTGACTAAGTACTTGATTATACACTTGTTGATAATAAGCTTGTATAGTGTTTAAGATGCCTAGAGGCCATATACATTCACCCCATTAATCCTTTTAATTAGGATCGAAATTCAAGAAATAGGATTAGCATTCAATGGCTTTTGTTCAATGTTGGTGTATGGATGGGAAAAAACTCATAATTTTTAAAAACATGTAGGAGTGAAAAAACAATTGTGCATTAGTTTTTTTTCCCCTTAGTTTCTTTGTTTGTGGGTTTGTTGTGCCTTTTTGGGCATCAAAATCTTGTGGTTTTCCATTGGGATCTTTACCCCCCCCCTCCACCCCAATCAAGCTTTGGTCGACCAAGGTGGTTTTGCACAAGCTTTGATTGTTGTTTTGCCAAAAAAAAAAAACATTGTTACATCAAAATCTGAAAAAGCAGCTAGTGATGGGTATTTCTATTGGTCTCCCTAGAGTCTTTGGTTTAAAGATTGAATAGGTGGTACTAGAACATAAGAACAATTAAATGTTTTGTTAAATAACTTTTAAGTTTTTTTTTGAAGAGGGGAGGGGGGAATGAGAAATTGTGCAAACCCACACTGGTCCAAAGATAGGCCTAGTGTCAAACAAAAGCTCAATGGGGAGTGTTTAGAGTCTCCCACCCTTTGGGTCAAGCACAAATTGTTTGAACACAAGCTTGAATGGTAGCTTTTGGATGTCAACACAAGAAAGTTGGATGCCCATTGATTAAAGTTTTTCTACAACTCTTGCTCTATAATCCTCAATAGGAATTTGTAAAGGTCGTTCAAGAGAGTCTATCTACAAAAGGATATTTGAGTTTTATGATGTTGATTTGGTGTTTTGATTGTTCTTTCATAATTGTAAATCACATGGAGAATTTTCTTAAACGTATTTGGAGGGTAGGTTTTATCTATGATTATCCTTTAAAATAAAAGAAGGATGCATATTATGTTTACTTAGAGCATCTCCACCGCAACTATAGTAATTATCTCATTTCTCATTAATTACGAGTGTTTTTAACAACCTATTAAAATTAACTCCACCAAACATAATTCTCAACCCCACTCATCACTTGCAAACCTTCACATTAAGTGAATAATGAAAGAAAATGCCCTATGTTGGTGATCCTCAATTGGGCTATGTCAAGCTTGTGTTTTTTTTCTTTTTTCTTTTTTTGATGGTTGGGTTTCAACACATTATAATAAATAGATTGTGCATTTGGAACTAGGTTTTAATAGGTTCTAACATCTTTGGAACTTGAGTGCAATGGAAGTTTGATGTTAACATTTACATGCAATCATGCACGTTGAACTTGAAGATGACAATGACAATGAATTATTCATGTAAATGTTGTTAGTGCAAATGTATAATGCATTCGAATGGCAAACATGGTGGTTCTTTGCTAGGTTATTGAACAAATTTTGATCATTAACAACATTTAGACCACTCATAAATATGGAAAGAAATTTTTTTTTCATTCCATGTACATGATGATCAGTTTTTTCATAAAAGATATAGGATGAGACACAATTTTTAAATAAGAAACTTGAATGTTGTTCATGTTCAAGATTTTTTATTTTGTGCAATGCAAGGATGTGTGTGGGCACTTGGGCCTTTATTCCATCCAAAAGTGCACTATAGTTTTGTGAATGTTAACATATGGCATTGTAACAGATGCCACTGGTGAGTATTGTCATTTGGTCGAAATCACAACCACCAAATGTTTGTAACATTTGTCAAAGCAATTCATGATAATTTTGAGTGTAAATACTTGTGACAATCATCACGTGATGATTTGAAAAAACAACTTAGAATCAATGAGAATTGCAATTTCCCTAAAATGTTTACATCACTAGATTGTGTGTACTATGGATGGAAAATTGCCATGTTGTTTTGCAAGGGCAATTCACATACAAGGATAAACACAAATATATTATTTTAGAAACAATTGTTAATTAGTCGTTGTGGATATGGCATGCTTATTTTGGGTTGTTTGGATGTAATAATGATTTGAACATGGTTGATTAATCTGCTTTGGTTGCAAAGTTTACTTACAAGGCTTAGAGAGTGGTGTGAACTTCAGAATGAATAAGGTTTATGAACATTTTTATCTACTTATCAATGGGATTTATCCAAGGTCGTTGATATTTGTTCAAATGATCCATGAATCACAAGGAAAAAAGTGATAACATTTTGCAAAATGTTAAAAGAATGCACAAAAAGATGTCAAGTATTGTTTCGATGTTCTCCGAACCATATGTCAAATTATTGCAATTCCCAATAGACAATGGAGTAAAGAGGTGATAGCAAATGTGTTGATGGCATGTGTGGTCCTTTGCAACATGACCATTGAAAATGAGGAAGGTTATAATTTAAAGTTAATTTGGCAAGACCATAATCCTTTACAAATTTTCTTTTTCACATTTAAAATTTCATGAATGGCACAAATGCCATAAAAGATGTTGATGCCTTAGATTTAGAAATGACATCATTGAACACATGTGAACATTGAAAGGCAACAACTTGCATTGAAATGAAAACCTTTTGTTTTTACAAATTTAAATGTTTCAATGTATGTTTCAACATTCACTACAACTTCAATTTTTATTAAAGAATACATAACAACAAGCAAGTCATGATAGTTTTATGTATCACGAAGGTCATTTTACATTTTATTTCATCAACCTTCACTAATGGTTTCTCCAACCTTCCCATCGCCTAAATAACTACTCCTAATGTTTTTTTATAAATTTCATTACCTATCACCAGGTACATTAGTCCCAATTCTCACACTACATGTGCAAACATAATTGACATGGAAACACCTATGTCAATGAGTTGTTCAACAATATGGTCATTCACTTCCATCAAAAGATGCAAATTTTTGCTACAACTTTTTTTGTGAATTTAAATTCTTGGAAGCTCTTATTTTACATGTTCAATCACCAATTTCATTGGTTTTTCCCGTATAGTTCTCCCTTTTCCTCACCATATTTATCAAAAATTTCACGTGATATAATTCTTTTGCTATGGTAAATATGGTCTCCATTAGTGTTAGTGATATCTTAGCTTTTGGGTGTAATCACAATCAAACGAGCCAAAAACCATGTCAGATGACCGCCAATTTTTTTTGAAAACTATAATTTTGTTAGATATGTTTTTGTGGTGCCACCTTAGTCCCATGGTAATCATGGGAAGTTTTACTAAATGACTAATATGAGTGTTAAAGAATTCAAAATAAAAATTGAAAAAAAATTATTTTGGGTTTTGGTTTTAATAAAAGACCTTTGAACTTGAACAATAGTTACATCAAAAGTAGTCAATTTTTAAATTACTAAGCTAAAGATTCTCTTAATAATGGTATTTTGATGAGAAAAAAATTGAGATGATGTTAATTGATTACCCACACTCAAGAAACACTCACAATTTGAAATTTTTGAAATTTGAAATTAAAAAAAATAAAATCTATTGAACAAAATTTTACGATTTCAAAAGTCCTTTACCACATGTCAATGGGGTGTAATGTACATGACATCTAAAGAAAATTTTTATTTTATGATAAAAGAAAAAAAATAATTAACATTTTTTCATGCAATTTGAAATTAGGATAATTTTTCAAAACAAAACACAAAGTTTGGTAAAATTTGTACACTTATAGAAATTTTTTAGTTATTCATCAAAAGTTAATACAAAAAATGTAGTGTATTGAAAAATGTGATGTATTTTTAATCACATATTGCAAATGGTTTCATCCAAAAAATCCTTTGTATGAAAAAATGAAAATGACCAAAAAAATGATCATAGTCCTTGAGTTCTTTATCATCGTTGGTTCATTTGATTGTGATTACACCTTTTTATAAAGTGAGATGGGATCTTAGATTTCATTGTTGATTCCTTCCCCAAACCAAAATCTCCAATGTTTGTGACAAGCTTGTAATTTGCTTCTTTTACCACATTTTTATTTGCTATTATCTTTTGTATTGTGTTCCCAATGGCATTCTTTCTCTATGAATTTGAACTTGCAAGAATATATTTTTGATGGTATCACATAGATGTCTAATTACTCCATTGTGGCATGTTCATCATCTACTAACATTTTAAGGACTTGTTGGCTTTAAAAGACCCCTTTCCATCCTTTCCTTTTTTCTAACATCTTTCCTTAGTATGCATTAATCCCATAAAATGGTTACATTTAATGGTGTAACTTTTTGTTTCATGCAACATTCCAAATTTGGCACATTTTGATAAAAAATCATTATTTTTGGACGATTAATAGCAACATGATCAATAGTTATACACAATTGACAAATTTCAAAATTGTTGAAAACATAAAAACTAGCTCCCAAATTAATTCCCACTCCTTATGATTGGGGATTTTGAATTTAAAACATTGATTTGCTTTTCTGTAACCAGTTGTCTTAATATTTTATATTATTGTTCTTCTTTTAAATGTTCATATGGAAAATCCCTTAAGTTTTTTATAACACGTTCCATTTTAATCACAACATTAAACATTTCTTCAATGTTTTATAAGTTCAAACCAGAAAAAATTTTGATTTTTGGTTTGAGTTTGGTTAAAAACCTTTTTTACTCCCCACCTAATATTTTTCATTTCTCAAAAAAATTGTCCAATCTATCAAAATATTTATGCACTTTTTCATTAAATTTTTATTTAATGGCATTAAGTTTTACCCAAATCACATCATCATGCACATCACCGTATTTTTGTATCATTAGGGTTCTAAATTCAACCTTTGATCTATTGGAGTTAGGTTCAATTTCTTGAACCACTCCTTAACCCTCCTAGGCAAATTGAGTTTGACAATTTTGAAAAGTTTATTGATGTTTAATTCTTTCACTTTTGTTTCCACAACCAAGTGTCCCACCCAATGATTAACATCTTCATTATCATGCCCCCATCCTCATGATCATGTTGGGTTAATGCATGGTTGGGTGGACCAATTTGGGTGTCACACTAGCCAATTCTGCCTTGTGGTTGCCATTGCAAGACCCATGTCGCTTTATAGGTTTTTAAATGTATTAAAATGGACTTGGTTTAAATATCTTAACTTGAATATCTACATGATGCACAAAATCATTTTACAATTTTTTAAAAGTTGTAAAAGCCATGGACTTTTGAACTCAAAACTCATGGACTACACCTTTGATTATCATTTATGTGGACTATGTTACGATCCATTGATTGATGGGGTGTGTGTTAGGGAATTGGAATTAGTAAAATATCATATCAAAGAAGTGTATGAACAAAATAAATAATGAATTGAATTTGAAAACTATACTTATGGACTTTTGAATGGGTTAATTAAAAGCATTTATCCATAAGTCCATATCATATTGGAGGAAGAAATATTTTATTATTATTTTTGTTTAAATGCTTAAAAAAATAAAAACTCTTGATGTGCCACCAATGACATGGAAAAAATATGGAGGAAATCAATGTAAACTAGTGTAAACTAGTTGTAATTTCCAAATTTTGACCATTTTTTTCAGTAAATAGGGACTTTGGTTCTATGGCAAATTGGTCCACCCAACCATGCATCGACCCTGCCCCCAAAAGCTCATTTATCCCTTGTGACCTAATCATGTGAATTACCTTTTATCCTTCACACAAAACACATAAAGTTAATTTCTTATAAATTTGAATCTTCATCCACCTCTCTTTCTTCCTCAATTTTGACAACCTTCAACATGTTAACATCATATACCTTAAAACTAAAATTCACATCTCTTTTCCCTTTAAACTCCTTTTCCCATGTACTTGTTAAACTATGACAATATTTCCAACCTAAAGAATGGGCCTCATGATTTAATAATTCTATGGGTTCATAAATTTGTTTCTAGCTTTCAACTTGTCTTTATACTTGAAATTGTACAAATGGTCACCTCCTTCAATTAAGTTATTGTAGATATCAAAATCCAAAGGTATCCTAACCTATGAATGGAATTTCATGTTAGGTTTTCATGAATAATCTTTTATTCTTCAAGTAATACCATTGGGCCAAGTGGATGCCTGATGTGAAAAAAAACCTAGTTTTGATGGGGTGCAAAAAGACATAGCTCCATTTGTCCCTTTAAGTTTTCGACCAAATAATAATTATCATGTAAAAACCAAAATGTGGTACACCCACAAGAAAATCCCCTACTTCCATTGCCTTTGGATCAAAACCTATTATTTTTATGGTAACAAAGCTTGTGATACATAATATGACAATACTTGTGGGATTATCTTTTCCAAATTTTAGTTTGATCAAACATCATTTTTTTGACCTTCAAACCCATGTTTTTGCTCTCACAAATCGTCTTTTATAATTTGTAACAACTTCCAAATCCATTCAATTACTATTTTTAATGTGATCCAATACCACCTTTAGGATTAGTCATTCTCTAATTTCTCTATTCATGTGTTTTCACCATCCAAAATCAAAACATCAATTGCATGATCTACCTTCTTCTAGTACATTGGAAAGTCCTATTCTAATACCAAAAAGAGAGGCCCTTAAAAAACTAATAAACTATGGTAAGTTTCATTAAACAACATACACCTAACTTAATGGTCTTAACATCTTTTCAAAGAGTTGAGTAAAAATTATCATACATTAATTCCAACAATTTCTACCATGCAACATTTTTACACTACATGTCCTAATGAAATTAAATGTGCTTTTATTGGGATCATATTCTCATAGTGCACTAGATCTTGGTCCCATTACACGTAACACTTGCCCAAATTATAAAGTTCATAGATTGCATTCCAATCTCACACATTACACTCAAAAAAAAAAACATATATTTACACAATTTTAAGGTGTCCAAGTCATTGAAGAACACTACTTGATGATGGCTCCCCTTTCCCATAGATGAACACAAAAATATCTCCCCACAACATAATATTATTTGTTGTCCACACACCATACACTATCAAAAGATCAAATGCAACTCAATAAAACAAATTGTAACCCAACAATCACATAACATATCATTTCAAAATATCCATATGCAAAAGTGCATAATCACTTCATTCTCAAAGCTTCAAGGAATTTAATATTCTTGATTCTAACACTGATTTTTTTCCTCACATCCAACATAAAGGCTAAATATTTATTTCAAAAACCAAACTTCAAACTTCTTACCAGTCTCCAAGATCCCTTGCAAACAATCAAGAATTCAACAATAAGCATCATAATTTCCAAAATAAACCCTAACATTATAAAAGACCCAGATGCCCATAATGTTTACATGACATTTTAGGGATGTATGGGTGGAATTTGGGGTGCAAATTTTTTCTTGCACCCCAAAAATTTCCAAGTCTTGTGACACATCGTAGGAACTTGATGTGGGTGCACATTTATGACACCCATGTTAAAAAAAATGACATGTTGCCACACATGGCATTAAGATGGTGCCTATGTGGCACTTATTTGGTACTCAGGAATGCATTGGGAACAAGAACCCATGTCCCCCACATGGAATGCATATTCACACGTTTATGCACATTCCCCACATCCCATGTGGGAATAAGTTTTAGGGTTGGGAGCTCTTTGCCAATAAAAAAATGTATGTTCCCATGTTGGGGAATGTTTTAAAAACATTGCACAAAACCTATGTCATTCACAAGAAACCTCCATCAATGTAGGTTTTGGAAAAAAAACTAAAATTAAAAAAAAAGCCTACATCATTTCAAGAGAAAATTATGTCAATTTTTGTAAAAAATTATGTTATTTAAAAAAAAACCTAGGTTGACATAGGTTCTTTTTGGAGTGATATATGTTTTGAATCTTTTTTTAAAAAATGAATAAAATTAACATCAACACCACATAGGTGCCACATGCACCATGTTGGCAGCATGTTAGCGCCATGTTAGTGTGGGTGTTATAAATGTGTGGCCACATTAGGTTTCTACAATAAATGTGCCCAAAAACTTGCAAATTTTTGGGGTGCATAGTAAGTTTCACACTCCAAGTTCTGCCCTTGCAACCTTAAACCCCACCTTTGCACCCTTCCACCCCAAATAATAAACCATTTTTTTAAAGAAACACCAAGAAATGGAAAGAAACAAAAACCATTAACGCATTCAAGCTCTTTGTTGAAAATAAATAACAACACCTTTAAACCACCCTAATTATACTCCATTCACACCATACAACAATTCTCCAAAAAATCAAAGCAATTTTCACACTAATTTTTTTCTACATCACACTTGCAAATCTAGTTAGCTCGTAATCCTACTTTTTCCATTGGCTAGAACTTGTGGTTCAACTACCTTTTGGTTTTGATTTTCAATGGTTAGTCCTATAATCTAGTTACCTTTTAGTTTTGGCTTTTGCCATGGCTAGAATATGTGATCCCTTTTATGGGGTTTCCCTTGGTTGGAACTTATGACCTAGCTACCTTTTGATTTTGATTTTTCCCATGATTAGAACATGTAATCTAGGTTTTGGGGTTTCCCATGGTTGGAACTTGTGATCTTGATTGTGTGTTTCCCATAACAAAACCTATGATTTAGGTACTTGGAAAAAGAACCAAAACTAGCTTAAAACCCAAAATGGGCCAACATTAATCCTCTTCTAGCAAAAGAAACAGGTGGAAATTATTTTATGGCATAGGGAAGGCCAAAGGACGAAGACGTTACCAAAATATGAATGTCGTTTGAGGCAATAGTTGAAGGTGATATTCATATTTTGGTAACACCTTCATTTAAAGGCCTTTCCAAGCATAAAATAATCATTAAAACAAATTAAACTATATTTTCAACAATTTTTTAATCTTTTATGATTACAAATTTAAAATTAACACTGGTTTTTTAAAAAAAAATCAAATAATGAAAATACAAAGGGGAATGTGCTTGAAAGGAACAACAAATAATAAGATCAAAAGGATGACCATAAGCAATGTAAAGAAATTCATGGTGGAAGAAAGTTAAAAAATTGGATAAAATAAGGTAACACAAGCTTCATCAATTATGTAAATTCAATCACTATAAAATTTAGAAAAAAAACTACAATAACAAACAAATAAGATCCAAAAAAATTTCTTGGTGGAATACTTGTTTGTAACATAAATTTAAAAAACAATGAATGATGAGCAAATAAAGGTAAACAATCCAAACATAAAATCAAATATAAAGTAGTAGGCTTTAACATAAATATCATAACTAAACATATACAAAAAATTTAATTAATTGATCATAAAAATGTTCACAAATATACTCTTCCATGGTCAACAACATCTAAATAGGAAAAAAACAAAGTGAAAAAGTGGACAACTACACAAGTAAATGATTATCATGACCAAAGAAACATGGCACCTAATCTATTTGATTTTATTTCCATCACAAAAGTGCAAGCACCAATTTTCAATGTAGACATCTAATGTGCATAAAAATAATATCAACATCATATTTGAAAAGCTTAAAGTTTGGCTATCAAGAAGAATAAATAAATTTAAGAAACAATAGGACATAAAAAAAAACTTAAGCAAAAGAAAAATGTATTTTTGTAGAACTATGAACAAACATTGATTTGAACATGTGAACAATCAAAAGGCAATCATACAAACAAATGAACATGCCAACTGTGAAATAATGAATATGAACTCCATCATATGAGAAACATATCCATAAGTGCACAACATTAAACAAGATTAAATATAAAAAGTTATTGCAACATGTGGAATGAACAAAACCAACGAAAATCTTATAACAAGCAAGATAAAAATAACTATGAAATTTCACAAATGTGAGTGAGTGAAAAGAGCACTATCTTTGGCCTTCCTCCTTTTACCTCACATTCAATGGCCTAGATCTATTAAAAGAATGACATTATCGATAAACAAAATAAGCCCATTCATAATCAAAAGAGTAGATTAGGCTTATAAGTTAGGATTTGTGTTAAGTTTGGAAAATGATAGTTGTAAATTTAACAAAATTGGCTACCTTAAACATAACCTTAAATTAAATGGTTAAAGTTTAAAATAAATCTAATATAACAATAGATAATTAAAGTAATGGAATGTAGAACAAATTTCATTTGTTGAGATTGATCTAAAATCCACAATTTGGCTTGAATGTTTTAATGAAATCAACAATCAAGTTTCATAAGAATGGATTGTGGAAATATAACATGTTGAAAAGGCTACCCTTTAAAAAATTAATGGCTATGACTAGTTAGATTAAATGGTTAAACAATTTCAATGGCCCAAATGTTTTAATATACGTGTAGGCTAGTTCAAATTTCATAAGAATTACATATATACACGAAAATTTTGCCTTATTTTTTTTTGTTCATGATATTGTTATGTTGTTGTCCAAAGCTTGTGATTTGTTTGTTACGTTGTTTCATTTCCTCATTTTTAAAACATTATTGTGATAAACATCCATGAACTTCAAGCATAACCATTTTCTTTGACATTTTTGCATATGAGTTCTCAAGTGATCATCATATTCTCACTACAAGAAAATGTAGCTTTTCGAAAGGTCAACTCGATCGAAATGTCCACATTGACCCAAGGGTATGTCCATTTTGATTAAAGCTTTGAAGCATGAAAACACATGTTACATTTGACTAAAGTGACCTTTTTGACCAAATGTTAAGTCAAAGATTTGATCAAAATGGACAAGTGTTCATCAAAATGGCCATATTTGAATGGATAGGGTTTAGTCAATTTGACCATCTTGATTTGACCCTTAGTCAAATTGACCAATATGATTTGACACTTAGTCAAATGAACCATATTCATTTGATGACAAAGCTTACTTGTTAAGCCTAGGCGACCTACCTAACTTAACATAATTAGTATGTTCGGCTAGGCCTAAACTACTTATTTAACCTAAAATAATTAATAGGCCAGTAGGTTATTTTTTAAGTAATAACTTAACTAGTAACCTAATTAGGTAACTTAACGTAAACCTATTTGGTAGGTTACTTAGGATGTAGCCTAGGACTACTAAATATCATATAACTAAGTAGTGTAAGCCTTCTAGGTAGGTATCCTAGGTGACCTAGGTTTATTATGTATACTTATTAGCCATGTAGGTAGCCTATTAAGTAAATAACATAAGCCACCCAAATCTAGTAGGTAAGTAGCTTAACCTTAGACCTATTTGATAGGTTAGGTTACCTATTTAGTATGTTTAGGTTATTTCTATTAATTATAAGCTAATAAATACTACATACCCTACTAAATAGCATAGGTGTAAGTAAGTATAAACATGAACTTAGTAGGAACCTATAAGGCTTAATAGACTATAACCTACCTATTTATGTAAGTAGTGTAAAAAAATTCAAGTTCATTCAATGCAATATGTTAAAAACAATTTCATGGAAGTTGATTACAATATGTTAGTCTAAAATCATGTTATTACAATATGTTGTCCAAAAAATTCGCCTTATCAGGTGGTGGTGCAATCATTAAAGATTTGACTCCTTAGTGTGGAGGTGAAGAAAATTCAAGTCTCCACACTTGTAACCTAGGCTACCTTGGCTATTTAAGTGACCTAATTAGGTAGCTTAGGTTATAAAGCCTACTAAACCACCTAGCCTAGGGGGCTTGGCCTAGCCTAAATGGTTTGGTTTAGGCTAGGCCTAGGACATAAGGTTGGTAGGTAAATAAATAAATAATTTTTGGCATTAACTATTAGGTTATTAATTAGGTAGGTAGGTAGGTTAAGGTAAGGTAGAGTAAGGTAGGTAAGGTAATTAATTAATTAATCAATATTTTCATATTCATTTTAAGTAAAATAATTTAAACAATATATATTTCTTGTTGTTGCCCAAATTATATTATTGTCACGATGGTTTAGTAAAAAAAAACCTAGTAAAAAAAACCTAGTCAAAAAGATTAACCAAAAAGTTTTAATCAAAATGGCCGAATCCAAATTGACTTGTCCAAAATGGCACTTTGGTCAAGTTGGACATGGGGACAAAAAAACCATATGGTGGGTTTTCTGGACCAAAATTCCCAGTCAAAAAAGTTGGGATTTCTTGTAGTGTCTTGTTAACAATGATTTTTTCTATAACAAACTTTGTTGTGTGTGTGTGTGTGTGTGTGTTTTTTTTTCGGTTTTAGTCCATTACTTTTTCACTCACTTCTTCCTTGTTGTTTCATAACATTCATTTGTTTCTAGGTTGTTCATCAATGTGTAATTGTGATGTGTTTTGCACCAAGTTTTTTTTTGTTTCCAATGTGATTTGGGTGCATTTGTGATGTGTTTCTTCTTGTTCAAACTTGGCTTTATTTACAACTATATTTTTATATTTTCATTTAAAAAGATTCTTTGCAAATTTCTTTAAACTTCAAATTGTTTATTGTTGTTATATTCTATGTTTATGTTTCATAATATCTTATAGGTTTTCTAGGAGGTTGTGTATATTTTCAAAACTCATTTATGCAATAAGAATATCTTAAATCAACACTGATTTTAATTGTGAGGTGTTATTTCAATAAGCTTGTTACAAATGTTTGAATTGGGTTTTGGCTTTATTTTGGAGTGATGCATTTGATTTTGAAAAAAAATTTAATCTTCTAATTACTTTGTGGGGACTTTTTAAATTGTTTCAATTGCTATTATGATGTTTATGGTCTTTTCAAGTGTGTTGATTTATGTTATATATATATATATATATATACTTGTCCTTTTTTCAAATTACATTATTGATTACTATGGCTTTGTTGCTAACAAATTATTTTACATTCAATGATGATGTTATTGAGGATGTTTTGGTGAAAAGGAACATGAAATGTTTTTGGAAATTAATGAATTTGTATTTGTTTATGACCTTCCACTTATTGAGCTTTTGGTTAATTCTTTGGTTAGTGAAAACTTCATGGATGCATGTCAGTAAGGAAATTGAAGATGCTTGAAATTTGGAGTTAATGTGGATGAAGAAGTTTTAAATGTTCATTTTTGAAACCTCAAGTCAAATGAGGTTGAAAACATCAAGATTACGAGTTGAAAGCAAAGTTGTTATTCAGATATTTGGGATGTCAATGTATTTAACTCTTGGTGCAAAACAAATTGACACTTGGTTGTCTATTGGTGATTGAAGAAATTGATCCAAAGTACTTAGTAGATGTGTTTTTTAATTCATGTTACAAGTCACCAAGAAGAATGGTGATCTCCATTCTCCTACAAAATAAATTGTTAGTCTCCATAAGTTTATCAAATGTTTGTTTTTTTACATTTGTTTTTCTTTCATTTTATTCATATTGTATTTTTGTTGTAGCATTACAATGATTTTTTGAGTTCTCAGTAAATTGATTTGATTTTGAGAAGCTTTTATTTCGCTAAGACCAATTGGTCAAGTGTGAAGTTTATAATTAAGACCAATGTAGTATTCAAGCAAATGAAGCTTGTTGCCAACAAATCTATAAAAAAGTTCAATGTCATTGGTCTCAAAATGGATACAAGGAAATTAAATGTTCTATCTTTAACTACATAAAGGGATATGTTCAAGCAAGATAAGTGTCAATTAACTTCCCTTCATGGGATCAACCTTGGTTTTGGCTATTTTTGCATAAGGAGTTTTGTCATTTGGGGTGGTCAAACCTATGAAATGTTAATGTCAATGATTTTTCATTTCATACAAATGAATTCAAAATGTATTTAAAATATTCTTACTTTATCTTGTTTTTTCCTTTTCTTTTTATATTGATGAAGTTTTTTGACAAACATTATGTTTATGAATGTTTATTGTAAGTACTAGTAAGTCCTTTAAGAAAATTAGAAATTTGACATCAATCATTGTGCCATAAAACACCATTGACCAACAATTAATTGTTATGTTGTGATGTTGACATGTTTAAAATTTTAATGTCTCATTGGCCTATTTTTCTTGATTCATTTCTTCACCCTTCGTTTTTTACATCAAACGTGAAATTGAATACCTTGAAAGATAATGTTTGGTTTGGACAAATTCCTATTGGGAAAAATATTTTATGTTTATTGAACAAGTGTTTGATTGAGTATATCTTGGAGTTCAAAAGCAAGAATATCACCAATAAAATTGGTAATGGAATTGTTATCACCAAAATGATTATGCTTGGTCCCTATTGAATATGGAATCAAAAATTTTGGCCACTGTGAAGCAAAGTCTTGTGTCAAGTAGGTATTTTGCTTACCTTCCTTTTGTTATTATATTATTTTTTAATCAAATTTTCATTTCTAAATGGTTTTTATTTTTCGTAGGTATGATCATTTTAATGAAAATGGTTAAAATTGAACAATGCATTGCATAATTTTTAGTGAAATGAAAGGTGATCATGCTTTAACATTTGACGAGGCCTATTTAGAAGAACAACAAATTATGAAGAAGCTTAAGGTTAATTTTGAATAAGGTTCTTCAAAAATATTTATGTGTTTATATTTTTAAATTTGTGTTTTGTATCCTATTTTTAAGGTTTGTGTTATTTGTTGTTCATACTCTTTAATTGTTTCATTGTTTTGTGTCTTTTCAATTCTTGTTTGTCATTTTTTGTATGCTCTTTATGTTTGCTTTTAGTATATATATATATATATATTACTTTGTTTTTTTAGGTGGTTGATGCTTCATCCTCCTTTTGTTTTGTTGAACATCTTATAATGGAGTTGAATTTGCCAATTAGTTTGAATCAACACCATTGTGAAAAGGAAAATGTCCATGTTGTTGCTACTACAAGTTTGAATGTTTTGGAGGTTGACAATGATCTAAACATGGCATTTTAGAAAATAAGTGGAGGGTTTTGCGTATGTGTGGGATGTGTTGGTGATGTACAACATACATGACTTACAAGAACCTCCACCCATGTGGGTGGATGTCAATTTCTAAAGCTCATCAATTGTAATATAACATTGTCAATTTTTGATGTTTTGCTAGCAAGTTTGTTTCATGCTTTTCAATTTGTTCCAAAAGATTAAACATGTTTATGTTCTTATCATTTTCATTAGCATAGCTTGTGTTGTTGCCCCATGTGTGAACACATACATTCTCATTTTTCACATTTTAAAAATTGAAAAATTTTAAATTTGGCAATGTGAAGACATTGAGGGCTCAATTGATTTTTCCTTCCCAACCTAATTTTTGCAATTTGTTTGAATTTCCAAAAAAAAATTCCATTCAAAAATCAATATCTTCCACACTTTAACTTTGAGAATTGTGAAATAAATTTTATTAAATCTAACTCACCAATGGCTTTTCAACAATGCCAAAAACACCCCAAATTCCAATATATGTTAAAATTAAAATTAAATTAAATTAATTGATTCAATAATCAATAGCTTCCACATTATAGTTCCAAACATTCTCAAACCAAGTCAATGCACTCCTACCCATGATAACTCTCCAAAATGTCAAGAGTGCGACATGAAGCATTGTGGTTTGGGAGATCTCAATATGACAAACAAAAACAAAACAAATTATCTTGCTTCATAGATAGACTAGTTGGCTCCTACTTGTTTTTCCTTGATAGGGAGTTTTGTTGCACGTATTGCATTTGTGTGAAACTTTATTGTGTTTCAATCATGATTGCTAAAGGTGAGATTTAAATCACTTAAGGTATGTGGTGGTAGATTATATTATTTTCATGACCATGTTATATTCCAATGATGACCCTAATAACTACAATGTGTTTCTTGAACATGATAAAAAATTCATTGAATCTCCCACTCAAAACCTTAATGTTGTGAAATGGCCATGTCCGTGTCTATTATGTGTAAGGTAAAAGACCTTGCCCGTGGGGCCATAAGTTCCCAAAATAAGAGGCCTACAGCAAGGCAGTAGCCAAGTGACCCTTATTTTGGGAATGTATGCCACCCATGAGCTTTACCCATCATAAAGCATGAGACAAAGATTATCCTAAGAGTAAAGACATGGGGTAGATTTTGAAAATGTAATTGAAGGGCACATTGCAACCCATAATTCTTCCTCCATGCTTCAAAAAAAACATAATGCCCACCCTTGCAAATCTTAATTTTTAAAACACTCACCCTCCTTTTAAAAACAATTCCTCATGGATACCCAATGGTTATCTAATGGGTATCATGGGAAATATATATAAAATAATAAACAAACCAACTCTTTACACCAAAATTGAGCTCACATTCAACTTCTCTTTGCATGGGGCCTTATTCCTGTAAAGCCCACAAACTTCGGCTTTACTTTAGACATAAACATGTTTAGATTACAAGGCATACAAGGGGAGGGTTCTTACAGCTACTCCTTAAGAGTGCGAGGGATAGATTACACCTATGAAGGTGCATTCACACTTGGTGTTAGGGACTCTAGTGTTGAGTCTCCTAACACCATGTTAGTCATTTAGGACTTACACCTACTTATCACGAACATTTTATGTTAAGCTAACATTCACTTAACATAAAGCTATCACCCATTTAACATTGGGTGCCACCTAAGATGCCACCTAGATTTTTATTTAACGCTGACTTAACATCAAGTGTGAATGTACCATAAGTATGTACCATAAGTAGGCATAATTTCTCTTCAATTCTTGAGGAGTAGGTGCACTATCTCTCCTTTTTGTAGGAGGGATATTCATGGATATGCATACACTAAGAG
>Ga0116229_10007924_pt1 | contig 16663 bp, 13 predicted proteins | sample S1TSphgellanicum_3_FD_87313 | JGI IMG/M metagenome (GOLD analysis project Ga0116229, IMG submission 87313) | Host-associated microbial communities from peat moss isolated from Minnesota, USA - S1T2_Fc - Sphagnum magellanicum MG | ecosystem: Host-associated > Plants > Peat moss > Unclassified...
CCGCGCCGTACGACGCACGCCTGCTCGGGGCCGGGAACGGCGACCATCTGTTCACCGCCAGCATTCTGGCGCTGGATGCGGATAGCGGCAAGATGGCGTGGTATTATCAGACGACGCCGCGCGACCAATGGGATTTCGATGCGGTGCAGAAATTCGTGCTCGCCGATCTGCGCATCGGCGGCACGCTGCGGCATGTCATCATGCAGGCGAACAAGAACGGGTTTTTCTATGTGCTGGATCGCATCACCGGCGCGCTGATTTCGGCACAGGGATTTACCACGGTCACCTGGGCGAAGGGCGTCGATCCCGCCACCGGCCGCCCGATCCTGGCGGCACAGGGCGATTATTACGCAACACCGAAGAATGTGTATCCGTCCTGGGCCGGCGGCCATACATGGTCACCAATGTCGTTCGATCCACGCACCGGGCTGGTCTATATTCCGGTGATCGATGCGCCAAGCGTGTGGGATAATCTGCCCGGCAACCATGCCGCCGTGAAATACATCGACGGTTTTTTCACCACGAACGGCATCATTACGGATGACAGTTACGATGCCGCTGCCATGCAGGACCTCTACGGACCGCTGCCCGATCTGGCCACACTGCGCGCGGCGCATAAAGGCCGGCTGGTGCGCGAGTTGCTGCGCGCGTGGGATCCGGTGGCGCAGAGAACCGTTTGGGAAATGGAGACGTCGGCCGGCATGCGCGGCTATGACGGCGGTGTCACGTCAACGGCGGGAAATCTCGTGCTGCAGGGCCGCGGCACCGGCGCGCTGTGGATTTATGCGGCCGACACCGGCCGCGTCCTGAAGGTCATTGAGACAGGTAGCCATATCATGGCCGCGCCGATGATGTACGAAGTAGGCGGTGTGCACTATGTGGCCGTACAGGCGGGCTATGGCGGCACCGCAATGGCGGTGGGCGCGATCCCGCCGCAGAGCGCGGCTTTGCACTATGAGAATGTGAATCGTATTATCGCATTCCGGCTCGATGGCGGCAGCGTGCCGAAGCCGCCGCCGCGCGTCGATCCGCCGTTTCCGCCACCGCCGCCGCAGACGGCGACCGCGGCACAAATCCAGCTGGGCGCAGTCAAGTTCGCGGAACAATGTTCCCGGTGCCACGTGTTCGGGCCCAGCATTACACCGGATTTACGCAAGCTTTCGCCAGAGACGCATGCCGCGTTTCGGGATATCGTTCTGCATGGCATGTTTGCGTCGGCCGGTATGGGGCGGTTCGATGATGTGTTGTCAGCCGGTGAGGTGGATGCGATTCACGCGTATCTGATTGCGCAAAACGGTGAGGCTTACAAAATCCAGGAAGCAAGGAAGTAAGGACTTCTTTTTTGAAAAAAGAAGCAAAAAACTTTTGTCTGTTGGTTTTGGACGTTTCACCCCATACAGCGGGGGTTCAATCCGCCGCGCTTTCTCCCGCCTGGGCTGCGTGGTAACGGCCCGGATATGCTCACTGCTTCCTTCACCGGCGCGCTCAGCGGCACCCTTCGCGTGCCGGGCGACAAGTCCATCTCCCACCGCGCGCTGATGTTCGCCGCACTCGCCATCGGCGAGACGCGGATCGATGGGCTGCTGGAGGGGGAGGACGTGCTGCGGACGGCGGCGGCGATGCGGGCGCTTGGGGCGCAGGTGACGCAAGAGAGGCCGGGGATGTGGCGCGTGACCGGCGCGGGGCTCGGCGGCCTGCGCGAGCCGGAGGACGTGCTCGATATGGGGAATTCTGGGACGGCGGCGCGGCTGCTGTGCGGCATTCTGGCCAGCCATCCGATCTTCGCGGTCATGACAGGCGATGCCAGCCTGCGGCGGCGGCCGATGGCGCGGGTGACCACGCCGCTGGGTGAAACCGGGGCGCGGTTCAGCGCGCGGGACGGCGGGCGGCTGCCGCTGGCGATCGAGGGCGCGCGGGACGCGCTGCCGCTGGATCACCGCATGACCGTCGCCAGCGCGCAGGTGAAGTCGGCGATTTTGCTGGCAGGCCTGAACGCGCGCGGCATCACGCGCGTGGAGGAGCCGGTGCCGACGCGGGACCACTCGGAAAATATGCTGCGGCATTTCGGCGCCGATGTGCAGGTGACCGAGGCGGATGGCGGCAAGCTGATCGAGCTGGTGGGCCAGCCGACGCTGCGTGCGGCGGACGTGGTGGTGCCGGGCGATCCATCATCGGCCGCATTCCCGATCGTCGCGGCGCTGACGGTGCCGGGGTCGCGGATCAGGATCGAGGGCGTGGGGCTCAACCCGCTGCGCACCGGGTTGTTTTTGACGCTGCGGGAAATGGGGGCGGCGCTGACGGTGGGTAACGAACGCGTCGAGGGTGGCGAACCGGTCGGCGATATCGAGGTGGCGGCGTCTTCGTTGCGCGCCGTGGACGTGCCCGCGGCGCGCGCGCCGAGCATGATCGACGAATATCCGGTGCTGGCGGTGGCCTGCGCCTATGCCGGCGGCACCAGCCGCCTGCGTGGTCTCGGCGAATTGCGGGTGAAGGAAAGCGACCGGCTCGCGGCAACCGCAGCTTTGTTGGCGGGGAACGGCGTGGACGTGGCGATCGAGGGGGACGATTTGATGGTGACGGGTGCGGGCGGGCCGCCACCCGGCGGGGGGACGGTGGTGACGCATATGGACCACCGGCTGGCGATGAGCGGGCTGGTGCTCGGCGCCGGCGCGCGCGCGGCGGTGAGCGTGGACGAAGTGGCGTTCATCGATACGAGCTTCCCGGGGTTCGCCGCGCTGATGACCGGGCTGGGATGCCGGTTCGCGTGAGCGCGCCGTTGATTGTCGCGATCGACGGGCCGGCGGCCGCGGGCAAAGGCACGCTGGCGCGGCGGCTCGCGGCGGCACTGGGGCTGCCCTATCTGGATACCGGGTTGCTGTATCGGGCCACCGCGCGGCGGGTGCTGGATGCCGGCGGCAACGCCGACGATCCGCAGGCCGCGGTCGCGGCCGCGGAGACATTGACGCCGGGCGATCTGGAGCGCGGCGATTTGCGCACGCCCGAAGTGGACCGGGGGGCGGCGTCGGTCGCGTCGATCCCCGGCGTGCGCGCGGCGCTGCTGTCGTTTCAGCGTCAGTTCGGGCACACGCGCGGCGCGGTGCTGGACGGGCGCGATATCGGCACGGTGATTTTCCCCGAGGCGCGGGCAAAATTGTTCGTCACCGCCAGCGTGGAAGCGCGGGCGCAACGGCGCTGGAAGGAGCTCGCGGCGCGCGGCGTTGCGGTGTCGCTACAAAGCGTGGCCGACGACATGGCGGCGCGCGACGCGGCCGATGCGGCACGGGCCGCGGCGCCGCTGCGGGCGGCCGACGATGCGGTGGTGCTAGATACGACAAAGCTGGATGCGGATGCGGTATTTGCGCGCGCGTTGGAAACAGTAAAAGAACGAATTCTTCTTTGAAAACAGAAGCAAAAACTCTTGCTCCTGCGCTGTCATCACCTGACGCGAATCTTCTTCAGCTTGCGCGGCGCCAAAAAGGCAAAAGTTTTTTGGTTCCTTTTTTCAAAAAAGAACACTGCCTTCCCGTTGCAGTTGGCGCAAGGCCAAGCACTCAAACTTGAATCCCACCGGCCGCCCGTCCTCCGGCACGCCCATCGATTTGCGTGACGGACAGTCAGGATGTTGAACCACAACCGCCAGGACCAGGTAAAAAGAACCAAAAACCTTTGTCTGTTTGGCCCCGCGTCAGTCGAACCAGACTGACGCCAGGCGATGACCGCGCAGGAGCAACAGTTTATTTCTGTTCAAAAAAGACACTCTTCCTTCCTTCGACCCGCCGCAGCCATGCGCCCATCGCATGGCGCCCTGCGCAAATAAGTTGCTCAACGCAGACCGTTCCCGCTTATACGCGGCGCCCCGGCACCCATATCGGGCGCCGCTGACGCAATCCGCACGTGCCGCGAGCCCCCGACGACGGGCACAGCAACGACGTAACGCGTCCTTTGTGGTCGACCCGGCCTGAAACGCCGGTGCTGTAAAGGATACGGGTATGGTTGATGCCATTCGGGTGGCCGCGCGAAGTCATCGCGACACCGCTTTAGCCTGATACGCCGGCCGCGGCCCCACGCTGCCGGCATATCGCCGCTTTTCGTTCCATCTGCCGCACCAGCGGCCCTGGAGCGTCCCGCAGAAAACTGCGTGACGCCGTCGTGAGGACTTTTCACATGAGCGTATTTGAACTCCGCGGCCCTGTTCTCGCCGCCCGCCCGCGCGCCGATCGCGCCCCCGCCCTGCCCTGCGTCGATGACCTGGTCGCGTCGTTCCGCCCCACCGAGCCGATGATCTGCCTGCGCCCGGCGACCATTTCAGCCGCCGCACAAGAGTTTGTCGCCAGCTTCCCCGGTGACACGCTGTATGCGGACAAAACCAACCCCGACCCGGCCGTTCTGCGCGCGGTATGGGATGGCGGCGTCCGCCATTTCGACTGCGCATCGATCGCCGAAATTGAGCTGATCCGCGGCATGTTCGCCGACGCCGGCATCTATTTCATGCACCCGGTGAAATCCCGCCCGGCCATCGCGCAAGCCTATAAGCTGCACGACGTGCGCTGCTTCGTGCTCGACAGCGCGGTCGAGCTCGCCAAGATCCTCACCGAAACCGGCAATGCCGGCGACCTCGACCTGGTTGTGCGGCTCGCCATGCCGCCGCTCGGCGCGGTCAGCGACCTGTCGGCCAAGTTCGGCGCGCCGCATGACGAGGCTGTCGCCCTGCTGCGCGCCGCCCGCCCGGCCGCACTCCGGCTCGGCGTCGCATTCCATGTCGGCTCGCAGTGCCTCGATCCGCTAGCCTGGCGCCGCGCCTTGGCGATCGCTGGCGCGGTCATCGCCGAGGCCGGCGTGCCGGTGGATATCATCGATGTCGGCGGCGGCTTTCCGGCCGCCTATCCGGGCATGGAGCCACCGGCGCTCGGCGCCATCATGGCAGAAATCGAGTCGGCAGTTGAGGCCCTGGCGCTGCCCGTCCCGCCGAGCCTGTGGGCCGAGCCGGGCCGCGCGCTCGCCGCAAACGGCACGTCCGTCGTGGTGCAGGTGCAGGGCCGCCGCGCCGATGCGCTCTATATCAACGACGGCGTGTTCGGCAGCCTGTCGGACGCCGGCGCGCCGGGCTTCCGCTACCCGGCCCGCCTACTGCGTCCCTCCCAGGCCGACACGCACGCATTTACCTGCTGGGGACCCACCTGCGACAGCAACGATGTCATGCGCGGCCCGTTCATGCTGCCGGCGGATACTGCCGAGGGCGACTGGGTCGAAATCGGGCAGCTTGGCGCTTACGGCGCGGCTTTGCGCACGGCGTTCAACGGGTTTGATCGGGCGACGATCGTGGAAGTGCGGGACCTTCCGCTTCAGTAAGGAAGGCTGGGTGGGACGAAGGCGTCCCGCCCAGACCCGCCGCCGCTCTTTATGCCCACCCCTGGGGTGGCACGAAGCAACACCCGTCTGCTTCAAGCATTTCTGCAACCGCGATCGTTGTCAGGTCACCGTATAGCGGCCCCGCGATTTGCACGCCGATCGGCAGGCCACTGGCCGACATCGCAACGGGCGCCACGCTCGCGGGCAAATGATACCCGCACGTAATGCCGGGCCAAAATAAGAGATCGTTATACGGAACGTCCTGCCCGTCGACGGTCAATCGCCGCTCCCACATTTCGCCCGTCTGCAAATGCGCGAAGGCGGGCACGCCCAGCGCCGGGCAAAGTACTACATCGAAATCCTGAAAGAACGCGCCCCACGCGCGCCCGATCTGGTGCCGCCGCTCGTTCCCGGCGAGCCACGCGCGATGCGGCATGTCCACGGCCCGCAACATCACCGCATCGGCAGTCATGTCATCGTCGGCCAGCGCTGCTTTGCTCGCCCGTCGCCGCGCCAGCGCCTGCTCCGGCATCCGCCCGCTCAGTGCCGCATCCAGCAGCGTCAGATACAAATGATACGCCTCCACTGCATCGAACGCCGGCCGCGCGGTGAAATCGACCCGCGCGCCGAGCGCCGCCAGCCGGCGTCCCACCGCCTCAACCGCCGCCACGGTTTCCGCGCTGGTGAGCTGCCTGTGCTGCGACGCCCACACGGCCACGCGCAAATCCTGCGGCTGCCGCGCGCGCGCCGGCGGCAGAGTCGGTTTCAGTGCCGTTATGGCCGGGTCAGGTCCGGCCATCGCGGTGAGCGCCAGCGAAAGATCGCGCGCCGAGCGTGCGAGCGGACCGATGACGGAAATATCGGTCATGGCAGCCGCGTCGCTCAGGCTGTGCCCGACGGGCGCGCACAAGCCCCAGGTCGGCTTGTGGCCGAACACGCCGCAGAAATGCGCCGGCACGCGGATCGACCCGCCGATGTCGCTGCCCATTTCGAGGGCGGACAGGCCGGCCGCGAGCGCCGCCGCACCGCCGCCTGAAGAGCCGCCCGGCGTGAGCGCGACATTCCACGGATTATTTGTGGTGCCGTAGACCGGATTATAACTTTGCCAATCTCCGAGTGCGACCGGCACGTTGGTTTTGCCGAACACGATGGCGCCCGCGGCTTCGATGCGCCGCACCGCCAGCGCGTCGGCGGCGGCGCGATGGTCGCGGCGGAACGCGTAGCCCCAGGTGGTCGGATGCCCGGCGAAATCGAAGCTTTCCTTTACCGTCATCGGCACGCCGTAAAGCGAACCCGCAGCGTCCGGCCCCGCTTGATCAAGCGCGCGGGCGCGCGCGCGAGCGCGATCAATATCCTGCAAGATAACCGCATTGAGCCGTGGATTCAGCCGCTCGCACCGCGACAGATACGCATCGAGCAGTTCGAGACAACTGATCTGCCGCCCGCGTGTAAGTTCGGCAAGGCGCCAGGCCGGGAGAAAAGGATCCATGGTCAACACACCGCAAGAGCAAAAGTTTTTTGGTTCTTTTTTTCAAAAAAGAACCATACTTTCTTTCGGAAAAACGTTTGCTCTTTAGGACCGTGTCGTCAACGGCGCCGTCTTTGGCACGATAATCGCGGGCGCTTGCGGCACCGCGCCCGGCAGCGTGGGCAACAGCGTCGTGGTTTGCGCCGGGCCGCTGCGGTCGACCAGCGCGTAGCGGGTCATGATATCCCGTGCATCGAGTTCGATCACCAGCACCTTGTGGCGAATGTCGGTGCCATCGGAATGAGTCCACACATAGGTCATGTGGCCTTTGCTGTCCGGCACGAACGAGAACGCGACGGATTGCCCGCTGGGTGCGCCCATCAGGCCGATAATGTCGTTTCGGGTGGTGCTGCCCTGATGCAATTGTGCCAGCCGGGCATCGTCGATCGGCGGATTTTCCTCACCTGGCATGGTGCTGTTCACGTCGTAGGCGGCGAGGCGGCCGCCAAAGAAAACCAGCGTCGCAAATTTCCCAACGGCGCGGCCCGAGACGGCGGGGCCGCCATTCGACAATCCATACGCGTAGGTCAGCACCGACATGCTGAGCGGCGTGCCGACGGGCAGCGCGCCGAGCGGGTTTGCCGCGGTGCCCTGAAACGCGAACCGCTTGTAGGGCGGCCCCAAGGCGGCTTCGGCCTGCTCAGCGGTGGTTTCGTTCAGCCTGAGCGCGGCGAAGCCCGCAGTGGGGAAGTCGCGCCCCGCCATGCGGACCGGCGCGCATGATGCTGCGAGCAGCGCCATGGCACACAGAATGGCGCTGCATCGCGCCCAGACCCGATTGCCCCGCCCCAATTTGCCGCTACCCCCCGTTGGTTGGATCAATCCAGCCGATATTGCCGTCGGCGCGACGGTAGATCACGTTCAGTTCGCCGGTACCGCTGTTGCGGAACATCAGGACTTTCTGGTCCGCCAGATCCATGCGCATCACCGCATCACTGACGGTCAAACGCACGATTTCGGTGTGGGTTTCCGCCACCACGGTCGCGAAACTTTGCGGTGCATGGCCGTTGGCGGGCGCGGCCGCGGCCGCGCCCACATCGTCCTCCGGTTCGGCCGCCAGCACGACGGTGCGCGCCTTCTGCGGCCGCTCCCGGCTTGCTTCGTCCCGATGATGGTCGTTCAGGCGCTTGCGGTAGCGCCGCAGGCGCGTGGCGATGTGTTCCGCCGCGTCATCGAATGCCGCATGCGCGTCCGCCGCCTCGCCCTCGCCGCGCAGCAGCAGACCGCGGCCAGCATGCACGTTGATGTCGCACGTAAAAAAGCTGCGTGCCCGGCCGAACGTGACATGCGCCTCCATCGCCTGATCGAAATATTTTGTCGCAATACCGTCCAGGCTGTCGGACACGCGCGTGCGCAGCGCGTCGGAGAGGTTGACCTGCTTGCCTGAGACATTGATCTGCACGGCTGCAAACTCCTTCACCTTCCCAGCCCCATGTAAGCGTCGGGGTACTGCGTGGGAGGAAAGGGACGTATGGTCAGCCAAACTGGCGTCAGGCCGGCACCGCCTTCTCCCGCTTGCGCTGCACGGAACTGGGAATGCGCAACGCCTCCCGGTATTTGGCCACGGTCCGGCGGGCAATGTCCACGCCCTCCTTACGTAGCACGGCGACAATCGCGTCGTCCGACAGGATGTCGTCAGCCCGCTCGCCCCCGACAAGGGCGCGGATGCGATGTCGCACGGCTTCGGCGCTGTGACTTTCACCGTCCGATCCTGCAATGGCATTGGTGAAGAAATATTTTAACTCGAACATGCCGCGCGGCGTTGCGATATATTTGTTCGCAGTGACCCGGCTGACGGTGCTTTCATGCAACGCTACCGTATCCGCGATGTCACGCAGGATCAGCGGCCGCAAATGGCTGACGCCATGGCGAAAGAACCCGTCCTGCCGCTGCACGATTTCGGCGGCGACCTTCAGCACCGTCTGCGCACGCTGCTGCAGCGATTTCACGAGCCAATTCGCGGTGGCAAGCTTCTCCGCCAGGAATGTTTTTTCCTCACGTCCGACGCGCCGGCTAATACGCGCGTAAAACGCCTCGTTTACCAGCACGCGCGGGAGTGTTTCCGGATTCAATTCCAGCAGCCAGTCACCGCCCGGCGCCGCGCGCATCAGCACGTCGGGGATCACCGGCGGCAGCGGTGCTGTGTCCCAATGCGCGCCCGGCTTCGGATTGAGCGCCTTGATTTCGGCGATCATGTCGGACAGATCGTCCCAATCCACGCCGCAGAGCGCCATCAGCTTGCGGTGATCGCGCCGCGCCAGTGAATCCAGATTGTCCAGCAGCGTCGCCATCGCCGGGTCGAGCCGGTTTTTCTCGCGCAATTGCGCGGCCAGGCATTCCGACAAAGATCGCGCGAAAAGCCCGGGCGGGTCGAACAGCATCATGCGCGCCCGCACCGATTCTACGCAGGCGAAGTCGGCGCCCAGCGTACGCGCGATATCCACCGGCTCCGCATAGAGGCGGCCGGCCGGATCCAGCATGGCGATCAGCGTGGCGGCGATCAGCCGTTCCTGCCGATCCCCAAAGGTAAGCCGCACCTGTTCGCTGAGATGGTCGCGCAATGATGGCCGGCTCTCCAGCGTGTCTTCCAGGCCGCGCTCGTCGCCTTCGAATCCGCCGCCGCCGGTATTCGGCATGCGTATGCCATCCGCCTGGCCGAAAGCCTCGTAACCGTCATATGCGCCGTCCAACGGGGCGGAATTTTCGGCTGGCAGCGTCCCGGCGCCCACCAGGTCGGCGGCATCGGCGGTTTCGCTGACCGGCAGCGGCAGTTGGTCCAAAGCTGGGCGCTCGGCCGTGGTTTCCGCGCGCTCATCGCGGTCCAGCAGCGGGTTGCGCTCCAGTTCCTCCTCGACGAACGCGTTCACCTCCAGATTCGACAATTGCAGCAGTTTGATCGCCTGACGCAGTTGCGGCGTCATGACGAGCGTTTGCGATTGCCGGAATTCCAGGCGCGGCCCAAGTGCCATAGGACCGCCCTACACCAAGGCGGTTAAAAAAGACACGGGCTCTGGCCCGTATTATGCATAGGAAGAATGCATAGGAAGAAAGGAAGAACTTCTTTTTTGAAAAAAGAAGCAAAAATCTTTTGCGCCTGCGCTCTCAAAACATGGCGTACACGTGATCAACCCAGCACGGACACCAACAGATAAAGGGTTTTTGGTTCTTTTTTTCAAAGAAGAACGTCTTGCTTCCTTAGGCGTAAGCGTAAGGCCCGCCCTTCTGCAACGCCGCCTGATAGGACGGCCGGGCATGGACCCCCGCCAGCCAGGCCGTCAGTTTCGGCCGTGCGCCGAGCCCGCCCCGGTTCGCGGCCGCCTCAACAGGGAAGCTCATCATGATGTCGGCAGCCGTCAGCTCGGCGCCGGCGAAATACGCGCTGGCGGTCAGCTCGGCCTCCATCAGGTCCAGTTGCGCGTCGATCATCGGGCCCAGATAAGTTTGCTGCACCGTCTTGCCGATCAGGCGCGCCACCGGCCGCACGAGCGCCGGCGTCCGCTTCGGAATTTCGCCGAACAGCAGCGTCATCACCAGCGGCGGCATGGCGCTGCCCTCGGCGAAATGCAGCCAGTATCGGTAACGGAGCTGTTCCGGGGTGCCGGGCGCGGGCACCAGCCGGCCCTGGCCGTACAGCTCGACGATATACTCAACGATGGCGCCAGTCTCGGCGATGGTGTGGCTGGCGTCGGTGATCACCGGCGATTTGCCCAGCGGGTGCACCGCGCGCAACTCCGGCGGCGCCAGCATCGTTTTGGCGTCACGCTGGTAGTGGCGGATTTCATACGGTGTGCCGAGCTCCTCCAGCAGCCATAGCACCCGCTGGGAGCGCGAATTGTTCAGATGATGTACGATCAGCATGGTGGCCCCGGCGCTGGAAGGTTTTCTGATGGGTAGACGAGTGACGGCGCGGGCGAAAGACGGCGGCGACGATCAGGCGATACGCCGCACGTTCCTGGCGCTGCCGCTGGCGCAGTTGCTACCGGCCGTCACGCGGCCCGCCTTTCGCGCCCGGTCCCCGGCGGGAGCGGCGCTGATGGCCGATTGGCACGCCATCGTCGGGCCACGTCTGGCCGCCATCACCGCCCCGCGGAAATTATCGCACGGGCAACTAACGGTCGCTTGTTCGGGGCCGGTGGCGATGGAATTGCAGCACGCCGCGGCGGCGCTGATCGAGCGTATCAATACTCAGGCGGGAACCCGCCTGGTGGAGCGGTTGCGCTTTGTGCAGGGGCCGGTCGCGGCACGCTTGCCGGCGGCCCCGCCGGTCGAAATCGGGCCGACGGAGCCTATGCCGGGGTTGGCGCCAGGGACGCTCAACGATGCGCTGGCGGCGTTGCAGGCGCGGTTAAGACAGGCGTAGGAAAGTGTTTTCTTTTTTCAAAGACGAAGGCCTTCCTTAATTCTTCTTCGTCGGCAGCGCTGCCGACGGCACCAGCCCGGACATCGCCTGCACCGAGGCCTTCGCCTCATCGACCGACAGATCGGCCTCGAGCGTCTCGGTGGCGATCTCGGGCCGCCCCTCAAGCACTTCAGCCACCGCAAGATCGGCGCGCACCTTTGGCGGCACCGGACCCGATTCCGTTGCGTCGTGCAGCACCTGTTCGGCGCGGGTTGGATCGCCGGACAGCGCCAATGACAGGCCAAGATTCACCCGCGGCGAGGTGAGATCCGGGTTCGCCGTGATCGCCGCGGTGTAGGCGGCCTGCGCCTCCTTGTGGCGCTCCTGCAGATCCAGCGTCACACCGAGGTCGGTCAGCGCCGCGGCGTCATTTGGCGTTGTCGCAAGCACGGCGCGGAAATCGGCTTCGGCGCCTTTGATGTCGTCGCGCATCTTCAGCTTGCCGAGCCCGAGCCGGGCCGGCGCGTAACTGGCGTTAAACGTCAGCGCTGCGCGATATTCCTTTTCCGCCATGCGACGGTTGCCGAGCTGGACGTCCGCATTGCCGGCGGCGACCAGCGCCGGCACGTTATTCGGCTCGGACGCGAGCACGCCATGCGCGATCGCCAGCGCGGTCGCCGCGTTGCCTTCTTCCAGCGCGTTGCGCGCCGCCTTCAGGCTCGGCCGGTTGGCGTCCGCCGTGGTCGGGCCGTGCTGCTGCCCGAGGCTGGCGATGTAGGCGCCGCAGCCGCTGAGCGCGGTCATTGCCAACAAGGCGGCGGCGGCGCGCGAAAGCGACGCAATGGAGTGATGCATGTGGATCGTTACCTACTTGGAGGGGAACATACGGCTGATGCGCACGCCCGCCGGGCCGCCCACCACAATGAAGATGCAAGGCAGCACGAACAGGATCATCGGAAAGGTCAGGAATACCGGCAATTTCGCCGCCTTTTCCTCGAATTTCGTCAGACTGTCGGTGCGCATTTCGCTGGCCAGCACGCGCAGCGCATGGGTCAGCGGCGTGCCGAATTGCATGGTCTGGATCAGCGTCGCGGCAAACCGCTTCATCGTGTCCAGGCCGGTGCGATCACCCAGCGCCGTCAAGGCGGCCCGGCGGTCGGAGCCGATGCGCAACTCGCTGGCGCAGAAAGCCAGTTCCTCGCTCACCGCCCGGTTGGCGGCGGCGAATTCGATCGCCACGCGCTCAATGGCGTTCTCCAACGCGAGACCCGCCTGCGCGCAGATGACCAGCATATCCAGCGCGTCCGGCAGGCCACGCTCAACCTTCTTCAGGTGCGCGGCGCGCATTTGTTTCAGCACGAAATCCGGCGCCAGCAGCCCGATGACCAGCGACAACGCCATGATCGTGTAGAATGTCAGCGGCTGTACTTGGCCGTTGCCGGCGGCGGCATAGGCCAATATCGGCAGCACGACCATGCCGATCACCTTGCAGCCGAGGAAAAGGCTCAGTCCACGGCTGCCGCGCCAGCCGGCCTGCGCCAGCGTCTGTTCGAACTCGGTCCGGGTCGCCGCGGGCAGCAGGCCGCTGCGGGCAAGCGCCGAACCCAGCTTGGCGATGACATCGAACGCCGAGCCCGGCGAATCGTTGCGTGCTCCGTCAATGACGGCCGGCAGATTGGGCGTGGTGACGGTGGTCAGGCGCGCGCGCACGCGGTCCTGCTTTTCCATCAACCGCATCAGCGCCAGTGAGCCGCCAACGAACCCGAGGGCGACCACCGCCAGCAGCACAGGTGAAAATGGCAACGTGGTCAACTCAATCTCCTCACATCGACCCTGTCATAATGAATGCCGCACGATAACCCAGTCGGTGCTTAGAGCACGCAGGCCGCAATGGCAGACGGGCGGGCAGACCGGTGCATCAGGAAAGGCTCCGCTTGATGATCTGATTCATCGACCAAATCCCCATTGTCAGCATGCCGACCGCGATGCCGAGCATTTTCTCGCCGGTCGGGTCGGTGAATAGCAGGCCGATATAATCCGGGTTCATGACGAAGAGCATGGCGCCCACCACCACCGGCAGCGCGGCCAGAACATAAATGCTGGTGCGCGCCTCCGAGGCGAGCGCGTGGCCGCGCTTGCGCGCATTCTCGCGCTTGCGGATCGTGTCCGCCAGCGTCTCGAGCGTTTCGGTCAGCCCGCCGCCGGTCTGGCTTTGCAGCGCGAGCGCCGTGGCAAAAAACCGGTATTCCGGAATATCGTTGCGCTCGGCCATTTCCAGCAGCGCGTTTTCGAGATCGAGGCCGATCAGCACCTGGTCGGACGCCTTGGCGAATTCCTCGCGCGTTGGCGACTGGCATTCCTTGCCAACCACGCGCACCGCCTCGGTCAGCGGCACGCCGACTCGCACCGAGCGCGACACCATGGCCAGCGCGTCGGGAAACTGGCTCAGCAGCGTGCGCGATACCTTGCCGATCGTATGACCGAGGAACATGCGCACCATCAGCACGTCCAGCGCCGGCAGAATGACCCAACCGGAGCTGCCGACCACTTTGGTGGCGAGCAGGGCGCCGACGGCTGCCGGCCCCAGCATGCAGAGCACGATCGCGCCCAGCGACATGGGATACTGGCTGCGGCGCGCATCCTTCCAATTGAACAGCACATGGATCGGGTTGGTGCGCGTGCTGCGTTGCTTGGCGCGCACCGCCAGCACCAGCGCGGGCCCGCCCGAGGTTTTTGGTTTAAGATACTGACCTATCGTTTCGTCGCGGCGCGCCGACCACACTTCGCGGCGCTTCTGCTCCGCCACGAGGAGCCAGCCTGAAACACTGAACCCGACGAGGCAAACCAAGCCGCCGCCGAGCACTAATCCGACATTGCCAGCCATTACCAGTTCGTCTCTTCCATTGCCGCCACCCAGGCGCGATCCATGCCGAAATACACCAGACGTTCCCAGAAGCTTGGCCGGCCGCGGCCCATTTTATAGGCGCCGGACAGGCGCCCCTCCGGGGTTTCGCCGGTGAATTCGAACTGGAACAGGTCGTTCATGATGACCACGTCGCCTTCGAGGCCGACGATGTCGGTCACCTGCGTCAGCCGGCGGCCGCCATCGCGGTGGCGCTCCACCTGCAGGATAAGGTCCACCGCGCTGACGATCTGCGTTTTGATCGCCTTCGACGGCAGGCCCATATTGCCCATCTGCACCATATTTTCGATACGCGTCATGGCGTCGCGCGTGTTGTTGGCGTGGATGGTGGACATCGACCCGTCATGGCCGGTGTTCATCGCCTGCAACATGTCGAACGCTTCCGATCCACGGACCTCGCCGCAGATGATGCGTTCTGGGCGCATACGCAGCGCGTTCTTCACCAGGTCGCGCTGCGAAACCTCGCCCTTGCCCTCCAGGTTCGCGGGCCGCGTCTCCAGGCGCACGACATGCGGCTGCTGCAGCTGCAATTCGGCCGCGTCCTCGATGGTAATGACGCGCTCGGACGGGTCGATCATGCGGCTCAACGCGTTCAGCATGGTGGTCTTGCCGGAGCCGGTGCCGCCGGAGATCACGATGTTCAACCGCGCGCGGCCGGCAATTTCCAGGCAGCGTGCCACTTGCGGCGTCATGCTGCCCAACGCCACCAGGCGCGCGAAATCGATCTTCTTGCGGGTGAATTTACGGATCGACACATAGGGGCCGTCGAGCGCCAGGGGCGGGAACACGATATTGACGCGTGAGCCGTCCATTAGGCGCGCATCCACCATCGGGCTCGATTCATCGATGCGCCGGCCGATCGCTGACGCGATGCGCTGGCAGATATTGGCGACATGCTGCGCGTCGCGGAATTTGACGTTCGACAGCGTGACGCGGCCCTGGCGTTCGATAAAAACCCGTTCCGGACCGTTCACCATGATGTCGGCAATGCCGTCATCGTCCAGCAACGGCTGCAACGGCCCCAGACCGAGCATGTCGTTGACGAGTTCGCCCGCCAGTTGCCGCTGTTCGCGGCCGTTGAGCTGAATACGTCGCTCGGTCGCGATATCGGCGACCAGGCGCTCGATCTCTGGCCCAAGCCGCTCCGGCGACAGCGCCGCGGCCGCTGCCGGGTCCAGTTGCTGCAGGGCCAGCGTGCGCAATTCTGCCAGACTGTCGCTGGTGCTGTTCTGCGTGAAGGTCTGCCCAGGCGGCGGCGGCGCCGATGAAGCCGCGGCCGCTGCGGCGGGGCTGGGGCGCGACGCAGGCCCGGCCGGCGCCTCGTCTTCGTTGCGTCTACGTCCGAACATCGGCGTTGCGTTCATTGTTCACGCCTCCCGAGCATCTCCCGCAATTTGGCCAGCGGCCCGGAACTGGTGGGCAGCGGTATTTTGATCGGGGGACCGCCTTCACTGACGAAGGCCACTTCGCGCGCCAGGTGCAGGATACCGTTGCGGAATCCGCCGCTACTGGCTGCGGCCGGCGTGCCGAGCGTCACCGAATTACCGACCAGGCGCGGCTGATAGGGAATGACGATATCGATATTCATCTCCAGCGCTTCCTCGATCTGCGCGCGCGTCAGGCCGCCGGGCTGGCCCACGCGGTTCAGCACCAGCACGGCGCGGCGCACCTGCTCCGGCCCGGTTGGCAGCGCCAGCAGCCGCAGCGCGTTGCGCATCGAGGTCAGTGTCGGGTCCAGCACCAGCACGCGCTGATGCGCCAGCATCAGCAATTCGCGATAAAGCGGCAGCGGCGCCGATGAGACGTCGGCGACGACGAAATTATAGCGTCGCCGCAGAGCTGCCAGCAGGGCGCGTCCCGCGCCCTCGGCCACTTCGGCGATTTCGGTCACCTTCTCGTCGCCGGCGAGCACCGACAGGCGCTCGCTGACCGGCTGCGCCGAGCGCTCGACGAACAGTTCGTCGATGCGGCTTGGTGTTTCCAGCGCCAGGCGCAACCCGGTGCCGGCGCGGCCGCCGAGCATCATTGCGGCCGACCCGGTATAGATGTCCGGATCGAACAGGATCGTGTGCCGCTTCAGTTCCTCGCCGAGATAAAAACTCAGATTGGCGGCGATGGTCGTCGCCCCCACGCCGCCGCACGCGCCGGTGACGGCGACAATGCGGCCGCCCTGCAACGCGCCGGACGTGATCGGCCGCGCCGCACAGGCCGGCCCGAACATGCGGGCCACCATTTCCTTGGCGAGCGGCTTATAGAGATATTCTGCCACGCCCAGGTCGCGCGTCAGCGAGCGGTAGAAATTCATGTCCGCGCGGTCACCGACCACCAGCACTTTGGTGGAGGGTTCGACCACTTCGGACAGATCATGCAATGCCGCCAGCGGCGCATCCTCGCCGCTGATGTCGATGATCAGCACCTCGGGGCTCGGCATTTTACGCAACAGGGCGGTCGCCTGCCGCACCGAGGCGCGGCGCAGTTGGATCGACGGCATCAGCTCGCCGAGCCCGTCCTGCAGCGCGTTTTC
>Ga0116229_10007925_pt1 | contig 16660 bp, 12 predicted proteins | sample S1TSphgellanicum_3_FD_87313 | JGI IMG/M metagenome (GOLD analysis project Ga0116229, IMG submission 87313) | Host-associated microbial communities from peat moss isolated from Minnesota, USA - S1T2_Fc - Sphagnum magellanicum MG | ecosystem: Host-associated > Plants > Peat moss > Unclassified...
GGCATTTCAACATCTTTGTCATGAAGCAATTGGTGGTGGGTGTTTAACAATTCTTCAAGATTAAAGAGTAAGTTGCATCATCTATTGCACCTTTCAATTCCACCTCCAATTTCACTTCTTTTTCATGTGTCCTCTTTCAATCCACCTCCAAACTTTTGTTTCAACATCTTTGCCATGCAATTGGTGAATAATTAAGAAAGGGTTTGAGATCTATAACCTTGTCATCAAAAGCCTTTGTGTTTGCTATTGTGATGAACTACCTATTCATGTGTGGCTTTCAATTTCTCATCCAATTCCACTTCTTTCTTGTGTGTCCTTGTCAATTCCTCTGCGAACTCAGCCACTTTAGTTTTCAAAACACAAAGTTTCGCTTCAACGTGTCTAGGTAACAGTCCTTTGAGATCCATCACCTTTTCATTGGAAGTCTTTTAGTTTTTTCTCATGGTAAATCGCATAGAGGGTGGAGGCATTGTTATGTAGATTAAAAAATGGATATCTTACACTATATTGTGCAAGTAAAAATAACAAAGTAATATTAGAATGGATGAAAGTACAATAAAAAAAAATCCATTGTGCCCTCTATTGAACTTATAAAAATTTACTTCCAAAAACTTAAAACCAAATAATTTTTTTACACAAATAAATTATTCATAAAAAGGGATGTTAAATTTGTGTTTGGGACTACTTCAACACAATATTCAATTAAATGTATATATACTAGATTACAATACAAAAAATCATTGTATTATTAAGAACACCACATAATAAGAAATTAAAATATATATTAATAAAAGTTTACTTATCGCATATTTTACAAAAGTTCGCATTACAAAAAAATAAACTTTGAAATAATTTGAAATTTCAAGACTAATATATATTATTGAATAATTATTTATCTTTGATTGTCAATCAAAAAATATTAATGTACAACATATTTATGATCAGTTTTGTTGTTATTTCACATTTATTTTCATCTAGTTTTTATAAGATAATTTATGTGTGCACTTTACTATGATTACATTCTATAATCACTTTCAATGGTTCTTTCAACAAAACCTATTTCCTTTTGTTTCACAATGATCCTATAATTTTCATTTTACTAAATTCCCTTTCAACAACACAATGTTATATGTTTCATTTTTTATTCCTAAAGTGTGAGCTAACATAATAACTTCAATGATAGTGTTAAAATGATTTATATGGCACTTTTTGAATGAAGTGTCGCACCAAAACAATGCACAAAAATGAGAATGCTTTTATGAATGTGTATCAAATGGTGTGGGCTTTACAAGTCTTTAAAAAAATTATTTAATTGGCCAATCGAATTGATTGGCTAGAGTTTGACTATTGTTCATTGGGCAAATACCATGACTGGTTCACATGTGGCATTTGAAACTCTTAATATGACAAATAGTGGTAACACTTTTATTTCTATTGAACTACTAAAGCTAGTTTTAAAATCTAAAGTTTCAAGCATTTGTCATTCAATTGTACATGGTTCTTGTAATGAACAACCATCCATTGTGAAGCTATTATAGCTTCTTTATATTCAATGCTCAATGCTTTGAAAGAGTTAGATATAATTTCATGTTCAAAAGTTTGTCCCATTACTTGAAATCATTTAGACTTCCAATTCAACCATTGTTGCCTTCAAGCTAACACAATACTAATGCTCACATATGTTACTTTGAACATTATGAAAATGTGATTCAACTATCATTAACATGAGAAATGCTACTTCATGAAACTCGCCTCTAAAATGACAAACATAAAACATTTGTTGCATATTCAATGAAGGAAACTCTTAACAATCATTTGACTATTCTTTTAATGTTTTCTAAGCAAATATCACAGTGAGATAAAAAGGTAAGTAGGCATTGCAAAACATATAATGTTTATATCAAAGTTGGATTTTGAACTATGTGAAGGTTTTTCTTTTATGTATTTTTTGAATTGATACATTACACCTGAAAATTTTAACATTGTTACAAAATATTTTTCATTTGCTAATCTAAGAAATAAGAATGGGTGTTTTACGATTACAACATTGGGCACAATTGGAGATCTTCATGAATAAATAAAAGACATCAAATCTAGTGAAAATTATCCCAAAAAAACTATGAAAATGATAATAGTTTCTTTTGCCTTTTTTAACACTTTTCAATTGTCATATGAAAGTTCCATACATCACAATGTTTTCTTACCATGCCACTAGAATTACACTAAAGTATAACCTATTTCATTTTTATATGAATGCCTTTCAATAAACCTTGTTCCATTTTAACTACATAAGTCCAACTCAATGCATTCTAATATAATGTTTTCCATTAAATCCCCATTCCACTCTACCTACACTTTAAGTCAAATTCAATCTACTTTAATCTTATTGTCTTATGTTGGATGCCCACTTCACTCTTAGTAAACTTAATTTATTTCATGTTACACTCTTACCTATTGACTTTTCATGTAAAGATGGGAATTATCATGAACATTTTGTCAAGAGTTTGAATAATCATGTATTTCAACCTACGAGAAAAGATAAAACACTCGTTGTGGCATTTCTTAATGATGTAAGTTTTCATTAATTTACACTTCTTGTAACAAAACTAATTTTTGCTACATTTTATATTTCATTACATTAATAATGATGATAGAAAAATAACAAGAATTAAAATTATGAAATGTTTTAAATTTAGTGTAAGTAAGATGCGATTTGTGTATCAAATATTTGAATGTCTGTGCACTTCACTTGTTGTGTAACATATGGAATTTTGTTTTTTAATCCTAGTCCATGTGCTTATCAATAGACCAAGTGATATCAACATTTTTACACTTATCTTTGACATCTTTAGTATTGAATATCAATTATCATTTTATAATTATTAATATTGAGTTTATAACATTATAATTACTTAATAGGGTTATATGGTAGTTCATAGGTTTTCTTCAAAAAAAAATTAACAATACCAAGAGTGTGGTGGGTTTGAGATCTCAACATGACAAACAATCTATCTTCATTAATAAATATATTTGGTGAGCATTCCTTAAAACGTGGGACCAAGTGAAAATTGCATTGTTCCATAGTCTCTCCCTTGTTACATGTGAACCCAACAAAAGTTGGCATCAATGATATTTAAATTTACATGGGTTTTAGATTTTCTAATGCTTATCAAACTATTAATTATGAAATTGAGTCCTCCAACATAGGAAACCAATATGGAAAGAAAAAAGCCACATTTGGGCCATCCAAAAAGTTTATTTGCAATAAAACTTAACCTTTGTCATTGCAATTTCATGTGTGTGTAGGACTTCATTTGTTGCAAAGCTATTGTTTGTTTGTTTTCCTTACTAATCAATTTCCTATTGTGATGCAAAGTTGCCACATAGTTGTGGAGATCCATTTGTACTCACCAACTAAGTTCAATGTAGCTTGTAATTTGTGCATTATGAAGTAAATTTACTTAATGTGAGGCTTGAAGCTTGAGGTGATGATTGGATCAATCAAGGGTGCTTCATAATTAAATATTTCTTGTTTGAGACTTACAAATCAACATTCAAGCTCTTTCAAATGTCTCCCACTATCGAAAGGAAATATTTGATGTGTTTTATGTTCATTGTTTTTGTTGTGCATATTGAAGCCTTAAGGCTTTCTTCTAGTTCATTTGTGCAGATTTGGAAATTGGCATTATGCCAAAACATGGTTCTAATGATTATCCTTTTGGATTGTGTAGTCCAAATGGCCCCATCGTTTATGCCAGGTGTATTCATATATGTCTAGTCATGGATGTCATGCTTTGGGATAGTGTGTTTTTTCGTCATATGTGATAGAAAATGTCTTTATTGTTGTTGAAGCATTAGTGACAAACCAATGCAAAGGTGAAACTTTGAGAATTTTTTCTTTCATTTTTATTTTATTTTTCAGATTTTTGAATTTTTTTTTCCATGTTCATTCAAATTCATGATTTGTGTGTGGTTTGGCAAGGTTACAAAAAAATTGATTTGAAAATTGGAAATTAAGTCGTTAACCCATAGTGGCATGGATGCTTTTGGGATTGTGTACCTACAATATTGGTCATAATTGGATTGTGATGAATCTTTGCTAAACAAGAGGTTAAAGTATGTGAACTTTTGAATGTTATATTGATTTTGACTATTAATAGGCCATGTTCAAGCTATCATGAATTAATGTCATGATGTTTAGTCCTTTGAATGTTCATCCATGACTTGTAATGAACTTGTATATAACTTTTTGTTTTGTTTTAGTTCATTCTTAATTAATTTCTAGTTAAATTTAAATTAATTTTTAGTTCACTTTTTGTTAAATTATGGTTCATTTTTTGTTAACTCTTAGTTTGCTTCTAAATAATTCATAATCACTTTTAATTCATTTCCAATTTTAATTCTTAATTCACTTTTAGTTCACTTCTAATTAACTCTTAGTTCATTTTTAGTTAAGTTTAAGTTGACTCTTAGTTGAGTTTTACTTCACTCTCAATGAAGTTTTAGATCATTCATGGTTTACATATGGGTGCACATGGATGCACATGAGTGAACATGGGCCACATGAAAATTGAAAGCTTCTTGGTAAGCTTTCTTGAGCTTAATGCCCAAGGGGTATAAATAAAGGTATAATTCCCCATTATTTTTAATATATTCAACATTAATCTTGGGTATTTTTTTTTCATTGTTTTGTTTTGTATTTCCTTTTGCAATAAATTCTTGTTGGATTTTTATTTTGCATGTGTTGTGTTTTTGTTTTTATTTCATGATCTGAATTTTAAATTAGGGCTACCTTTGTTCTTGTTTTGGGTAGAAAATATTGTAGTCTTGGTTGTTTTGATGCTTGTGACACAAGCTCACAATGAAGTCAAATGCAACATGTATGGTACGTCTTTTTGACACTAATCCTTTAACCAAAATGTGGTGCCTTATGACAAAATCTCAAATGTTTATTTTTTAAACTTCTTTGAATATGTGGAACTAGTTAAATTGGCCATCGTGCAAATAATATGCAATGTGGAAAATGAAAGATCTTTTTCAACTTTGGCTTTTATGAAATGTAAACTTTGAAATAGGTTCACTACCCATTTGTCCATTGTTATGCACATGTTTGCACAACAATTATACTTTGTAGAATTTCTTGTATATGAAATGCATTAAGTAATGCAAAACAACACAACATCAAATTACTTTGATGGTGAAGGTGTATTGTGCTTTGTGAAGTTGTTGGTTCTAATTCTACAAAGAAAAAATCATTATAGCTTGTGTTTTCTATTTGATGAATTCAATGGTTGTTTTACAAGCTAAATATATTTCTTTCCATAAAATTTGGTATGTTTTGCTTGCTCTCCACAATCCAATTACAATGGTTTTTCTTTGCTTGAATTTCAATAATTATTATCATATGTTAACTTGGTTGATTTTGTAGGTCACTTGTGCAAAAGCTCATTTCAAAGGTTTAATTCCCTCACAAATGCTTGTGTTTGTTAATGTTGCAAACTTCATGTGTTGTTTGTGCTATTCGTTGAGATAATTTTCATTTTGATAATATGCATTTCATAATGATTAATTTTCTATGTCACTTTTTTTTGTAAGTTTTTTTTGGTGCATTCAAATGATTGATTATCAGCTGAAAAATCTACAATGCCAAATTCCAACAACAACATTTGACACTTCGCCATAAAATTCCAAATACAATTGAGGAATAACTCAAAACTTTAATTTCATTTCAATGATAATCAATTGTTTTCACCTATAGATTTTGAAGATGAGCCAAAAAAAATTCTTTAAAATTTTTAATGGCAACCTTATTGAAATAAAAGATGTGTTAGTGGGGCCAAACAAAATTCATTGCTTTTAGTTAGATCAACACCACCTAATGCATTAAACACTCCACCTCGGGAGTATAGTTGCAAGGTTGAAACTCAAAGGAATTAACGAGGGTCGTGCACAAGTAATGGAGCATGTGGTTTAATTCGATATAATGTGCAAAACCTTACTAGCCCTTGACATATAAATAAGTTTGTTTATCTTTAACAAGATGGTATGAAAAATTATACAAGTGTTGCATGGCTATCATCAACTTGTGTTGTGAGATGTTGGGTTAAGTCTTATAACAAATGCAACCCTCGTTTTGTGTTGCTAAGAAATGTGCTTTGGATTAAAAGGTCAATTATTCACTACTTAAGACTAACAAAGACCATGCCATTGAAAAATGATACCATAATGTCGTGTGGCTACGATCATACATAGTTGTTCAAGGGTATTTTGACAAGCATAGTTCTCATAACACAACACGCATAAGAATGTGGCACTTGGTCTTTGTAAAAATGATTGACAATTTATACCATGTATTGCACTCATAAAAATTGATAATGATATATTGAAGCAAGGTGAGGATGACATCAAGTCTTCATGGCCTTTATGGGATGGGCTACACACGTGCTACAATTGTAATTACAATAAGAAGCAAGGCTTTAAAGCAGAGTGTATCCAAAAAAATGGCCTTAGTTCGAATTATTTTTTGCAACTCAAGAACATGAAGTTGGAATCGCTATTAATTGCAGATTAGGATGTTGCAATGAATATATACTCATGCCTTGTACACATTGTTTGTCACACCATGGGAATTGGCTTTGCCTAAAACATCAAACCAAAGATCACCCGTTACTTTAATGTTCCATGTTATTATTAAGTGTGGTTTATTAGAGTAAACGGTGGTTTAATATATGATATTAAGGTGGGGCCTTCAATTGAAGTGAAGTCATAATAAGGTAGTTGCAGGTGAACCTATGGCTAAATTAACTCTTTTCTTGAACAAATGAAATATTTTTTTGTTGTCGCATTTTCGTTGAATATATATATAGTTCAATTATGTCTCATAATAAAATAACCCAAAAAAACAAAAAACAAAAATTTTCAAAAATGGTAGCTATGCCTTGCGCTTTTCATTTTTCAAAGGTCACATGGCTTGCAAAATGGCTAACATGAAGGTTGCACTATTGGCCTTTAAAGGCTTGCTAGCCTATAGCAAGTGGAGCTAGTGTGCCTAGTATTTTATGTTTATTTAATTATGCTTTTAAATGTCATTATTTACCTAATAGTAACAATATTTACAAGCTTAGTCGCAATTACAAAATATGATGGCATAAGGTGTTCTAATAATCTATTTTGTTTGAATTTGATACATACACAATTCATTTATCATTTAGAATGACAAAACCATACTTTTTTTATGAAACCAAGCCACAAGGCATGAAATAAATTATTAGCCAACACCCAGGAAGTGACATATTAGTAGAATAATAAAATTATAATCTGCATGTCAGAATAATTTAGTTGGTTAAAACAACAAGATCATTATTTGCACATGAAGGTCCAAATCCTTCTTTTGATCAGAATTTTTTGATAAGGATTTGACCTATGGCATAGTGGCTATATGTATATATTTGTTGGTCACTAACCTCACCCCAACTCTCCTTTTGCAATAGGCCACAATAAATAAAAATCTACGATGTTTCTCAACATAAGTACAATATTCGACATAATGAAAGTTTTTTTAATAAAACAATCAATCATATACAATACACCTTCAAGTTTAATTATAGTTTTCACAAAGTACATATACGATCACTATACTCCCATTTTGACAAATTTATGCTAACAAAGTGTAGATAATTAGTTGTAATGTTAATAGCTTATAAATTATCATAAATGATTTATTGTTAAGTAAAAGAAAAATGTTACATTTAATTAAAGAAAGCATGTGCAATTATGCACCAATAATATGTTTTGCCCTTATTCAAGTCTTCTAATAAATATTAATAAAATTTTAAAAACAATGTGGCCTAGCCCAATAATTGAGGAAGAGTGCCCAATAGTTCATGCATAAAAAAATTGTACTATCCAAATATGTACAAAAGGCATTGCATTCATTTAATATGGTAACAAACATGCAGACCAAAACATGTGCAAGAAGCTTCCTCGAAGGGAGGAAGGAAAGGTTGACTCAACAACACAGAGCAAATTTGCTTCCCATATTAAAATGATTTGATGTTCTAACAAATTATAAAATATTTTAGGGCCTTCTACCTTGCAACTAAGCATTGGCATCTAAATTCCACAAATGAAAACATGTGCAAATGTATGTTGCTTGTTTTATGTTTGTCGCATGATAGATTTGACTAAGTCATAAGGGCTTGCCTTCAATCTACTCATTTATATGGAAGGTAGAAGTCAATATAAAACAAATTACCATATTATTGAAAACGAAACACTAAACAATATTATAACATTGAGCAGGGTGTTCAATTAAAGGATTGGACAAGCTATGTAAAAAATAATAGGGAAAATGATGTTCCTTCTTTGAAAGCACACTTTGCGGCCTAGCAATAGGAGGTTTTGCCTACCTAAAAGGAACTTAATAATGTGATATAAAAGTGTTAAAGAAGAGGCCAAGGTCTTCTTTTAAAAGGTAAAAATGTTAATCTCCATCTTGCATGAAGTGAACTTGTAAATTTCCTAGTGTGACATCGTGCAAAATAAAAAGGGCCTATACACTTGTCAAGGCAACATCAAACTTTTAAGCACCTAGACAAGTTTGATTTGTTATAACTTGCTGCACCATCATCTCCCTTGTGGGCTCTTTAGCAAGACACTTTGACAAGCAACTCACTTAAAAAAGCAACCAAGGGCAAATTGACAAAAGATTAGAAAAAATTCAAGTTCGAGAGTCATGTGATGGGTGACTATCTAGCATAGTTCAAAGAGCACCTATGTAGCATGCCTTAGTGAACAAAGATGGCCCGATTGGCCACTTTGCAAAAATGAAGCAAGAAATGATTTCCAAGCCCCCTCCCCATTTAATATATCTTTTAAACCCACCTCCCATTATCATTTCTAATTTGTTGCAATCTTATTTTTTTATTGATAGTTGAGCTCAGTGTCATAAACATGAAATTGGGATTGTAAAAGGTCAAAGATTATTGATAACAAACCACCTAGACCAATCAATATATTTTTAAAATCACAAACAGGTGTTAAATTGTGTAATGATTTTTGCTAGTCTCAACATCATGAACAAACCTGTTGAGCCAAAACCATTTTACTGAGCCAAACTTGGAACCCTAAATTCAAGCAACCCAGAAGGATCTCACCATCGAACCTCACTCATTAAGGGTCTTCTATATGCGAGACTCACTCTTTTCATGTCTTTCTATTCGACTGGGAACAACACAACTCTGTATAGATCCATTAGCTCATAGACCAGTGCTGGGTGGTTCTCTTGTTTTTCAAAGAAAGAACCAAGGGTTAAGGTTTCAGGTATACCCATGACCACGCGGTTCTACAAAAATCAGAGAATCTGTTTTGATCCATAACCCAAGCTCTCAAAAAATTGAAGGATGAACTGATCAAATGACCTACCTTGAACCACATAATCTAGCTGGTTCATTTGTAAGACCAACCCACCAGTTCTCTGAAGATGCTCAGAAGTCCAGAAGCAGAGGTTATAACAAAATCAAACAACAACCCGACAGTGGTATAGACCAGCTGGTGAGTGAACCACATTGCTCTCAATGATTTTGAGCAGCCCCAGAGTAGAGTGGCCAGTAGAGATGATGGAAACACTTGGTACTCTCTGACAATGCTCCAAGTTCCTGGTCAGGTTCAGGACCCCATCCTTCAAATTCACCTGTCAAACCGATAAGCAGTGAATGGTGCAGCTCCAAGGTGCATACTCCATACCAGTGTTGGGTTTTAAGTTTTAACAAGTTTGGCTGGTTAGAATTGCTGCTTCTGGTTTCAGTTAGTAACCAGAACTGGGTCTGATTTTGGATCTGGTTCGGGAAACAGAACAAGTTCTAGAACTGGACCCAGCTCTGGAATGGGCTCTGGACCCCTTCCTAGAGTTGGAACCAGAATTTTTGAAAATATTTTTGGGAAAAAAAGAATTGGAAGTGGGTGTAAGTGAGGTTAACTGGCATCAAATGACTAGACCGTTGCAATTCAGTGCAATGACTGTTATGAACTCAACTACAAATACAGCAAATTCAGTAGCATAAAATTCTACCCAAGCTCAGACTTCATCCAGAACAATAAAGTAGCTACAAGATTCTTTGGCACCCATGATCAGAACTTGTAACTTTGTTCATACCTGTGCCAACAACATAAATTAGCATTTGTATCACGAAATGCTCACATCTTGAAACATGCTTTCAGAAACCAACACAAGTTTACGTTGTTTTAGAGCTCAAACCAATCTACAAGGTAGGATATGATCTAGCACATCAGAAACGAAAGGTGGAGAGAGGAAAAATGCCAACTGTTTATCAGTTCTTCACTGGGTTCTTGAGCAGGAAGTTTGACAACCTGAATTCTAGGTAAAGAAATGATCTGAGCCTTTGCATCCAGGAACACCAAACAACAGTAATTTCATTTCATGTTTTAGCACTTGCAATCCTGCAAACAACCTTAGAAATTTTGGTAACACACTTGTCTTTGCCTTTGGCACATCACTGGAAGTTCTGATACGAAAGGCAAATGCTCTCAGTCTTTGCACCCAAGAATCAAACAATCGTAATTTCATTTCATGTTTTTACAATTGAATATTGGTTTCCTTTTCCTGAATCTGGCAAGAAAAGAAGAAACCTTTGCAGTCTCTGCACTGCCTCTGGCAAGAAAAGAAGAAACCGAAACCCGTTCTTCAAGTCTCGAAACTTGACTACGAAAACGTTGCAGGAAAGGATGAAGGGAGAAAGCACTAACCACCTCTTGAGCAATTTCTCAGAATTCACCGCTTGCTTTCCGGGTGGTGAAGAAGAAACAAGACACAATTTGTCAAGATGACTGAGACAAAGAAACCAACTACAACAAAGAAGAAAAAAAGGATCAACAAGAGCGCACTGAAGAGGACAGACAGATGACAGGAGTACGAGAACAACAACAAAACCGTGACCTTGAATTTCTCGAGAATTAGGGTTAGGGTTTTAAGGGCTACTACTTACTGTAGGTCCAGGGATTTATTAGACTGCCATAATAATAGGATGGGTCCATTTTTTTTGCTGTGTTTTTTTTAAGTGGGGTGAAACTGATTTGATCTGAGATTGAACTCACAACCTCTTGGAGTTGGGTATGAGTATTAGCCGCTGAGTTGCTCCTTGCCTGAAACCCTGATGAAACCCAGGAGGGGAGTCTAAGAAAATCCCAACAGTGCGAAGAGCGACGTCGCTGGCGGCGGTCGTTGCTGCTGGTGCTGGTGTTGGTGTGCAATCCAAGGGGAGAGGAGAGGAAGAGGTCCTTTGTTTGGCTACTTCTCCCTCCTCGGCTGGATAACATTGGAGAGGGTTTAGGGTTTTTTTGATCTGGAAGAGATAAGCTCTGAGTGAGTTGTGGGGGAGGTTGAGGCTTTTTTTTTCTCAGCTAGTAGTGGGGTTGGAGAAGATGAGTTCTTGAGGAAGAGGGAAAGGAGGCAAGCACATGAGAAGGTTGGGGAAGGGACAGAAGGCTGTGGAGGAGGGGTGGTTTCTGCTATGAGTCGGTTTTGGAGTTGTCCTGCAGCTCGCCGGTTGCTGCTGCGACGATCATCCCACCACCTTCGGCCGATGGTTGTGCGACCTTCTTCCTCTCATGAAGCTCTTCCAGGTATTTTGTGGCAAAGGTGGTGCTGCGACAACAACAAAAGGTGGCTGGGTAGTGCTGCAGCACCGGATGAACCTGACTACGATCCCACGGAGGCCAGGACGCCGCCCTCCGAAAAGATTCATAGGCTTGTTGACGAGATCTCCACCCTTACACTGCTTGAAGTCTCGGACCTCACCACTTTGTTGAAGAAGAGATTAGGGTTACCAGCAGGAATGGGGATGATGCCAATGGGCATGGGTGGGATGATGCCGGGAATGGGAATGCCAGGTGCAGCAGGAGGAGGAGCAGCAGGAGCTCCTGTTGCAGAGGAGAAGAAGCCGGAGAAAACCTCTTTTGATGTCAAACTAGAGAAATTTGAAGCAGCCTCAAAGATTAAGATCATCAAAGAGGTGCGTGCATTCACCGCACTTGGGCTGAAGGAGGCCAAGGACTTGGTGGAAAAGGCACCCACCTTGTTGAAACAAGGTGTAGGAAAGGAGGAGGCAGAGCAGATCATTGAGAAATTGAAGGCCATAGGAGGAACAGCTATTATGGAGTGAAATCTTCTCCTCCCTCATTGGAAATTGCTGCCTCACTGATCTGTCAGCCTGCCTGCCTGTGAGTCCTTCCCTTTTTTTCAAATTCTTCCACAATGAGAATCAAATTGCAATGCGATTGTACCAGAGTTTTATCATCATCTTACTCAACTCACCACTTCCAAAAACATTTCTTGTTGTCTGATTTGGGAATCGATCAACCAACACTTGATCTCTTAGCCAATGGTCTGCAAGTCTCTATTTTCCTTGGTTTGTGTGCATTCATTTCTTTGTCACCAGATTTGAGTTTGTCACTGCAAATTTCATAGACTGATTCTATCATGTAGAAATTGGTGGGGTTTAGGGGGTCTCTCTCTCTCTCGCTGTGTCTCTCTCGTATTATACAACAGCATTGGCCTGGGGCAAAAAGAAGGTTTGAGAAGAAATCAATTGTGGCAAAAGGTTGAGGCTAGCATTCCAGTGTTAGGGTTTAAGAAGGGTTTCAGTTCAGCTTTCTTTTCGGTTTTGATGTCCTCCAAGTTCCACTTTTTCCCCCAGATCATCTCCTTAGTGACCTTTAGTTTGTGATGCATCATTCCCCTTCTCCCTCCTACTTTCTAATCTGTGAGCCGCCCTGTTTCCCTCCTTCCTTTGACCTAAATATTGTGTGTCTTTCTTTAAATGTTGGGTGTCAATTTTGAGGGTAGTAGTAGGTTTTCCATGCAAGCGCTGCATCAGCATTCCCTTGTCATCGTTCCTTTCACCTTGTTGTGAATTTCACTCCATTTCTTCATATACACATCTTTGAAGTAATCTTGGTTTCACCCATCTTTACCTTGGTCAATAATATATGTGAGCATGTCCTCAGTAGTGGACAAGGGGGAAAGTTCATACAAGATGCTCAAAGGTTCTATGGTAGGGTTTATAAAGGGGTTTAGAATTAGGTTTTTTATGTCAATGCTGCATAAGCATTCCCCTGTCATAATTCCTTTTTTAAACTTCTGAATCTCACTCCTTTTCTCCACATTCACATCTTTGAAGTCATCTCAGTTTCACCTGTCTTTACCTTGGTCAGAAACCATACTTGAGCACACACCCTCATTAGTGGAAAAGGGGGGAAGTTCTTACAAGAAGCTCATAGGCTCTATGGTAGAGTTCATGGAAGGCAGTATGTACAAGCAGGAGTACTATTTTGTTAGAGAGAGACGAAATATCTCAGATGTACCAAGCTTGTGTTACTGTGTCCACTGCAGCAAGAAAAAAAAATTGTGAATGTCTGTGGCAGACATCATTTCTAGTTTTACTTTTTCCTACTTTGCACTGATCAATCTGCATTATGGGTTTTTCTTTTTGAGATTCATGCTTGTATGATCCATGCCATTGGATGGATTCAATATACTGCAAATGTGATGATTTGATGAATGTGGTCACAGATGTATATGGCTGGATTGCTGCCCTGGAGTATTGATTTGTTCCCATGTCTGGGATTTAACTAAAATCCAAATACAAGGGAGCACTTCTCAGATGCTAGGGATCTTTACAAGATTGACCCACTGCACCTCACTCTGGAGAGTGTACTCCAGGGCTGGACCATAATTAAGGGCTAGAAACATTTGTTCCCTATTGTTGATTGCTTGTGCAACTGTTTGAAACTCTTCAACTCTTTGTCAAGCATTTATAATGTTTCCTTGTTGATGTCTTGTAGAATACAAAGAATTCCAAGGAAGATGAATACACTTCATAAATTGAATGGATGGGTGACAAAAGTATCAAAGCCACAAAACAAAATTGTTATTCCATGTTCTCAAATTGCCAAGGACATTACCTTATTCATCAATAAGGTTACAAATATGTAAGAGCAACTTTGATGCCTTGCGAGTGCCCTTGGGGAGGTTTTACTAATTCCACTTCAGATTGCTTAAAGTACTTCATTCTTCATGTTGTTAGTCTTAAGAAGGGGAAATGATGTAACATATGACATCATAAATCATAGAATGTTTGTAGATATTGCATTTATTAATTTATGGGTCTTAGCACATCATTTATGATTGAATTCATCCTTTTTCATCCATAATGTACATAAAAGAAATCATTCAAAAAAGTTTTCTAGACAATTGGCCTTGTGAAAGGTTATATGGAAGCTTCCTTGGCCTAACCCTAGACAAATGCATGTAAATAAAAGGAGTGCATTGCATTGCTTTTAATCTAAACAAAGTACTTTGAGATACGACTTTTCAACATAGTCTTCAACATTCACTTCATTTCATGTTTTAAGTTCTTTCATGTTATGGATAAAATCTCATTCAATAGGTACATTTTTTCATACTCAATGTCTTTGTTCAAGTTCATATTTTTAATGGATGGTTGGAATGTCAAGTTGCAAGGTTGTCATGGCCCTTGGCAGTGGTTTTTATGTTTGCAATAAGTTTCATGCATGTGATTAAAAAAACTTGAAAATAGTTTCATTTAAAAATAATGTATAGATGATGTTATACTAAAATTTTGCACCTTCAGAAGATTGGAAAAGGAAACATTGAAGATGTGGAAATTTGAAAGGTTGGAAAATTGATTGGAAAGTTGGAAGTTTACCGTGCATAAGAGGATATATCATGTACACAACCATCTACATCACATAAATGGCCTAAAGAATCAAGATGATGAATTGTTTGAGCAACAAACATGCTAATGTGTCAATTGGACATATTGTTTAGTGATAATGTTGAAGCTTGAACCTTCAACCAAAAGTCATTTGAAGGCCACATATGAAAGATTTTCTCTCAATGATAATGCTTTTATTTGTGCATGGTTAGTTGTGTGAACTAACATTGTACATTTGACCAATGGCTACATGAACCTATAACATATTTGTGTTATAAATGAAGTGCGGACATACATAACCAATTTCATGTAGTTCATTTTGGATTTGTACAATAAACGTAGTTGATTGAATGATATTTTCAACATGGGTTTTTTGGTGAAGCTTCTTGCTAAAGAAGGACTTGTCTTCCATACAATGGAAGAAGGAAAGAAATTATACCTGAAACTAAGTTATCAAACAGTTTTATAAGATTTTTTAAAGAAATTTGGAAAAAAATTAAAAATCTTTGGTATAATGTTTAAAAAGGTTCTTGCCTTGAAGGTTTTACAAGAATTACCCTCTTGGCAATTATGTATAAGAGATATATGGAAGGCAAAACTTGGAACTTGATTATAAAACCTCTTTGAATAAAAAATCATTCCATAAATTATGTTACCTAATTAATGACAATCAAGTGCACATTATCCTTGCATCCAACGATATGAGGCAAATTATTTTGTTGAATGATAGTTCTTGATCTTTTATGGTTCATTTTGATTAAAAGTACATTTGCCTTTATATAAACATGTTGTTTCAAGTTTTGAAAGTTAATACTTACAAGTTTATCTTAATTCTTAAATAATTAATTTGGAAGTCTCTAGTTCATTCCAACATGTGACAATAATCACATAGTTACACAAATTTGTGATTAGTAAGAAAAATCATATTTGACATTAAAACAAATTGAATATGAAGAACTTGTGTGTGGGGTTTTTTTTCCTCTTTCTTTCTCTCCAGTTGTGTGATGTTATCAAACTAGCAATCATTAAGAAGAATATTTAACTAGATATAACTATAGAACCAATCTGATAATAGAAAAAATTTAAACATTTTATATTGTTACAACTTGCTATAGCTTATGCATGGGGAGGGCACTTTTTTTTAATTTAAAAAAATGTGAATAAAAATATATGCCATATATTGGTTGTTGGGTAAAATATATATATATATTTTTAATACAACAAGGTTATGTTTATTCTAAAAAATAGTTTATAATTAATATAAAATATGTGTAATCCATGGTATTATAATACTATAATGTAAAATAACATATGTATTACATATTTTGGGTGTAATTAGTTGTTAATAGGTTTCTAAATGAATTAGTACTGATAAATGAACTAGTTCCATTTACACACCATTCAACAAAAATCGTAATTTGCAACAAGTGCAAGCATGACCAACTTTCTATAAAGGTAATCATATGTTCAACATTTATCTTTTGCCTTTATTTGTCTTGAATGAAATAAAACATTGAATGTTTCAAAACATCATATTTGTATGTTACTTGTTTGGCAAGAATTAAAATTTATCCATTCAAAGGAGTACATCTTTGTATTCCTTTCATTACATCTTTCACATTCTTTAAAAATGGGGTCATCATGTATTCATTATTCTTGATCAAGTACTAAAATTAAAATCTTAAATAATATAGGGTATCAAAATTCAATGCAAACACAAAAAATATAACTAAATTTATGGTGGTTTAAATATGTGCATATTACAAAAAAAGGGGTAATAATAGGGTACCAAAAAAATTCCCTCACCTAATACACCCACACAACCCCCCCCCCCCCCCCCCCCCACATGCAACATTATTTATTTTATTTTTTATTATAAAAATTTACCGTTTTTTTTTTTTTTTTTA
>Ga0116229_10007927_pt1 | contig 16659 bp, 13 predicted proteins | sample S1TSphgellanicum_3_FD_87313 | JGI IMG/M metagenome (GOLD analysis project Ga0116229, IMG submission 87313) | Host-associated microbial communities from peat moss isolated from Minnesota, USA - S1T2_Fc - Sphagnum magellanicum MG | ecosystem: Host-associated > Plants > Peat moss > Unclassified...
CTGAACACCCATATTCTGTTGGGTTTTCTTGATAATGAAACGGCTAAATTCCCACCCGCAATTCGCAGTTTGACCGCGAACCTGGAAAGCCAATTCTGTGTAGGTGTCACAAGCCTTTGGGAGGCGGCGATCAAATTCCGGCTTGGCAAGTTGCCGTTGCGGCGTGGGCCGGAAAGCATGCCTGGCGCGGTTCGGGACTTGGGCTTTGAACTGATCGCTATCAACGAACACCAGGTGATAGCTGAAGTCCCGCCAGAGCCCTCAACCCGCGACCCGTTTGACCGGCTGTTGCTGGCGCAATGCTGGGTGGAAGGGTTGCGGCTGGTGACGGTTGACCGGGCGCTGGCAGGTCACCCGCTCGCGGCGGGGTGAGCCGGGACGGCGATGGTGTAAACCAGAGGCAGCCGGGTCAACGCGTTGCAAAGTGAGCTCTCCCCGCCTTTTGCACGCTTCCACACTCGCCTTAATCCGTGCTAAATATTTACCCATGGTTAAGTTTTCGAGCCGCCTTCCCGCCCGCCGCCCCGCCGCAAACGCCGCCGCCGCCATTGGCGCCGCGCTCAACATCCTAAAATTCCAGGGCTATGTGGATGAAATCTCCACCACCCATGTTATTGGCTGGGCCCGGGACCCGCGCGCCCCCCATAGCCGCGTCGCCGTGGAGGCTGTCCTGGCGCTGCCAGGTGAAACCCGCGTCATTGCGCAGGGCCGGGCGGAGCTTTTCTACCCGGCCCTGCAATCCAGCGGTTTTGGGGACGCCAGATACGGTTTTAAAATCACCTTCCCGCCCATAGCGCCGGCGGAATTGGCACATCTGGCCGTCCGCCCCGTCGGCTCGGAAAACCCGCTCAACCGCGCGCCGCAATTCCAGGGTTTTGTGGACGAGCTCAGCATCCATCACGCCGCCGGCTGGGTCCGCAACCGTTTTAACCCCACTGAGCGTGTCGCCTTCGAAGCCATTCTTCCCACCAAAACCGGCGAGCGCATCATTGGCCAAGGCAAGGCAAGTGGCTACTACACGGCCCTCGCCCAGCAAGCGGTCGGCGATGGCCGCTACGGTTTTAACCTCCTCTTCGCTGAGCCGCTGACCGAAGCCGAACGCGAAACTGTATTTATCCGCCCGGTTGGTGGCGATCCCCTGGCACCTGCGCCGAACATCATAAAAAACCTCAACCTTCTCTCGTTTTTCGCGATGGACGTCGTCAACAACTGCAATTTGCGCTGCCCATTCTGCCTGTTCGACTATGCGGAAACCAAATCCACCCGTTTTATGTCCGATGAAACGTTTGACGCCGCACTCCGCCTCATCCCCTATGTCAATGACGGGAATTTCTGGCTCTCCTGCCTGCACGAACCTTCGCTACATCCGGATTTTCTGCGTCTCATCGAGCGTATACCCCGGCAATGGCGCCATAAGGTGATGTTCACCACCAACCTCGCCAAGCGTATGCCGGAATCCTATTTCGCGGGCCTTGCCGCCAGCGGGGTCCACCACATCAACATATCGGTTGAAAGCCTGGACCCAGCCGTGTTTGAGCGTATGCGCAAAGGGGCGCGCTTTCCCATTTTCAAGGAAAACTGGGAAAAACTGCTCACCGCCTGGCGCGCCGTCACCGCCCCGCCGCGGCTGCGCTATATTATGATGGCCTATCAGTCCAACCTCGCGGAAATTCCTGGGTTGGTAAAATATCTGCGCGAGGAATGCCTCGCCCATCAGGTGGAGGTCCGTTATACTTATGATATGGATCACATCCCCCGCGAATTCCGGGACGCGGAATATCTGCGCGATGAAGATTGGATGTGGCTATCCGCGCAGCTATCAATCTATCACCCGGATGAGGTCGAGCTAGGCCTGCCACCAAAACCGCTGGAGGACGCGCCGGCGCATGTCATGAAATCCGTCAGCGCCGATGAGCTGGCGGAGGCCGCGCCGGCGAATGACGAAACCACCCCGGCGCAAACCATCGAAGATCATTCCGTTAAATTGCCGCTAAACCTGCAGCTGGAATGGAACGGCAAAATGGTGATCTGCGGCAAATGGGACCATCCCTCCGAGCGCAAGCTCCTCGCCATCAGCAATATAAACACGCTGAAGGACCCGTATTATTACCTTATTGAACTTCCCTACAAACCGAAAATTCAGGGCTATGTCGATGAAATGTCGGAGAGCGCGGTTACAGGCTGGGTACGGAACCTGCTGAATCCGGCGGACCGGATCAAGGTGAACGTCGCCATCGCGCTGCCGGAGGAAACGCGCATCATCGCCGAAGGTGTCGCCGATATTTTGTGGCCCAGCCTCGTCGGCAGCCCGTTCGGGGACGCGCATTACGGTTTTAATATCGCCATCCCGGCCCTTACCGCGGAAGAGCGCGACCACCTCATCGTCGCCCCAGCGCATGACAATATCCCGCTCGACCGAGCGCCAAAATACCAAGGCTATGTTGACGAACGCAGCACCCAGCACGCGGCTGGCTGGGTGCGCAACCGTTTTAACACAACCGAACGCGTCAGCGTGGAAGCTATTGTTATCTCCCCGGAGGGCGAGCGTGTTCTGGCAACTGGCCGCGCCGAAACTTTTTACCCCGAGATCGCCAAAACCAATGTGGGCGACGCCCGGTATGGCTTTCATTTCCGGTTCGATCCCGCATTGACGGAAACAGAACGCGACGCGCTGATTATCCGCCCCGCCGGCGGCCCCACCCCGCTCGAACTCTCGCCCCGGCTCGTCACCACCTTCACGCCATCCAGCAACGCCCTGGCCTGAACGGATCGCTAACACCTTACGCAAACAAAAAAACCGCGGCATGGGCCGCGGTTTTTTCTTAACACGATCCTCCGGAAGTTAGATGTGTGTTCCGCCAATAATTGACGTGCTCAGCGAACTCGTATTCACGCCATAAAGCTGAATCGTCGTCTGGTCACTCAAAAAGATGATCGTGCCTGAATGTCCGCCGCCCAGCGACGCGAAAGAACTGATATCAACGCCAGACAAGGTTCCGTTCCCGTTGATTTCAATGCTATCGGTACCGAGCCTGAAATTGGTAATCACGTCAGACCCGGCGCCTGACGCGTCCTGGTTAAAGAAATAAGTATTTATTGCATTGCCTTGCGTTGAACCGGTAATCGTTTCGGCACCTATTGACCCGACGTAATAGGTTTGCGCGCCAGACCCGAAGGAAATAATCGAGTCCGTCCCGCCAGCGCCATAAAACTCGTTATAGCCCGTCGAACTGGCCGCGACCAGCGTAGCGCCACCGGCGCCGGCGTCCAGAATATTCTGCGTCGCGTAACTGCCGCCAAAACCGGAAACACTTAGAAGATTATTTGTCCCAGCCGCGACGAGGTTAACAATACCGCTGCCGCCGACCAGCGAGTTGTTACCGGCATTACCACCAATATAGTCACCGCCGCCCGCGCCGCCAAACGCCGTGACGTTGCCGCCACTCGCGCCGGGCACGTCGCCGGAAACCGTTGCCGATGTCGTGCTGTTATTGATGAAATCAAGCGTCCCGCCAAACAGGTTGAAAAACGCTCTAACCCCCGTGCTGCCCGCTGCCGCGAACACAGTATCGGCGCCGCCATTGACCAGAACGTTCGCGGAATTATCCACCGTAACAAAGTCGTTGCCGGCATAGGTCTCGACCAGATCGTTCGTACCAGCGGAAAGGACGGATGCGTCACCGGCAAGGCCAACCACGTTGCTTGGCGTTGAATCCGCGCCAATCGCGTTATTAACCGCATTACCCTGGCCATAAACCTGGATCTGCGACCCGACGGAGGCGGAACTGTTTACCGTGGAGCCACCCAAAGTATCGCCCACAACGGACCAGGTCGAACCAGAGACAACCACGAAATCGCCGGTGCCGGCGGCCGCAACCGTGCCGCTGCCGCCGCCGGAATTAAACGTCACGCCGGCCGCGGAGCCGAACACGCCCAAAAAGTTGTTCGACGCATTGCCGGTAATCGTTTCGGTCCCCGGCGCCTGTACAACAAGAAAATTATAGCCAACCGGCACTTGAACACTCACATTCGCCGTGCCCGGCACGGTCGCGCCAACCGAATTGGTGTTGGTAATGTCCAACAAACCCTGCGCAACACCCGTATTCTGCACGCCGGGGACTGTGTTTCCACTAAATCCGGCAACGTTAATATTCTCGAAATTCGCAACCGCGGAACCCTGGGTCACGGCGCCTGAAACGCTCTGTGTCAGGAATGTCTGCAGATTGGTCAGAATATTCGGAACACTCGGCAAAACCGCCGGTACCGTCACCAGGCCGGTAATCGAATTCGTTTGAAAGCCACCAACGACGGTTAAAGACCCAGACATTAACAGACTCCTAATTTATGCCCCGTTCAGCCAATGCATACAGGCGCCCAAAAATTTGAGCAAGCGAAAAGCGCGTTAAAACAAACGAATTTTTTATTAACTTTGGTAATTATCGCAAGGTTTTCGATTAAAAATGTATTATTACTAGACCATTTTTCGTTATTTATTGAATATAAGATATGATTTATGTAATTATAGAATTTCTAAGCCATTAACCTTAGACATCAATCACCTAAAATAGGACATCTTAAATTCATAAAATAATGTCTTTTTTTATTTATTGGCTATCAATAATGATATTATGAAACAGCACGAAGCTTCCGGGACGAAGCGCTTTTCGCCGCTCAAGCCTCGCCGGCCAGCTCCCGCCGCCGCCGCTCAAGCTCCTCATTATAGCGCTTCAAGGCGAATTGCTCCGTCAATAACCCCAGTATTTGCCTACTCTCGGCACCATCCAGCACCACCAGCGCATCCGCTTCCGCCGCTTCAAACGCCGCCACCGCATCCCGCACATTCATCGCCGGCAGCAAAAAATCCGCCTCGTGATGCACAATGCTCTCAACCAGACTCTCGCCATCCGCCAGCCCATGCGCCTCCGCGGGGTAAGCGAGCCCCATGTATTTTCCTTGGCGATCCGTGACAATCACACGTTGAGCAGACCCCAGCGGAAAGGCCAGGCGAAACGCCACTAACTGTGTGTCATTCGTAACGAAATCCTGCGCCTTGCGCATCATCCGCCCGACCGTTAGCATCTGTACCCAACCGACATCCACGGCGCTGCGAATCGTCTCCCCGCGCAGGTGGAAACGCCAGGTGGTAAACGAATATCCAAACAAGCGCCGCACGGTCATCGCCGCCATGATGGAAGCCGCCAGAACCGCCATTGTAACAGAAAAATTGGCGGTACTTTCCAATGCCAAAAATGTCATGGTCATCGGCCCGCCCACAATCGCCACCGCCAGCGCGCTCATCCCCACCACGGTGTAAAAACCATCGGGCATCGGGGTTAGAAACGGCAACAAAATTGCAATACCCGCAAATACCTTGCCAAATAACGCGCCGAGAAATAGCGAGGCAAAAAACAACCCGCCGCGAAACCCCGACCCGATGGAAAAAGCCGATGCCACGGCCTTCGCCAGCAGCAGCCCCACCGCCACAAAAAACGGGTAGCTTGCATTAATATCCGCATGCAGCGCTGAATGGCCGGAGGACATGGATTTTGGCGTGATGCACCCCAAAATCCCCACCACCGCACCCCCCAGCACCGGCCGCGCCCATACGGGTATTTTGCTCCGCCGGAATGCCTGCTCAATCAGCGTCACGCCACGCATGATGGCGATTCCCGCCAGGCCGGCGAAGAATCCGAGGATGAGCACCACCGGGTAGAACGAAGCCGGCACATTATCCGGGAGCAAAACACTCAACGGCGCGGTCCCCCCGGTCAGCACCTGCACCGTCAAAGTCCCCATCACCGAGGCAATCACCACAAACGGCAGCGTGGTAATCGAATAAACCCCGATAATCAGTTCAATCCCGTAAAATGCCCCGCATAAGGGGGCGGAAAACGCCCCACCAATGGCGCCAGCCGCGCCGCAGCCCACCAGCACCCGTAAATCGCTCCGCCGCAGCCTAAAACTCCGCCCAATATATGAGGCGACACCGGCCCCCAGCTGCGCATAGCCCGCCTCCATGCCCACTGAGGCTCCAACGCCGTTGGAAAGTGTCGTCTGCGCCGCCACAATCAAACTATCGGGCAGCGAAAGTCTGCCGCCATAAAGGGCGTTCGCCTCTACCGGATCCACCATCGGCCGCGGCCGCAAACGCGCCAGCACCCAGCCCGAAATCCCCAGCACCAGCCCGCCCAGCACCGGCACGCAAACCGCCCGCAACGGGTCAAGCCGCGCGGATTCTGAAAGCCCCTGCCCCGGCGGCAAGGCGAAAAGCGCGGTATGCATCATTGAGGTGAGCGTATTGATCACCGAAACCCCGGCGCCGGCCAGCACGCCGACCGCGGCCGCCAGCACCGCCAGCCAAATTTCTTCGCCGCGCACCAGGGCCCGAATGGTTTCCGGCGCGTGCATCACCCAGCGGTCAAACCGCCTTCCCCCCGTGGGTTTGGTTGCACTGCTCACGGCCACCCTGTTGCCACGACGCCGCCCAGGCTAACAAGCGCCATGCCCCCAGATTCTTCTGTACCCCCGCTCCCACCGCTCCGCGAGGTTATCGCCCGCCACAATCTGCGCGCCGACAAATCCCTCGGCCAGCATTTTTTGCTCGACCCTCACCTGCTGGACCATATTCGCCGCCTGGCCGAGCCGCTTTCTGGCCTCAACGTTATTGAAATCGGGCCTGGCCCCGGCGGCCTGACCCGCGCGCTCCTCGCGAGCGGGGCTGCGCACATTCTCGCCATCGAGTTCGATTCTCGTGCCGTCGCCGCCATCGGCGAACTCGCCGAGTCTGCCGGTGGGCGGTTAAGAGTCCTGCAAGCCGATGCGCTAAAAACGGACCTTCCCGCCCTCATCGCCGCCCCGCGCGCCATCGTCGCCAACCTGCCCTACAATATCGGCACGCCGCTGCTCATAAGCTGGCTCGCCGAAGCAGGCGCCTATCAATCCATGAGTCTGATGTTCCAACTGGAAGTGGCGGAACGGATTTGCGCGCCGCCCAACAGCAAGGCCTATGGCCGGCTTTCCGTGCTCGCCCAATGGCTCTGCGATGTTTCCATCGTGTTAAACATCCCCGCCGGCGCCTTCACCCCGCCCCCCAAAATCGAATCCGCCCTGGTCCGTCTCATCCCCAAGCCCAGCCAACCCACGGACCAAAAATTCAAAGCCATGGAACGCCTAACCGCCGCCGCCTTCGGCCAACGGAGAAAGATGCTGCGCGCCAGCCTGCGCCCTCTCGGCGGCGACTCGCTCCTCCACCGCGCCGGCATAGACGGCACCCGCCGGGCCGAAACCCTAACCATCGAAGAATTCGAACGCCTGATGCGGGCAACCCTCTAAACCCTACCCCCGTCATGCCGCGCTTGGCGCGGCATCCACGACTTCCTTACGTTCCAGCGACCGGCTGCTTAAAACTTACGGCCGCTTGCCCCTCCGCCCTTGGAATCCGCTCATCCACGCATGCCCAACCCGGCGCGCGCGCCGCCCAGATCGTTGCCGAGGGCTTTGCAACTTCTGGATCATCCAGCGTTCCCGCACGCACAAACACAAGCCCTGGCCGTGACTCGGAAGCCGTAAAAACATGCGTCCCGCAAACCGGACAAAACCGCCTGTGCATTTTTGACCCGCTATCCGCCACGCTCTGATAATCCGTCAGCGCCCCCGTCACCTCGACCCCATCGGCTTCAAACAGCACATTCACCGTTGCGTTCCCCGCCGCGATATACTGGCACACCCGGCACCAGCACAGCCGCGTAATCCCCGCCGCCCCCGCCCGATACCGCACTGCCCCACACAAACACCCACCCGAAATTTCACTCATCTTTCAAGGCCCGTCCCATTAACGCCACCATCGTCTCCGCGACCCCTACCTCGCCCGCCAACAACCCGGCCACCGCCGCCACGACCGGCATTTCCACGCCAACGGCCGCCGCCCGCGCCAGCAAAGCCGGCGCCGTCGCCACGCCTTCCGTCACATTCGTCCGATGCCCCAAAACATCAGCCAAAGAATTCCCGCGCGCCAACGCCAGCCCGAGTGAAAAGTTCCGGCTTTTTTCGCCGGTACAGGTCAGCAACAAATCCCCCAGCCCGGAAAGCCCCGCCACAGTCTCGGCTTTGCCGCCCAGCGCCACCGCCAGGCGCGCCATCTCCGCCAGGCCGCGCGTGATCAGCGCCGCCCGCGCATTTTCGCCCAGCCCGGCCCCCATCACCGCGCCGGCCGCAATCGCAATCACGTTTTTCGCCGCCCCGCCCAAAGCCGCCCCCATCACATCCGTACTGCCATAAAGCCGAAATGTTTCGGTCCGCAGCGCGTCCATCAGCGTGGCGCGCAAATCCGAATCCGCCGCCGCCAAAGCCGCTGCCGCCGGCAAGCCCGCCGCAATTTCCGCCGCAAAATTAGGGCCTGTCAGCACCGCCACCGCGCGTCCGGGCAGCACGTCCGCCGCCACCTCCGGCACCAGCAAAAAACTGCCCGCCTCCAACCCTTTGGCACAAATAACCACCGGTGATTTCCGCGCCGGCAACGCCCGCAACATGCCGCGCAAAACCTGCATCGGCACGCAAACCACCAAAATGTTTGCGTCTGGTATTTCGCCCGTCACCACGAGATTTTCCGGCAGTTTTACGCCTGGCAGCCGCGCGGTTTCCCGCGCCTTTTCAAGCGCCGCCGCATCGCGTGCCCATAACGAAACATCCCGCCCCGCGCGCGCCCAAAGCACCGCCAGCGCCGTGCCCCAGGCGCCCGCGCCGATCACCCCGATTTCACTCATCGACAATCCTCGTCACGCCGCACGACGCACCCGGCTCGCCAAGCACATCGCAAAAGGCTTGCAAAATCGGCAGCGCCGCCGCCTCAAACCCAAAGGGCGGATTCACCACCATCAGCCCGCACCCGTTCAACCGCGCCGGGTCGCTCGGCTCGCGGCGCAAAAATTCTACGCCCACAACATCCCGCAACCCGGACGCTTTTACGCCTTCAAAAAACGCCCTCACCGGCGCCCGGCTTTTCACCGGATACCAAACCACAAACACGCCGCTCTTGAATTTCTCATACCCGGCCCCGACCGCCTGCAAAACTGAATCGAACTCATCCGGTTTTTCGTAAGGCGGGTCCACCAGAACCAGCGCTCTTTTTTGTTCCGGCGGCAAAAATGCTTTTGCGCCCGCATAGCCATCGCGCTCATGCACCGCCACATCCCGCCTGCCCGCGAACAGTTTTCGCAGCGCCACGGCATCTTCCGGATGCAACTCACAACAAACCAATTTATCGCCCGCCCGAAGCAAAGACGCGGCGATCATCGGCGAGCCTGGGTACAAGCCCAGCCTTTCGACCACGCCCAAATAATCCGCCAGCGCCTCTGGCCGCGCCGCCATCACCCGCCCAATGCCCTGCCGCCATTCTCCAGTCTTCTCCGCCGGCCCCGCCGACAAATCATATTTTCCGGCACCTGCATGCGTATCCAGGACCAAAAACGGCTTTTCCTTCCGCTGCATCATTCGCAGAATGACCAGCAGCAGCGCGTGCTTCACGCAATCCGCAAAATTCCCCGCATGAAAAGCGTGCCGGTAATTCATAACGGCCATCTCGGCTTACAAGGCGCCGCAAGATCATCCACCAACCCCGCTTGCAACCTCTCAATTCCCGCCCAGGCCACCATCACCGCATTATCGGTACACAGCCGCAACGGCGGCGCGATTAATTTTTTGTCCGCGCGCCCCGCCACCTCCGCCAGCCGCGCCCGGAGCAAAAAATTAGCCGCGACACCGCCCGCCACCACCACCGCAGACGCCTCCGGCATCATTTTCAACGCATGTTCCAGCCTGTCCCCAAAAACATCCGCCATCGCGCTTTGAAAACTCGCCGCCACATCCGCCACCAGCGCCCTCGGCAGCGCCCCGGTCGGAAATCCGGCGCAGAGCTGCGCCACCGCGGTCTTCAGCCCCGAAAACGAAAAATCGCAGCCTTCCCGCTTCAGCAACGGCCGCGGCAGGTCAAACCGCGCCACGCCCTCGGCCGCAATCGCCTCCACCGCCGGTCCGCCCGGATAAGCCAGCCCCAGCAATTTGGCGGTTTTATCAAACGCCTCGCCCGCCGCATCATCCAAGGTACTCCCGAGGCGCCGGTATTTTCCGACCCCCTCCACCGCCACAAACTGGCTGTGTCCGCCCGAAACCAGGAGGAGCAGAAAGGGAAATTCCACGCCACCCAGGGAAGGCAAGCGCGCCGACAGCGCATGCGCCTCCAAATGATTAATCGCCAGATACGGCAGGCCAGAGGCAAGCGCCGCCCCCTTCGCATACCCGGTGCCGACCAATAACCCGCCAATCAGCCCCGGCCCCGCCGTCGCCGCAATCGCCGCCAAGTCCGCAAACTCCACCCCCGCCTCGTCCATCGCATCGCGCACCAGCGCCGGCAGCACCGCCAGATGCTTGCGCGCCGCGATTTCCGGCACCACCCCGCCAAACGCCGCATGGTCTTGCATCTGGCTCAACACGCGCTCGGCCAATATCGACCCATCCGCCGCCAGCACGGCCACTGCCGTCTCGTCGCACGAACTTTCGATCCCAAGCACGGGGAGAGAAACTTTTCTTTCCATCTAGCAGGCTCTACAGCAGCCCCGTGGATTCCTTAACCCCCTCCGTCGCCCCGCATCGCCGTTCTCTGCCCCTAAAAGTCGGCACCCGCGGCTCGCCACTCGCCCGCGCCCAAACGGCGACCTTCCTGGCGTTGCTCCAAAAATTCTGCCCGGTGCTCAAAGGCATGGACGTGTTCGAGGAGCACATTATCACCACTACCGGAGACGCGGTGCAGGACCGCCCGCTGGCCGAAATCGGCGGCAAGGGTTTGTTCGCCAAGGAAATCCATGAATCTCTCTCCGCCGGCCGCATCGATTTTGCCGTCCACTCTCTGAAAGACCTCGAGACAACGCTCCCTGACGGCATTACGCTCGCCTGCACCCTGAAGCGCGAAGACGCCCGCGACGTCCTCATCCTCCCCGCCAACACGCCAATAGACCCGTTGGACCCTTACGCCTCCCTCCCCCACGGCGCCGTCATCGGTTCGGCCTCGGTCCGCCGCCAGGCCCAGCTCAAACATGCAAGACCAGACCTGCAATTCGCGCTCCTGCGCGGGAATGTCGGCACGCGCCTGGCCGCCGTCGAATCCGGCGCCTTCGCCGCCACCCTGCTTGCCATGGCCGGCCTAAAGCGCCTCAACCTGCACCACCGCGCCAGCATTCCGCTCAGCCCGGAAACCATGGTCCCATCGGCCTGCCAAGGCATTGTCGGCATCACCATCCGCACCGCCGACACCGAACTTTTTTCCCTCCTTTCGGGCATCGAGGACCCCGAAGCCGCGGCCGTCGCCACCGCTGAGCGCGCTTTGCTCGCGGCGCTGGACGGTTCTTGCCGCACCCCCATTGGCGGCTATGCGCGCCTGCAAGCCGACGGCACAATCCACCTCACCGGGCTGGTCGCCCGCGCGGATGGCAGCTTTCTCCTCCAACGTTCTTGCTCCGGCGCAAAGTCCGACGCCGCCCGGCTAGGCCGCAACCTCGGCGAATCCTTAAAAGCCGATTCCCCGCCGGATATTTTCGCCATTTGAATATTCTGGTCACCCGCCCCGAACCTGGCGCCTCCGCCACGGCGGCGCGCCTCCGACAACTGGGCCACCAGCCCATCCTTGCCCCCTGCCTCACCATAACCCCACTGCCCAGCAGCCTGCCGCCAAACCCCGCCGCCCTCATCATCACCAGCGGCCAGGCCATTCCCGCGCTGCCGGCCAGCTACGCAGGTGCAAAAGTATTTTGCGTCGGCGACGCCACCGCCGCGCGCCTCCACGAAGCTGGTTTTCACAACGTGGAAAGTGCGAATGGCGACGCCACGGACCTTTTCCGCCTCATCCGGACCAAAAATCTGCCCGGCACGCACCTGCTCGTCACCGGCCAGGGCCACGGCCTGACGCTCACCGCCCAGCTTCGCGCCGCCGGGACCAAAATAATTCGCCGCACCGTGTACAAGGCCAGCCCCGTGAAATCGTTTCCACTGGAAGCCGCGCAGGCTTTGGCCGGGGGCAAAATAAAAGCCGCCCTGTTCTATTCCGCCGAATCCGCCCGTGCGTTCGTCCGCCTGAAACCCGAAAACACCGCCCGCATCGAGGCCCTTGCCCTCAGCCCTGCCGTCGCCGCCCCGCTGCAAGCCTTGCCCTGGACAAAAATCCGTGTCGCATTAGCGCCAACAGAAGCGGATTTATTGGCACTATTATGAGCGAAACAGAAATCCCCCCGAAACCCATGTCCGAACCGCCGCCGGCCGCCGCCACATCCGCACCGGCCACGCCACCACCCGTCACCAAACCCGCGCCGCCGAAACCCCCGGTCATGCCAGCGCCCAAAAAGCAAAAACCGGACATTTTGCCCCTTATCGGCCTGGTCGCGTTTCTGGTCCTAGCCGCCGGCGAGGGTTATTTATACAAGCTCCACCTTGCCCAGCAGGACGCCGCCGCCCAGATCGCCGGTCTAGAAGCCCAACTCGCCGCCCTGCAACAATCCGCCGCGCAAGCCCAAGCAGTGCCACCCAACCTGACCACCCAGGCTGACCTCGCCGAAAAATTTGCCGCCCTCACCGCCCAGGTCGCCGCCATGCAAACGCAACTGGCCACCGACCACGGCGCGCTCACCACCGTGCAGGCCGCCAATACCAACGTCACCCAGCTCAACGCCAAAATGGCTTTGCTCAACCGCTTGGAATCCGCCCGAATCGCGCTGGAATCCGGCCAACCCTTGGGTGACATTCCCGGTGCCCCGCCGGCGCTGGCCAAGTTCGCCACAGCCGCCCCCCCCAGTTTGGCGCAGCTCATTCTCGCTTATCCCGCCGCCGAGGCCGCCGCCAATAACGCCAGCGTGGACAAGCAAGACAAAGGCACAATCTGGCAACAAGCCCTGGCGCGCGTGGAAAATCTCGTGACCATCAGCAATGGCGGCCATGTCATCATCGGCGCCCCCGCCGCCGCCATCACCGCGCAGGCCGGGGACGAACTCAACGCCGGCGACTTATCCGGCGCCGTCGCCACGCTCACCAACGGCCTCAGTAGCAGCACCCAGGAAGCGCTGGAACCTTGGCTGGGCCAGGCGCAATCCCTGCTCGCCGCCCGCGCGGCCATTATCTCGCTGGCGGACCAGAATTAATGCGCCGCGCGCTTCGCTTTATCATCATCGCCGCTATTCTGCTTGGGATTGCCTGGTGGGTCAGCACCATCCCCGGCACGCTCACCGCGCATGCGGGCGCCTATATTGTGCAAACTTCCTCTCCCGTCGCGATTTTGCTCCTCGTCGTCATTGCCGTGCTTCTCGCCATTCTGTTCCGCGTCCTGGGCGGCCTCCGCCGCGCGCCACGCGGCTACAGCCTCTGGCGTGGCGGGCGCCGCAAAAATCTCGGCGAGATCGCCACGCACCGCGCCCTTAACGCGCTGGCCGCCGGCGATGCCAAAGCCGCCGAGGCCGAGTCCCTACGCGCCAAAAAATTATTGGGCGAAACGCCGCTCGTTCTTCTTCTCATCGCCGAATCCGCAAGGCTGGCCGGCGACCAGAAGCGAGCCCAAGATGCTTTCCAGCGCCTGGCCGGCAACAAAGACACCGCCTTTCTGGGCCATCGCGGCTTGCTGCGCCTAAGTGCCGCCACCGGCGACCACAACACGGCCAGCAAACATGCGCTGTCGGCGGCGGACGCCTATCCCGGATCGGCCTGGCTGAAAAACCAGCGCCTCGACCTCGCGGTGAAGAGAACCGACTGGAAAGTAGCACTCACCCTGGCCCGCAATCCGGCCGAAACAGCGGCCCTGGCCACCGCCGCCGCCCAAGCAGCGCGCACGAACCAGGAAGCCCTGGCGCTGGCCAAACAGGCCATAAAAGCCAACCCGGCGCTGGCCCCCGCCGCCGTTGCCTACGCCACGGCTTTACGCAAAGCCAATAAGCCCCGCGCCGCCAAACGCGCTTTGCTGAAAGCCTGGACCACCGCGCCCAACCCGCTGATCTCCGCCGCCTATCTTGACGGCATTTCCGCCCCGCTTGAACGCGCGCAAGCCGCCGGCGACCTTGCCTTTGTCAAACCCGGCCATGCCGAATCCGAAGTTTTGCTGGCGGAAACCTCCCTTGCCGCCAAACTCACCGGCGAGGCCAAGCGCCACGCCAACACCGCCATCGCCGCCGGGCTGACCGATAAACGCCCCTACGCCGTCCTCGCCGCCCTGGATGACGGCCGGGAGGCGCTTGCGGCACTGGCGAGCGCCCCGATTCCCCGCTGGCGCTGCGGCGCCTGCTTTACCGAGCACGACGCTTGGGAGCCCGTCTGCCCCCATTGCGCCAAACCCGGCACTTTTGACTGGATTTCCGCTCCCACCAAAGCTTTGGTCCCTGTCTAAGCCGCCCAACCCCGTCATGCCGCGCTCGGCGCGGCATCCACGACTTGTCTCCTCCCCATCCCCGGCACCTCCACCACAAGATGCACCACAGCCGCCGCGGCCAACGGAATAGCCACCGCCAACGGCAGCCACATCAACGCAAAAACCGCCGCATCCCCCCGCGCCAACGGCGCCACAATCATCGCGCACCCAAGCTGCACCGGCACGTTCAACAGATATAACGGATAAGAAATTGTCCCCAACCACTGCACCGCCCGCCAATCCAATATTCCGTAGAATGGGTTAGCCCGGCGAAGCGGGGCGTAACCCATCACTTTACTGGCCAGCGCCACCACCCATCCCTGCCACCGCTCCCCCAACACCACCACCGCCCAAACCATCGGCGTTACAATCTTCTCCGGCTCCCCGGACCAAAACCCCAACCCACAAATCCCCACCAACACAACCGCAAACACGCCCCACCCTTCACGCCGAAGCAAAACCGCGCTCGCCACGCCCAGGGCAAAATACCCCGCCGCATCCGGTAAAAATGCCTTGCTGAACGCCCAATATCCCGGCAATTCCGGCGCCCCCAGCCGATACGCAACCGCCACAGCCAGGAACAGAAACGCCAGAGCGCGCAAATTCCGCGCCCGCAACAGCGCCACAACCCCATAAAACTGCCATTCGGTTGAAAGACTCCATGCCGGCCCCAGCAGCGTAATATACGCCCAAGGCAGCGCCCCTTGCGGGATCAACCCCTGCGTCAGCGTCACATGGGCCAGCAAATGCCAAACGAAGCCCGCCGGCAGCCTTGGCGCCCAAAACGCCCAGGCCGGCGAGCCCGGCTTCACCCAAGGCATATCCGGCACCGGAGATCCGGCCACCAGCAACCCCACCGACAAAGCGAGGACCAGATAATAAACCGGCAGCAACCGCCGCGCCCGCGCACGTAAAAACGGCCACGGATCAAATGCGTGTCTTTCCAAGGATTGAATCACCACCAGTCCGGAGAGGCAAAAGAATAAATCCACCGCCGCCTCGCCATGATGCACAAGGCCCTGCACCCAGCCAGGCGCCGGCACAAACGGCATTGCATGCCCCAGCATCACGTAAACCGCCAGCACGCCGCGCAGCCCATCCAGCCGGGTCATCCGTTGCATGATTGCAACCTAGACGTGTTTTTCTTTGAGTTAAAGCCCGACCAGCGCCCGCGCGAATTCATTCGCGTCAAACGGTCTTAAATCCCCCGCCTGCTCACCCGTCCCCACCGCATGAACGGGGAGTGAAAACTCATCGGCCAGCGCCACCACAATCCCGCCCCGGGCGGAGCCATCCAGTTTTGTTACAATCAGCCCGGTGAGGTCCACCATCTCCTTAAATATCCGCACCTGGGCGACCGCATTCTGCCCGGTCGTCGCATCCAGGGTCAGCAGCACGGCATGCGGCGCGCTTTCATCTAGTTTCCTGATCACCCGCACGATTTTTCGCAATTCTTCCATCAGCGCGGTCTTGTTATGCAGCCGCCCCGCGGTATCGATCAGCAGCACATCCGCCCCAATTTTCTGGGCTTTGGCCAGCGCGTCATGCGCCAGAGAGGCCGGGTCGGTATTGGCCGGCGCGCTCACCACCTCCGCGCCCACGCGCTGCCCCCAGACTTGCAACTGCTCCACCGCGGCGGCCCTGAAAGTATCCCCGGCCGCCAGCAAAACGCTTAAGCCTTGTTCCTTGTAAAAACTCGCCAGCTTGCCAATCGTCGTCGTCTTCCCGGCCCCATTCACCCCCGTCATCAAAATCACAAACGGTTTTTTGGCGTCATCAGGCACCAACGGCACCGCCACCGGCGCCAAAATATTGGCTATATCGGCCGCCAACGTCTCCCTTATCTCGGTATCCGTGACTTCCTTGCCAAACCGCGTGCGCCGGAACTCGCCAATCACCCGCGCCGCCACTTTCGTGCCGAGATCGGCGCTGATCAGCATGTCTTCCAGCTCTTCCAGCGCCTCGTCATCCAGCTTGCGCTTGGTAAACGCCGCCGCGATGCCGCTGCCCAGTTTTTCAGCACTGCGCGAAAGCCCGGATTTCAGTTTCTGGAAAAATTTTGAAAGCGCCATCAGGAAATCTCAGGCAGCGTTCCAGCAAACGCCGTCACAGCCGGGCCGCGCATCAGCACATGCCCATCTTCCCGCCAGGTGATCAGCAATTCCCCGCCATCAAGCACCAGAACCGCCCGCCTGCCCGCCAACCCGCGCCTATGCGCATTCACCAGC
>Ga0116229_10007928_pt1 | contig 16659 bp, 15 predicted proteins | sample S1TSphgellanicum_3_FD_87313 | JGI IMG/M metagenome (GOLD analysis project Ga0116229, IMG submission 87313) | Host-associated microbial communities from peat moss isolated from Minnesota, USA - S1T2_Fc - Sphagnum magellanicum MG | ecosystem: Host-associated > Plants > Peat moss > Unclassified...
ACCAAAAAAAAAAAAAAAAAAAAGTTGGACTTGTGAGGCACCCCCAACTGATTAATATGAATCAAAATAAGTACCCCCCACCCCTGATTCTAGCACTTGTGGTCTTTGTTCTCTTAAGGGATTTCCTTTTAATTTGAAGCAACCCAATTGACAACCCAGATGCAATTTCTTGCCAATAAATTAATTCATTTTGAAACAAGCATATACACATATATACACATACTAATGTGTGTATGTTTATGCATGGGTCGGTTGCCTATAGTAGGAAATATCTGGCCTTGTGGGGAATCGAACCCTGAACCAACCTAAGAATTGAAGAAACTGAATTCAGGCAGTTTGCAGCTTTCATTGCAACTAGTTGATGTGGTGCAGGCGAAGCTCTAGTTTTCTCGTTTGTTTTCGTCTTGGTTTTATTTTGGTGTTTTCTTGTCTTCTGCTTTCTCGTTTAGGAAGGTTAAAAAAGGCGTAGGGGAGCGATGGCAGTGGAGGAGGCGGCGGCGGTTGTGGTCGACGAGGCGGTAGAGGTGATGTGCAAATTGAGGCAGGGAGAGGAGGAGTATTTGGGCAATATTATGCTGGAGAGTGGGAAAGAGGGACTGCGTTGTCGGTTTGCATGGGCGGCCAGCAGCGTTGAGGAGGTGGCCGCGAGTTGTGATCCGCACCGCAAAGCTGTTACGTGCAGATGCAATCCAGAGGTGCGTTTCATGTTAGGATTTTCAGTGGCGCCTCCCGTTTTGCTTGTCTCCGTTAGCTGCAGGTACTAATGCCTGCAGGTGTTTTCATACGCCCTCGTCTCCGCGAAACGGCTCTCTTTCGATGTCTTTATATCCCTGTTTCTGATGCTTTTCTTGAGGAGCTCGATGTTCTTCCTTTGAGAGTGTTCTTTTGCGGAGCTGGGGCTGGCTCATGTCCAAAGAATTACTTCCTTCAAATTTTGTATTTCTGGATTATTCTTCTCTGTAATCTCATAAATGTCTTCCAGTGTTTAAAGCAGATATACTGCATTCAAGGAGTGGTGTGCTTGTATGCCATAAAGGATGTGCTCAGGGTGCTTGATCACTTACCCTCTATGTAGGCCTCTCTCTATGCCTTAGAGCAACCCCAGCGGTGCTCAATATATACTGGTTGGCTCAGCAAAATGGTTTTGGCCCGGGCATTTTGCACACTTTTCTCAGGCGGGTAAAAGGCACAACAAAGCTGTGCATCTCCAAGAGAAGAGTTAAATATGGTTTGATTGCTGCTCCCTGTTTCTGATTGGCCAATCATAATGATTGGTCGAGGTGGTTTGCTATTACTAGTCTCCCGCCTATTTGCAGTCCCAATTTTAGTTTTATGGGTGTGGTTGCAAAAAGGTAAATAACAACATGGATGTGAGAATTTTTTTTGTTGGGTCACATACTGAGCACTGCTGGGGATGCTCTCAAGCTTAATGCTTGCTCATACAGGGCAAGCTAAAAACGAAATGAAGCTCAACCTTCACAAGCTTGATGTAGCTTGAATGAGGATACTGTTGACATTTCTTGCGATACTAGTCTTCAGTGTTAGCCAGTATCATGACTGAGTCTGCCAGACATATTTTTTCTTTTTCACCTGAAGTTTTCAGCAGATTGTTATGTACATATTATCTCAAGATACTATTGACGTTTTCTCTTTACATATGTGCTACATATCCCTCGGTGCTAGCCAAAATCATGACCATCAAAGACAGTTTTTCTTTGTACAATCATTTGCCTGAATTTTTCATCAGACTGTTATATATACTTATCGAGTGAGGATACAACCTGTTAATGATTTTGCATTAGAGATGTCTGTTCAGTGCTAGCCAATGTCATGACCATCAGACACAGTTTTTCTCTGTATAATTGTTTGCCTGGAATTTTCAGCAGATTGTCATATCTATCTGTGAAGGAAGGTAGTTTGTTGGTTCTGTTTGTTTGCTTGTTTGCTACATTGAGATCTTCCAAACTATGGTGCCTCTTGCCATGCTCTTGGTACCATTGGAAAGCCCTCAATGAGTAGGAGTGCACTGAGTTGGTTTCATAATGGTTTGACCTATGGTGGAGAAGTTATTGAATATTGAATAATTTTTATTGAAAATTCATTCAAATCAAAGTTTAAAATTATAGGGGAATTTGGGTGCCCTCTTGATATTGTTGGAAAGCCCTCAGTGAGTAAGATTTAATGAAGGTGATTTGGAAATTTTTAGACCTAAGGTGTGGGAGATAGTTTTTGTCATTGGAAATTAACTGAAATTGTTAAAAATGGTTTTGGAAGGAAAAATTAATTGGGTAACCAGTTCACACTGTCAATCAATTCTATCAATAGAGTTAATCTCATCAAATATTTCATACTTTCCACTCACTGTCAGCAGCTGATAAAAGTAAGTCCAGAGTGATGGTTGCATCACTGCTATAATTGTCTAATACTCTGTAAGTCATGTTCATAAGGTGATTACCACACTCATTCTTCCCACATTTAGTTTTGGCTTTTGTTGGAAATGACACAACAACTACCTTCAAAGTGTTAGTGTGGTTTTTTCTTTGTGATTTCATGGATATGTCCAAGGAAGGAAGGAGGTGTAAATGTATTGGGGGGTTTGAAGATAATGGTTTACAATGCTTGGAAGCTGATGGCTTTGGTTTATGGTTGCTTGTGTGCAGTTGATTGGTAATGTGACAACAGTGACTGTGGTGTTACCTACAGGAGAGGAGCTTGTCTGCGATCCTGTTTGTGAACCAGTGAATCCTTCAGACTGTGTCACGGAAAAAAGTAAGGAATACTCATCTCCAATTTTGGGGATCCTTTTCTTAATTTTCTTGAAATCCCTTAGACCCTAACCTCTTGCTAGGTTTTCCTCTTGCAGCTGAAGCCCTAGATTAGATGGGTGCACTACCCCTTTTGACGAATAAACCTTTGTACCAACTTCACAGTTTAGAGATGTCTTGACAGAGGTAAACTTCCTCACAAGATGAGATTTATCTTATTGAGTTATATTGACACAGACTGCTCAAGGTATCTGTAAATTAGTCAATCTAGAAGTCACTGGGAGATAGTTGGCCATGGGATTGTTTGCATTCCAATTGCCCGGTTAAATTTTTTGGTTCCAGGCAGGCTGCAGGTGTTGGAAAGCAGGCACTGGAGGGGTAGTACTGATTAACCACTGTAGAAGTACACTCCATAGAGGTACTGTAAAAGATACTAATTGTTGCAACCACTTAATGCAGAATCCACTCCCATATACAACCGGCTATCACTGTTGGATCGTTTCCTGTTTGTATGGATTCTTGTGGTGATGGTGGTGGCCATAGTTGTTGGCTACAATGTGCAAGGAGTGAAACAACATCTTCAAGTAGCACAAATTGCTTCAGTGTCCCTCCCAATTGCCATCGGCCTCTGGGTAATGATGTTTCCTGTACTTTGCAAGGTGAAGTATGAAATCCTGGGATCAATGCTGATGAGTGGTCAGCTTACACAAACTCTCATTGTTAGCCTGGTATTGAATTGGCTTGTTGGGCCTGCATTGATGACTGCTCTTGCATGGGCTGCTCTCCCTGACTTACCAGGGTACAGGGCAGGGGTGATACTAGTTGGAATTGCTCGCTGTATAGCAATGGTACTTATTTGGAACGACTTAGCAAATGGTGATCCTGAATTATGTGCAGTTCTTGTGGCTCTTAACTCTGTTCTGCAAATTGCTCTCTATCTGCCGTTAGCACTCTTCTATGTGAAGGTCTTGGGTGGCCAGGGTCTCCATGTAGGGGTTTGGGATGTAGCAAAAAGTGTGCTTCTATTCCTTGGAGTCCCATTGGCTGCTGGGATTCTCACACGATACACCATTTTTCTAATCAAGGGCAAAGGCTGGTTTGAGAAGAGATTTGTACCATTTATTAGCCCATGGGCACTGATTGGTCTCCTCTACACTATCTTTGTCATGTTCTCGATCCAAGCCCACCAAATCTTGAGCAACATTGGGGACGTCTTCCGTGTTGCAGTTCCTCTCCTTGCGTACTTTGCTATCGTGTTTTTCTCCACTGCTACAATTTGCCGTGCTCTCAAGATGGGTTATCCAGAGACAGTGACACAATCCTTCACTGCTTCAAGTAATAATTTTGAGCTTGCCATAGCTGTTGCGGTGGGAAGTTTTGGCATCGACTCACAGCAAGCCCTGGCAGCCACTATTGGCCCCTTGATTGAGGTTCCTGTCCTGCTCAGTTTGGTTTATGTAACATTATACTTCAAGAAGAGGTTTTTCAAGGCATGATCTATATTCATATTGTAGACTTCACTGCTGCAATTAGGTTTGGGTGATTTCATAATGATCTCTCTCAGTTCTTGTTAAACTGGGACAATATGATGCAGCTGAGATGGTGTCTGTTTCTCCAGACAACAAGAGCTCCTGGTCTGTATCAATGAGTTCTTATATTTATTCATGAGTTTTTTGCACAGGGGCTGGGCCTGGAAAATGTTGTTTCTCTGTGACTGTTGTTTGCAAGTCTGAATTTTGAGGTTTTCCAGCCAAACAGGTTTTTGAGGATGGAGTTGAACATTGATCATGCGAAGACCAGGAGCAGTGCTTGCACACATGTATATGAGTCTGCATGGTGAAGAGCAGCAGATTATGGTTGAAATGTAAAACACAGATCAGTGCAAATAGAAGTGTAACATGCAGATCAGTGCAAATAGAGAAAGTGGCTAACCATTTTGTGTGTGCATCTTTCCAACTTCTTTGTGCTCTCTGGTCCTTCTGTTTTTCCACAAGATGATAATATGACACATTGGAATAGGTAGTGAAGTTAGCACATTGGAATCTTTCTCCTTGTTTTCTCATGCAGTGTTGTCTCATGCAGAGCCATAAGAATCTTGGTCTGATCTGGTGGTTTCCTACCAACCTGGTGAGATCTCTCATAAGAGGCATTCCTGCAAGATATCTGTACCCCCAACAGATCTTCCTGTGTCCTTCAAGCATTCCAAAGTGTGCAAAAATGTTTGCAGTTTGATCACATGAATTTTGTTTATCTTTTGAGAGATGTGCATGAGAATATTTCCTTTCTTCCATGATTTGGACTAATTTCCTTTCCATTTTCTTGGTAACACAAGTGGTGAATGGTCCGTTGCTCAAACAAGTGATATCCCTGGGCACTAATGCACAAGTATATTTCAAGAATTGAGCATTAAAGATGTATGTGTGTGGAAGTACCTTGATAGATGAGCTTGGAATACATGAGCCTCTGGAGTCTTCAACCAATCAATTTTAGTGTTAGCTACTACCTTGGCATCACAATCCATCTGATGAGAAGGAATGTTGTCCAACATGGAGTAGCTCTTCGAGGGATCCCAAATCTGATGGAAAATTGGAAATTGAGCTCTCATCAAGAACTCAAAGCTCTTGGCAAGCACAGTTGTGCAGAGATGCACCAGACATAAATCACAAGGCCACAGATGATAATGGAAAGTGCCCTGCAATCCTCACCAATTTTGTTAAGTACTTCACCCATCTGCATCCAACTGTTATGTTTTATCAAACTTTTGTACCTCTATCTTTTAGCTTAAATAGTAGGAATGCATCTGCAAGATACGAAAATGTACCATCGTGACAACTACTCTGAACTTCAATGCAAACAAATGCAGAAGAAAGAAACACTAGTGAAACAAGGATTTTATTTCTTGTTTGGGTTGCAAGAGGCATGGGTATGGAATCAGTAGATGACTTCTCATGCACATACCAATTTTAGCTAGTGAATCCATGATGACAGACTTCAACAGACAGAAGACACACATAATAGCCTTCTTCTACTGCACAAAAGCTCCCTTGTGGATGAGTTTCTTGTGATTGGGGGAGCAGGGGGACTCCACATGCAGAGGGGGAAAAGGTTTAGGGTTTAGGGTTTCCCACTCTCTATGTAAGACAATTATGTCATTTATGTGTCAATACATTATTGACACAGTTGGCCGTGTTGATGCTGATTCAATTGTGACTACAAAGTAGGTCAAATTGTGACTATATATTGGGATTACTATGTAAATGGCATGCTTTGTAGAAATTGTCAAAAAGCACAATGACCTTCATTTGTACTTCATTCAAATTTGTGTAGAAACCTACTGCCATGACACTTGTGGAAATGGTCAAAGCTTGAAGTAGAATTCAATGTGATGTGTGAAGTCAAGGTAGGTTATTTCCAATGGGAATTTGGCTTTGTTGCAACTTGAGAATGGTTGTCATTTGAGTGCTCGGAAGATACCCAAAATGTTATCACCAAATTGGAGCATGGAAAAAGTGATCATTTACCAAGCCTTTTATACCTTGTAATTATTTAATTTGATATTTGTAGGTGAAATATCTTTGAGATGGGATCAACCAGAGTACTAAACTCGAACATTTTCTTATTCCACAAATGTGGTACCTACTAAGGTGTTTTCATTATTTTTGGATAAGATTGTTTCCTTGGCTCCCTTCTTTCTGTTATAGAACCCTTTCCTGTGCTCCAAGTTGGCAGTGCTTCACTTGTAGGTTCAAAAAGTCAGTCTTTGCAAGCACAATGTTTTGAGTTTTATCCCCCATCAAATCAAAAGCAAAAATGGGGGTATGCATCACTTTTGGTGATGAACATGTAGTTTGCTATATCAGCTCAATACGGCAAGGGTATGTATATGTAGGCAAAATATTTTCTCACAATGAGGAAAGGACTTGGGATTTGTTATGCCTTAATACAATTTGGTTTTAATATGGATGTTGTAGCTTGGATAACCCATAACTTGATTTCTAATTAGAAACTCTAGGAAAAGAAGATTCAACCAAATTTTGGCAAAATTCTTCCAAAAGATCCAATGTGCAACTTTTGGCAGGAGGGATTCCACCCTTCCAAACCTTAACAAAAGGCTGACTGTAAACAACCATGAATATGAACTCATCAAAAACTCACCTTGAGTTTACAACTAGAATGTTACCATGATAATGGACATATCTATAATTTGAATTTGAGATAGTCAATCAGCAAAATGTCTACAAAATATGTTAGGATTCACAAAACTAAAATTGCATTGTTATTTGCCCAATGCTTTCAATATGGTACCATTGTCCCTTCTTACATTTGAATTTTATGATTTAGACATTCCAACGTGTCAATCTCCAACCAAATTCTCACATCAAGTTCATAATGTCAAATCTGATTATACTTTTAGGCATTCAAACATATCAACACTGCCCCAAATCTCCAACCAAATTTTTACATCCAAGTTCATATTGTAAAATCTGAATTACGCTTCTACACATTCAAACATGCCAACTTGACACCAAATTTGCACCCAAAAATCCAAAACAATAACCCATATGTCAGTTGGTTTTAGAAATTTCAAATTACGCATTTGAATTACTAGTACCACTGGAAGGGTGTGCAGATGACATACACTTCTGAAATTGCCACGTCCAGTTGTTTTCTCCCTTGGGCTTTTCAAGTGACAAACCGGATCCAGTAATTTCACCTCTCTGCATATTATGGTGATTGCTCACCAATGTTTCTAGACACACAACGTGACCAACACTGAAGCCCTTACAACAAAAGAGAAGTATACAATGCCAAAATGACTCCAATATTTGTCAGCTATTTATATGCTTGACAACAAATACAATCTCATACCTGCCACAGTAACAAATATGCACACCACCTCCATAGTTGATTCTTGTAACAAGCTAGGATGCTCACACTGAGAATCTCACTGTGGAAGCGGCTCCTGTGGGATTGTGATTTTCAGTTTCAAGGAGAAAGACTGCAGAGGAAGGACTATTTGGAGGAAGATTGAGGAAAACATAGGGAATCCACTTCCAGAGCAATTGAGCAAAGGCAGAAAAATAAGTTTAACTTTTAAGTCTTGGCCTCTGGATTTTCAACAAATTTTGGACCTACAATCAATCAGATCATGGAAAGTTTCTCAGGCCATCGTATCTACAGAAAGAGAGTACTAATCTTGGGGAACATAAAATGGCTTTGAATACAACTCCCTGTAACAGATATTTGCATCCTTCTGTAGGCTTACAGCACAAATCATAACCCAGCTACTACTTCTGCATTCTGCCAAGGGTCTAAACAAACATATCTTTTACACAATGCTGAAAATTGTCAATCTAATTCCTACAGTAGGTTAATCAAATTCCTGCAAGCTGTGGTTGAGCATGGCACAAACCAGATCATAATATCTTGTGCTGGTTGGTGCCCCCTCATTCTCTTATCATTCTCTTGGAACAGTCAAGTTGTCCAAGATTTTGCATGGCCTGAGAGGAGTTGTTTTCCGCTTCTGTGGGAGAAGAGTTATTGTGCCTGCAAGTTCCAACAGTCAGCTGACATGGATGTACTTACAAATAGAGTTGTCTTAGTGGAAACCATCATCTCCTTGGAGATATCTGCACAGTGACCCACCACTACCATGTGCTACATGTGTATTATATTCCTTCTCAAACTGCAGATCTATCCCCTTAATTATCATGTAATGCTGGACGACATCCATTGAAAGACTGCTGTCTAAAAATTTGTGTCCACTCACATAAAATATAGAACCAAGTCAAGGAGATCCAGAAGGAAATTTATCAAGGACCTGCAAGGTGCCAACTGGTTTTTTCCTCATGGCTACTCCAGCACTTGCAATTTGTTCCATACTAGAGTTTCTTTATCTGCCCACCCTCCCTCCTTTGGGCTCTTTGGAGGCTGCAAAAAACCAAATACCTGTTCCAGAAAAGTCCATAACTGCAGCTTTTGCATATAAGCTGTTCACCACACTCCACCTCATGGTTTGCAAGTTCCAAATTCTACCTCCCAACATTGATCTGCCTTGAGACTTTTTTCATCTAGTAGTATCCCCTATGTGGATTCCTGATTACAAATCCTTCCTTTTAATCCTTTGTTGTGCCTTCTTAGCTGCCAAACTAGCTCTGCCCTCTTGTGCTCTTCTCCAGGCTCAACAAAGGCAAGCCTCAATTATCGATTGCTTGGTGGGGTAGCTCCACCATTTGTACGGTGGGTTCCCTCAGATGATATGGTCAGCTTATCAGGTGTGATTTCCCAGCTGCCACTCTTGCGGCCCCAACTTGAACGCCGGGGGTGGAAAACTGGAGCACGCCCTTGGTCCATATGATGTGGATCAAATCCATCCTTCTCCATTCCAATCCCCAGTTCACTCCCAGTGCTCACCCGTCCCCCCATCATTTCTAGCTCACCTCCTTCTGCAACAGTATCCTCAGCACCAGGCCATGTTGCCTGGTAACCTAGCTCCAAGTCAGGTCCTTTACCAGTACTAGATGTGACATCCTCTCCTGCCTGTCTGGTCAATGTGGGAACACCCAATTGCCCTGGTGTCACTTCCTCAACTTTGGCCCGGAACTTGTTTTGTGAAGGTGGAACTGCAGTGCAGAATATCTCCTTGAAGTTACTTGGGCATCCCTGGTTGTACGGATTCACCTTATTATCATATCGATACCTGAAATTCTCGTATGTTGTCTGGTTTGCAAGAACATATTGCAGTGAGATGACAAGAAACAGAAAGTGCAATCACAGGTGAACATATCTATGAGATTGCAGAGAAAATGGTGGAGAACAGTGTGAGTATGCCAATTTTATTCTATCTCAAGTTAAATTGACTTGAAATTTGAAGCAACCTGTCCTGCATAACACAGCAGAAACCAAAAATGCGATCCACTACCAGTGGCCACTCTGTCTAAGAAAAGATGAGGGCAAAAAGGGAGAAATGTTGGAACCTGATTTGTGCCAATGAGATACAGATGGAAGACTGTCAGTCCACCAACAAACCAAACGCTAATAAAGGTGTACACCATGAGCACAATAGCCGCTGGTGATCGAGCCAAAGCTTTCCACACAGTGTGTGACTCTGTGTCCATCAAAATCTTGATGTACAGAGCACACATTGCAAAAACAAATACACAAAGCAACGATGTTGATGACAAAAACATGAAAAAAAATCGATAATTCCTCTGCAGCCACAACCACAGGCCATCCCTTGTTAGCTCACTTTCACTAAGACCAAGGGCAATTTCTCCTGTTCCACCATTATCATAGCAATACACACAACAAAGTTCATTCACATGGTATATGGAAATAAGCTCACTTTGAGTGAAGTCTCAAAGGATCAGCAACAAGACCCAGGGAAAGTTTTGGTAATTCAAGAGAACTAAAAACCAAAATACCAGCCAACAAGTCCTAACAACATGATGACATAGGCAGCAGAACAGGAGTGAGGCATAAGGACATTCAGTGATGGTGACCGTTAGAGCTGAACACAAATCCAGACCACAATGCTGATAACATCATTCAACAAGCAACCACACCAGATGAGGGGCTACAATTGAGAATGCCAGAATCAGTGAGGAATCATACTTGGCCAATGCACTGTCCAACCCATGGGCAATGATGGTCAAAGCAGAGAACACAATTATTACAAATGGAGCAATGGGAGCAACGTGGTGGACGGTACAGCATGCAAGTGTCACAGTACTTTGTTTTCACTGGCACCCCATTCACTATCACATCCTTGGTTCGTGGTAGTCGCAAACGTGGAGTGTGTCCTCCCCATTCACTTGGTGGAGTGGCTGAATCGAAATCTTCAGGTTCTGGTGGATGGGTATTACGAGGGATAATCCCTGGATCCCTTCCAGACGTTAACAACAAAAGGACCAGCACCTGATGACAAGAACAACACTACCAGAATCAGAATCTTTCCAGGCACATTAAAGCACCAAACAAATGGCACCAGCACTTATACCAAGGAGAAATGATGCCAGAGTGAATATTGTCAAACTTTACTCACTAAAGTTACCATTTGTACCATGAGGAAAACTATGATCAGGCCTGCACACTTCTTACACGGCATTAGGACACTTCCTGTCAAGGTAGTATTATGTGGAGTGGAACTAACATAAACAGTGTAGACGACAGCAACAACCATGATGGGGATGCCAGCATTGCCATAGTGATGAAGGAGGTGGCGGCCAACAAATACACAAAAACAAGCCACTGGGGCAACAATCAAGAAAATTGTCACTGCCAAGGATTGCACATCTGGTCCAAATATGAGCCTTCCACACAGCAAGAACCTCTGCAGAAAACAAAAATCCCAGATTGCAGAGTCAGTAACACATATTCTTCCTTTTAGCATAGAATTCATAAACATAAGAGGCCTAAGTGTCCATATTACATGCACAAACCCGCAATCAGTGCCTTCGTACAGAATCATTGACTAGCCTGTGGTCATGATGATGATGATAAGTCAGATATCAAGACAGCAGCACAATCAAGTTTTGAAAGCTTCACAATGATAACAACCTATACACCATTTGAGCCATAACAAAATCATTTGTAGAAGTCTTGCAGGCAACTAGTGTTTCCAAAGCTGAGTTTTGGCATGTGGGGCACAACATTCACTGGTCATCCTCTTTTTTGAGACCATATGTTCTTGTCAGTTCCCTACAAAGTCGAACCGTGCACAATGTTCCTAATGTTAATTACCTACATATTTCCAACCCATTTGCAGCTCTCCAATGGAAAGTGCCTGCCCATGCAGTAAGAAATAAGGCTCCATTTCAGTGATTTTCAACTAGGCTGATGATGGCAGCCTAATGGAAAGAGACTCTAAGCAGGAGTCATATATAGTATTCTAACCACCACAAGGATGCGATCATTGGATTGCATCTATAGTAGACTTGAAGTTAATGCAACAACAGTCAATTGAGTACCATCAAAAGTCATCACTCCATAGACCTTGACCCTGCTCATGGTCCAATCAAGTCAGTCAGGCACACCCTGGTTCTTATATCCCTAACAAAAATGTTGCCACAAAATGCTCCTGTTCCGATTTCCAAATCTCAGATATCTTCTTGGCTTTGTTCACCATAGACTTGCTTTTTAGTTGTTTTCATCGCTTCATCGTTTTCAGTCGTTACAAAGATGAGGGACTTAAAGACCGGAAAATGTCCATTGCAGGCGGGAGATGATTTGAAGAGACAAAGTCAGCCGCCTGCTCGCATACTCGGTCGGTCTTACAATCACGGGAGTGTTTTCCGGCAGGCAATAATGATGAGGTTGCGGCCTGCAGGACTTTACGTACATTATACTGCGCTACCGTGAACTTATCTTCGTTATCATATTTCGATATCTTCAGAAGTCACCCAGACAGAAAGGGAGCTTCATTCGGCAACCACAGGCTTCAACCGAGATTTGTTACTTACGAAGGCACCATCAGAGCCCTGCACATCTGCCATTCGGCCCAAAAAAAAAGGAGAAAAAAACCGCGGAATGCCACACCTAGAAGAAGAGAGCTCTAGAACCCGAGGAGCGGCGATAGCAATCGGGCGAGGAAAATCCCCAAAAAAAACGACAAACAGAGAACCAAACATGAATATGTAAGAGAGAGAGAGAGAGAGAGAGAGCACCGAGGGATTGACACACTCACGTTACTGCCTTTCCAGACTTGGTACACTCGCTTGGCCATTTTTGCTTTGTCGAGATCCTGAAATGAACTGCTCTTTTTTACTCCGCGCCTGCAAAAAATCTCCACTTCCTCCTCATGATTAACAGACCTCGTCGTGTCCTTCGCCCCTCAACTCGCGAGCTTCAACATCAGCAACCCGAGCTCACTGCTGTTCATCATAGTGTCCGCCACTCCCACCGTGAAAAACAAACAAACAAACCAAAACAAAAAAAAAAAACAGCTCAGTAAATAAACAAACGATTGATTGATTATCGCTAGCAGGAGGAGGAAGCCAACGGCATCGCATACAACAAGACACAACAACAACGACAGACTCGCTGATCGTCACCGTCGAGGTCGTCGTCGTCCGCCAACGGCATCGTATCCAACAAGACACAACGACGACCACGGCAACAGAATCGCTGATCGTCACCGTCGAGGTCGTCGTCGTCGTCGTCGTCGTCGTCAGCCAAAAAAGTACTAGTTTTCTTCTTTTTTTCTTTTTTCTTTTCACACAAAAAAATGGAGCCAGTGAATTTTTTTAATTTTTTTTCCCTCCAATTTGTTTGATTTCGCAAAAGCGACGAATTCATTCTTGATTTTATTTTTAATTTTAAAAATAATAAACCCACAATTTCACATTTCTGAAACACACCAAGTTTTACCCCCAAAAAACATGTTTTTCGCAAGTTTTTTTCTTTAAAAATGATTTTCCCTCCTATTTATTTTTTTTCAAAATAAACAATATTTCGTCTCAAAAAAGAAATTCACTGAATTATGGAACCAACTATTATATTATTATTATTATTATTACCATTATTTGTGTGCCATGTGACCATTGGATGCCCTGTTTTAGTGAAAGCTCATCTGTTGTTTGCTGGCACTAGAATCTGCTTTGCTGGGCTTGGGACTTCGTGGTGGGGGGGGGGGTATTAAATAGCAAAAAAGGCCATTAAGTACTAGCCATTAGGTTACCTCTAATATAAAATATTCTCAAAAACCTTAGGGTCTCTAGAGGAGTCTGACCTAGGGTAATGAGAATCAATTAATTGGCCTTGCCCTACCCAAGGCAAGGATATTGTGTTTAGATTCATTATAGAGTATTATACTTAGTAGCTAAAAGGATTTTGGCCCCTAGGTAATAATAAGTCTATTTTTATATGAGGATTTTTGAATGATGGTATTTTGGCTTGTGTTCAAACTTAAGATTAGTTAATATAAAGTTATAAATATATTGAAGGATTTTGGTTTCTTTTCGGAGGATTTTTTTATATGAAGATTAATATATTTTTGCATGGTGAAATATTTGAGTTTCCATAATTCTTTTTTTTGCCTTAAGATCCTTTTTAATATAAATGGCAAGGCCACAGTGTGACACATACATGTCCTACATAATGGTAATTTCTGTATAGAATTTATTATTATTTTAAATTTTTAATTAGGAAATTATTGAAAGAAAAAAAACTATGTTTTCAATGAAAAAAAAAATTTCAATAAAAAGAAAATTCCATTTTTTTACAAAATTCAATTTTTTTTAACAAAAACCATCATTATGCATACTCAAAAATTGATGGGTACCACTATATATTGCTGCAATTTTTGGCCTAGTGGCTTATGGCCTTAGATATAGGAAAATAATTAGAGTGACCAATTGTATAAGATCCACCGAACTGGGATGCTTCATATCGTGTTCTTGGTGTCTTTGGAAAGCTCTCAACAAAGAAAGAGGGGTGCATGGGCTTGGTTCCATGACGTTTGGACTTGTGGTGCAAAAGTTCTTGAATATTGAATGATTTCTTCACTGAAAATTAAATTAAATTAAATAATAGCTGAAGATTTCGGAGGAATTGGAATGTGCCTTTGGTGTTGTTGGAAAGATCTTGACGAGGGCTGGAGTGAAACAACAGCCACCAATGCACCAGTTCAGAATGAGGCCATTCAAGCCGTTTTGGGGATGAACCAAAAACACATCCTCTTGCCTTGCCCAGTGTCTTTGCAATAGAAGTGAAACCAAAACCAATATGACATTGAATTTTTGTGTTCTAGTATGGCCCCAAGGGTGAAACCAAAGCCAATATGGTATAGAATTTTGTGTTCTAGTAATGGCCCCAAGGGCAAACAACAATTACTTACCAACTTGAAGAGTCACCCTACCTTTTGTGGGGGTGAAAGTTTGTATAATAGAATGCTCGGGGCTTCGAGCTATTACACACACTACCAATGACAATCAACTTATGGAAAAAATGACTTTGTGAAAATTAATGAAAATATTGAATGACATTACATGCAACTTGAATCTAATTTTAATTTGGATTGGATTGAATTCATATTCAAATCTGATTGAAGAGAAATGGGATAACAATTCGCATAAAATGTATTGAAATTTTTTTCTTGTGATTATGGTGTTGAAAAAGAAGACTCTAAAAAGACATCTTGGCATTCTTCTTTGTTTGGGAATCGACTAAAAAAATTCTAGTTTGAAATTGTCGTTCAAAAGAATGACTTTTAGAACCTAAAGTTATTCTATTTAAACCAACTCCGATGAATCATTTGTCGCTAGAATCATAAATTTTCACAAAATTATCAAAGACAATTATTCCTCTCTCCTTGTTTGTCATTTTGTTTTTCCTCCATCATCCTTTCCTCTTTTCTTCCCATGGGGTGAATTTACCTTCCCCAATATCCAAAATATCATATCAATTAACAATGATAAATTGCCAAATTAATTGTGTTTGTTACTTAATTACTTTCACCAAATAATATCACAAAATTTCAATCTCATTGAAATCAATTGCTTGCTTATATGTCCATAGTCCACAAAAGTTTTGGATTAAGATTAAGAATTGGACAAAGTTTTGGACTCTTTTAGATTGACATATATTTAATTTTGTACCACAAATTGGAAGACAAAAAAAATCAAAAATTATATTTATATATTTATATATTTATATTTATATTTGTATTTTTTAAATATGCAAAAATGTTGGCTTGTGCCAACACATCATTTGTTGTTAGTGTTGAACAAATTAGTTGCACGGTTGTAAACAACAATACATATCTAGTAAATCAAAAGATGAAATCTTGTTGAATTTTTTTTTTCATCCAAAATTCATGCCACTTGTGACTATGGTTGAACACAACTTGTCCGACATGACTAGTAGTAAAATTTTAATCATAATTGTTACTTGTGATTAAAAATTAGTTACAAGGACCAATTGCAAAATTATAATTAAAAATATATATTTGAGCTTAAATTGGAGGTCAAAAATGTTTCGTAGTTTCCATCATTAGCCTCAAATTTCTCGGTCCCAAGACTTAATGTAAAATATATATAATTGTTAAGTTTGTAACCTTCAAAGGTTACAAATGAGATATCAAAAGGAGATAAGAAAGAGTGATGTGCTCTTATGATGTAAGCAAGTTAGAATTGGACCAAGAGGAGTCTAAGTAGGAATAGTAAGGGGGGTGACGAACCATGTTGATCTAGTAAGACGTTTAAGGGTTATAGCCAAAATAAACATTAAAATTCAATTAACAAATTTGAACAATTTGGCGACTAGTTTTGTGGAACTAATGTTTTGATAGGGTGTGAACCATGTTTTTTTAAAAAGACAACATCAACACACAACAAAACCTAAAGGTACTAAAATGCGTAAGAAGAAAGCATAAGCAACGATTATGTTACCACATGGAAATCATCATGAATTCTAATGCACTTATTACCATGGGTGCATCTCAAAAAGTGGACATTGAACGAATCAAATGGGTTGAGTACACATAATAGAGATAGCTTGCTACTAGAGAATGGCAAAAACATTAGCCCATTCCTAGAGATCCAATAGATCAAACTATGAATTGACTTACTTGTTGGAACAAGTTTGGTTGGCATGTTAGCTAGTTCTACCCATTGGTCATTTTAGTCTTTCGGAAAGCCTTTAATTTATTTTTTGCATTCATTGATCAAACTTTCCTTGACATTTTCCTTAGTTGCATTAAACAACACTTTTTTTAAAATGTAATATATTAATTCTCATCATTTTACTTCCTACATTTTTCATCCATTGTCTTTCTTCGATTTCAACTCGATAGTCAACAAATGTTGCGGATTCATGTTTTCTCTGACTCCATCAGAATGGCATCATTCGTGTATCATTGTTTTTCTCCAAAATCTCACCATATTTCATTATTTTC
>Ga0116229_10007932_pt1 | contig 16657 bp, 13 predicted proteins | sample S1TSphgellanicum_3_FD_87313 | JGI IMG/M metagenome (GOLD analysis project Ga0116229, IMG submission 87313) | Host-associated microbial communities from peat moss isolated from Minnesota, USA - S1T2_Fc - Sphagnum magellanicum MG | ecosystem: Host-associated > Plants > Peat moss > Unclassified...
ATGGTTTTGATTGGGAGGTGGGAGAGATGGAGTAAATTGGTGGAGACGTTGGGTAGAGGGTGGGAGGGTAGAAGATGGAGGGAAAGAAGGGGGAGGGGGGGGGGGGGGGGGGTGCAACACACAATAAACCTCAAAAAATGTTACACGTTTGGAGCTCTAAACACAAGAAACATAGAGGAAGGGGGTGCAACACGTAGTAGAGGGGGAAAATGCATTGCGTGTTTGGATTTATGGACATAAGAAACATAGAGTAGGGGGGGTGCAAAACATAGATGAAAAATAATGTTGTGTGCTTGGAGCTTTAAACACAAAAAATATAAAGGAAGGGGGGGCAGGTGTAACACATAACAAAAAAGAAAAGTGTTGTGCACTTGGAGCTTTGGACACAAAAAACATAGAAGAAGGGGGGGGCAGGTGCAACACGTAACAAAGAAAAAAACATGCTACATGCTTGGAAGTTTGGACAAAAAAACACAAAGGAAAGGGGGTGGGTGCAACACACAACAAAAAACAAAAAGTGTTGCGCCTTGGAATTCTAGACATAAAAAACATAGAACAAGGGGGGGTGGGTGCAACATGCAATAAAAAAAAAACACACTGTGTGTTTGGAGGTTTGGACACACAAAACAAAAGAGGAAAGGGGGCGGGTGCAGCATGTAGTAGAAAAAAAACATGTTGGGTGCTTGGAACTTTGGACATAAAAAACATAGAGGAAGGGGGGCAAGTGCAACATGCAATAAAAAAAACTCTACACATTTGGAGCTCTGGACATAAAAAACATGGAGGAAGGGGGGGTGGTGCAACATGCAACATTGAAAAATATTGTTGTGCGTTTGGAATTGTGGACATAAAAAACATAGAGGAAGGGGCAAGGTGCAACACACAACACATATAAAAAATGTTACACATTTACAACTTTGGAAAAAAAACACAAAGGAGGGCGAAGGTGCAACACACAATTAATGAAAAAAAGGGATACACATTTAGAGTTCTAGACACCAAAAACATAGAGGAAGGAGGAGGGGGGTGCAACACAAAAAAAATGAAAAAAACGTTGTGTGTTTGGAGTTATGGACACAAAAAACACATGATCCACCACCAATGCCCAACACTTGCACAAGCAAGAAACATTTAAGTTATAATGTTTCTAAAGAAATTCAAGATCTTCAAACTAGAACCCATTTATACCTCAAGGGGTTTTACTATCTTATACACCAAGAACTTGATTGTAATAACATTAGGAGAAGCATTACATACAACTACAAACGAATGAGTTACAAAAACAAATGTAGAACAAACATCAAGTTTCATAATTGACTCATGCCCAAGGAATGAAAAAGAAACCCAAAAAATAAAATAAAATTGAGTTTAGGATTTAGGGAAACTAGCAACATGTTTAGGGTTTAGTGGGCACCATGTTTTGTATTACCATAGATTTTAAGGCCCATGTACATTTTTGCCTCTCGTCCATTGAATGAAAATGAACGTTTTTTTCAAATACATTTTTGGGGATTGGTCTATCAATGTTGTACTGATAAAATGGATGTTGGATGACACACCCCCAACCTCCTTGATAGACTCAATTGCAAGTCCAAAGGTGAAAATAATAGAAGGATAATGAGTTAGGGTACGTTCCTTGGCCTGCAACATTTCAGGGGTAGAGGGGTGTGTTGGAGCTCCAGGATGGGGATTAGAATAAGTGATAAGTGGGTCAATTATTTATATGAACCTACACAAACCAAACAACAAATTAGTTAGTGGGTAGTTGGAACACTTTTGGTGCACGGACAAGCCACAAATTCATAAACCTCACCACACCCTGGACTTGGGGGAAGCCACCACCTTCCCCCTTATAGTATTCTCTGTGCCTAGTCACAAAGCCTACACCCAAATGTCAATTTGTCCCGGGATTCCCAAGTTGGGAGTTTCGAAATTTCCGAAATTAGAATTCTTACAAATTTGGAAGCCCATAATTTCTTATTCAGACCTTTGATTGAGGTGAGGTCTAAAGTAAAATTTTAGCCTAGCTTTCTAACAATATATGACATGCCACCTGCATGCAAGTAAATCAAAACGATTTTTGACTTTTAGTGGTCAGGAGTCAAATTGATAATTTGATTCTCGATGACATACCCCCAAGTTCTTTAATGGACTCAAATGTGAATCCAAACTGAAAACAATGGAAGAGCAAGAAATCAAACACACTCCATGGCTCGCAGCACTTTGAAGGGGTAGAAGGGCGTGCTGGAACTCCAGGATGGGACTAGGAATAATGACAAACATCAACTACTCACATGGACCTGCACAAAACCAACACAAGGTGGTTAGTGCATAGTTGGAGCACTTTTGGTGCTAGGACAAACCATGGGCAACTTGGATTCACAAGACTCATCACGGCTCGGACTTGGGGGACGCCACCACCTTCCCCTTTATATTATACTTTGTGCTTCTCCACGAGGCCCACATCATTAAGACTCCCAAATGGAAGTCCCGAAATTCCCAAAGTTGGGATTCCTGTGACTATGGGACCCTATAAATTTGTGTGAAAACCTCTTATTGAAATGAGGTCTAAAAAAAAGTTGTAACCCTCATCGATAGCTTTCCAACAGTTTATCACATGCCACTTACACATAAGGAAATCGAATCAGTTCCTAACTTTTAATGGTCAGGAGTCAAATTACCAATTTGACTCCCAACTTTTCTTTTGGCCATAACTTGTATTTTAAATGTCCAAATGGGTCATGCAAGCCCATTTTAGACATCTAAGTTTCAATAACTTTTTAATGATATAAATAATTCTTCAATCCAATGGGTTTTGACTCCTACAATCGCTTTATGAAGATTTGGGAGTCCATTGGAATTTCAACTCTCAACATGGGAGTTCACTTGGGAGTGTGAAGGTTCATTCCTTCACACTGTTTTGCACTCTCGAGAGCATGAGATGTGACCCTGAGCTTCCCTTTCAACTTGTAACCTTGCAAACCCTTGCTTTGATTACAAACCCAAGGCTAGGGTTACGACACCCAACCCTTCTTTTGGCCACAATTTATGTTTTAAGTACCCAAATGGGTCATGTAAACTCATTTTAGACATCTAAGTTTTAAGAGCTTTTCAATGGTATAATGAACTCTTTAATCCAATGATTTTTGACCCTTGCAATCATCCTCTGAAAATTTGGAATTCATCTAGATTCCAACTCCCAAAGTGGGAACCCACTTGGGGGCGTGTGGGTTCATTCCCTCACACTCTCCTACATTTTTTAAAGCATGAAATGTGATTCTTGAGCTTCATTATTGGCTTGCACCTTTGCAAGTCATTGTGTTGGTTATAAATCCAAGGTTAGGGTTGTGACACTGGACATGTGTAAAAAAAAATGTGTTTGTTGATAGGGAAACAATTGCTTGCAAACCAAAGTAGGGGATGATTAATCATGGTATTTTTATTTTAAATGACACCTTTGATTAATTTGGAAGGCCATATCTTGACCGTCTCTTAACCAAATCAAATGTTCTCAAGGGCAACAAATGCGCCGATTAAACACCTATAACACATATTTAGACCCTAAACCCAACTAACTCCAAATGCGATGCCAAATGTCCTCCAAACACTTAAGTGTTTTATGATTAGCCTCTTTACCCTATACATAATCCAAAATAAAAATTATGTAATATTAATTATGTACAATTTATTCAAATGCAATAACTTGCCCAAAATGTAAAGTCAAGTTTATACATTTCAAATTATGTATATATACTTTTCCATTTAGAAAACCCAAACCTGTTTAAAACAAGGTAACACCCCCAAATTCAACTTTGAAAAGAGTCCCTTTGTTAAATTCCAATGATTTGAAGTCATAACAAGGTGGCCATAAGGGAACCTATGGTTGGATTGACTCCTTTTTTGAACAAATAAAATAAATAAATAAATAAATTATATATATATATATATCATAATAAAACGAGTAATAAAATAACTCGAAAAAACAATTTTATTTTTATTTTTAAAAATGGTAACTATGCCCTACGCTCTTCATTTTTCAAAGGTCGCATGGTCAATTTGTTCGATAATCAATATATTTCCATCAACCAGCTGTTGGGAGGGAGAAGTGTGGGATATATTTAATGTTTATTTTTCCAACCACCTTGATTTTTGCCCATATATTAACATATTACAGTTTTAAAGGTCATCCATTACAAAAAGACTTTGTCTTAAGTGGATATGTGGAAGTACATTATCGTGATTTAGAGAAATGTGTGGTTTCTGAACCTATAGTGATGATTCAAGAATTTTGTTATTTCGAATTTGTTAATCCTTGGGAACAAATGTTGCGTAATGACAAATCAAATAAAAAATAAACAAAAACTGCTTACAACCATCTTGAAAACGTGCAATTTCGTAGTATAGTAAATGCATGCTTAGCTTAGTTTTACGGCATGCCAAATAATTTGCCTTGCTTGTTCAAACCAAACTTGTCTTTTCAAGCCAAAATAATAGGAATGTTAACCTTTTGTGAAAACATTGCACAAAGACGCTATGCTCGGGTGATGGGAGTGAGAATAAGGCTTTTGTTACTTTATTGGCTTGACAAAGAGAGAAAAAAATAAGGAAAATAAAATTTTAAAAATGTGCCGATCCCCCTAAATATTTTGACTACGCCTTAAAAAATTATTTATTTTTCGTATTTTTTTTCCCTTTTTGCTTTATTGGCTCTAATAAACTTGGTCAAATCCCCTCCCCCCTCCCGGTCCCAATTTATCATCTTCAATGATAAATTGGGCACAATTTGAAGGTTCAGATTGTGAAATTATTTAATTTATTGGTAAAAAGTTTGATTACTTTACGAACAAATTGACTGAAAATAACTCAAAACCTATGGTCCAAAGACCCTAGAACTTGACCATTGGCCTGGACCTAAACTTGCATAAATCTCATAACCTGCCCAACACTATTTTTTCCTTTAAGTGACAATGCGAAATAATAGTTAAAACATTCACAATTCAACTATAGTAAAAACAAAATTGATTAAAAAAACTAAAATGGGCACTAGCCTATCCTACAACTACATCAAGCTTGGTGTTGCATTTAACTTGTTCCTCCTGTTTAATGCTTGCATTAATCCTTTCCAGAACATCCACAAATTTACAGAGGCCAATTCTGCCATGGAACAATCAAAGAATTGACAAGCTACCCATGCGCCCATGATGAAAACAATAGTCCAAATGAGTAGATTATGTCTGTAATCTGCTACGGAAATACAGAATCAGTCTCTAAAAGGTCGGAGAAAACTGCATCTCCTCTCGCTCTCGCGCGTAGAATCTGAAGAGGACGACAAAGGGAGAGAGAGTTGAAGATCTACGATTTCGAGGGACCCGTTTGGTGCGGAAGAAATTTGAGAGAGAGTTCGGTGGAGGGACAGCGGAGAGGCTGTTGCGGCCGCGGAGGCGCTTGTCCTCAATTCGTGGAAAGCGGAGAAAAAAAAAGCGGCGATGGCGAAGTTAGAGGCAGTTGGGATGAACAAAATGCTCAAGCAGTGGCCGACATGGATTCTCAAGAAGGCCAAGACGTGCACGCATTACGGCTTCATTCCTCTCATCATCATCATCGGTATGAACACCGATCCGAAGCCGCAGCTCTCGCAGTTGCTCAGCCCTGTTTGATTTTTTTGGTGTTACGACCACATGCATGATGGCGCTTCGAATGACGAGGGTTCAGGAGTTTTTCAAGGCCGCCATCGGAGGATGCTAGTGAGCTTCTACTCGGGATTGTTTTTGAGGTTTTTACTGACATTTTTGGAGTTAAGAGGTCACTTTAGGAACATATCTCAACAGAAGGAAGAGGTCTTCTTTCCTATTCCGAAGAGAGTCTTTTAGAAGTACTTTATAAAAAAAAGACCTGATGGAGAAGACTGCGAAGTAGAGAACATGCGTTCTATATTCTACAGTGCTTACGACACGTCGAGTTCCCTGTCGATGTCAGGGAACCGTTTGTAATAGGCAGTTTGAAATATTACGGTTTCCGAAAACGTTCAAAGTTCTGGAGGATTGAAGTCTGTCTTTCGTATAATGGAAACCCTAATTGGTTGTATTGATTAGCATGTGTGTTGATTTAGATTTCTTTCACAGACGGTGTTTTGACATCTTTCTCATTCTTTAGTTTCATATATTTTCCTTTCCTACTCAACGAACTCCTTTCCTAAAACCTCTGGAAGGAGGAGTAAGCTTATTGAGATTGATAAAGAATGAGGAAAATGTTCTTTCATAGGTCAGATGTCAAAGGGGGAAGCAGGAACAGATTTCAGTGAACTCAAGACACTTCTTCAGCATCTTGCGAGGCCCCTGTGAAGAGTGAACCACAAAACTTGGTTAAGCTTGACATATGGTCCATAGTATCACACGAGTCAATTTTTTCACGATCTGTCATCCTAGCTCTGGATCCTTCTTCTCATGTGCTGTAGGTTCATTGTCACCCATCCTTGTCATTGCTGTGAAATTGGTGTACAACAGAGGCACCTGGAAGTGGAAGTTGCTTTGGGTGTATAATTTTTTAGGTCTACTACTGTTCTTCAGCTCATGCTTCTTTTGCACAAAGTGACTTCTACACCATTGAGAGTGCAGATTTGTTTCAAATCTTCCTGTCTTGGGTAATGGAAATGGTTGTTATAATACATGTGGCATTCTGCCTCTTTCTTTTGCAGTGCTTTCAGATTATGTTGAAGCTTTGACCTGTAATGAACTTCTGCATGCTGAAATTTGGATATCTGCAAAGCTAAAGGACTTTTCAGCATTCAACTGTAGAACTAGAATGGAGTAACTTTACCCCATTTTTCAGATGAGGTTAAGATCAAAAACCTTCTTTTGTAGATTTGCATGTCTTTTCAAATCAGTCATATGACTGGTGTTTAATTGCAAGAATGCCATCTGTACAACCCAAATGTGAGAACCAGGAGGGACAGGTGATTTTGCCCTTTGCACAAACTCATCATAAACCACATGGTATTGTCCTTCAAATCTTGTGCTAAATGTCAGTAATGCTGTCCAATATTGTGCAAATTCAGTGTTGTGGTCAAAGTATTCATCTCAGTGTCACCAATCTTAGCATCAATAGAATTGGGAATTTTAAGTTGTGCTACTTGTGACAAGAACAAGAACACTCAGTAGTAGCAATAGACACATGTTTTTTCAAGCCATGTTCATTCTTTCACAGTGCATTTTCTTTGTCAAATGTTTTAAGCAATAAGCTGCCATGCATCATTAAAATTGTTTTGAAGAGTTGCTAAGCAATATCAGCTTTGCATATATTCTAACACACTTTGGTCATTGTTGAAGTCTTGAACACATTTCAAGAATTCCATGCTGATAAAACAATGGCAAGAGAGTATAAGTGACCTTAGGAACTTCTGTTGTCCAAATTGTGTGGTCTTCTTCTCCTTGATGTAGTCATCTCTGACAATTGCCTTCTCTGTTGGTGTATGTGTGCAACATCTGCAATGATGTCCTGAATCTCAAGGTGTTCTTTTTTTTTCAATTCTTGACCATATCTATCTTCCACAGATTGATGCTTTCTCCAGCATTAGTAACTTCTTCTCATGGGCATCAATTTTCAGAGGATTGTTAAATGACAAGAGCCTTTTGTGTTACTTGCAATCTGTGCCCCAAGAGCATCTTGCCAGGCTTTTGCTTCAAGTTGCATACAACCAGGAATCGTATCTTGAAGCATGCAAAAAAGCTCAAGAAGGGCAGTGGCAGTGGTGGTGGTGAGCCAGTTCAAATTTTCTTTTTCTTCCCTAGCTTAAATGTTTTCTTTGAACGGCCTTTCTTTCTTTTCCATTGCTTCTTCAGCTTAGAAGATCCTACGTCCTCCTCTGCTGCATTGAGACTGGTTGTAATCTCAGACCAATGTTTCTTGGAAAGATGACCTGTTCTGATTTTGAGGTATGTGTCCCTGCTAAAGTCGATCAATACATCAACCTCCTTGATGTTGCCAATTTGCAAGCACTCGGGTGGTTGAATCGTCATGGGGGAAGAAGAAGTCCCCCACCCCCTTTCCCCTTGCAACAATTAAAGAGGTGAAGAAATCTGTGACATGATTTAAACAAACAACTAGGGGGTCAAACAAAGTCTCTGAAAGTTCAACAACTTGGAAACCTCCCAAACTCCAAAGCACAGCGATAGAAACAACTATTAAAAAAAGGAAAATACAATCACAAAAACTTCATGTCATTATCCCAGGGTGCATTCTTGTAAAAAGTTTTTTGCAAAGAACTCCTTCTCCACCCATACCCAAAAACAAACTAATCCTCGTGAGTACACGAGGATCTCCTCCTTACAGATATACTCTATTGGAACACAACCAAATGGAGCAGAAGAAGAAGAGCGGAGGGAATACGAGAGAACAACCAATACCAAGAGGTTGAGCAGCACGAAGAGAGAGGAGTGGAGGAGAAGCGAGAAGAGGCGGGAGCACAAACGCAAGAAAAGGAATCAAGTCAGAGACCGGTAAGAAAAAGACAAAACTGAGAGTAGTTGAATTGTTGAAGGTTCTTACCGATGGAAGAAGTCACAACTGCGATTGAAGAGAGAGAGAGAGAGAGAGAGAGAGGGAACGTGCAAGCAGTTAGTGCGGTGGGTGCAGCAATGGCAGTTGCAGCACAGAGAGAGAGCCAGTGCAGCAGAAGAGTCCAACAATAACAGTAACAGATTAACGCGCATCTTGGCCTTTCAAACTTTCAAACTTCGAATTTTTTTCAATTTTTTTTTGACAAACCATAATAATAGGTAACCTAATAATCATTACCTTGGTAAAGAAGCACTCATCACACTTATTTTTTAAAAATTCCTACTCTAAAGTAACCTCAGGAGTCAATACTTGGGGTTCTTAGATCTTACATGTTATGTGTAGGGTAAGGGATTCAATCTCTGAGGGGTTTCACCAGCCAAGTTCAGGCTCCGGTAAAGGCCGCTGTTAGGTCTTATTGTTACATTAAGTTGCAAGGCCTGCGAAATAGGCCTACAGAATCGGCACCCCCTTGTGGACTGATTAGGCAGGAGAATGATAGTCAATCAAAAGATGACGGAAAAGAGGTTAACGTCGCTTATTCATTTGTGTCATTAATTGTGCAGAATCTGCCTGGTTGGTGCTCAATTCCGGCTCGCCTAAGAGCTTTCACTAGAATGTGGATTCTGGAATGCGCTCAGGATTGGCCCCCCCTCACTAGTAGGCAATTAACCCTACCCAGAACAGCCTTCCGTGTCCATGTTGGCCAACTACGTCTGGTTGAGTGACTGGCTACATCAATTAGCTCTGGTTTGCATGAAATAGTGACTTGCAACTTCATGACATTTGAGAAGAAAAAAACACTGATTTGCACCTAACACCAGTTACAAAGATGTGATTTTTCCATTGGAATTGGTCAACAGATTACCATGAATTTTTAAGTTTTCTTTGACATTTATTATGAAAACGAACATCCTTAGTATTCCATGTTCTACCCACAAGAATTGAGTTCAAAATCACTTGCAACGAGCATGTTGAATGATAATCAATGTTAAAACATGAATATCTTGGGATATATAAGAGAACATAAATTTCTTAAACATAAATTTCCCCATTGGCTAATTAACAAATCAAAGCTGCTATTTTATTCTACTATGGGTAAATGCCTAAGGTTGTATCAAGAAAAGTTATCCTTTTCCAAATTGGTAAGAACAATTTTTTTGATGTTGAAAATTTTCATAGGTATCGCAACACCCAAGCTCGAGAAAGCTTATAATTGAAGAAACCTTACCAAACATAAGTAAATCAAAACACCCAAAAAAGGGGGAATACAATGAATAAATGGAAGGACCTGTCCAAGAAGACGAAGAACCACCTAAGAAGGTGAACCACAAAAGGAACATCAAGTTCTTGAACCCCCTCTTGTTGCAAGAATCATATCAAATAAAGAAAGAAAACCTCCTGAAAGGATGCCTTGCCTAGAAGAACCCTCACCTATTACAACAACACTTCTCAAAATAGAAATCACATGTGCACATTGTAATGTCACAACATCTTTTGCTTATAAAATGTGTGCAAAACTAAAAGAGGAAGGCTTCCAATGCCTTTCATTCCCCACACCATGTTGGCACATTGATAAAAAAATTCATTTGCTTGTTAATGTAAACATTTAAAAACCTTCACAACTAAAAGGAGAAACATGTCTACTAATAATTGATCATGATAAATATCATCACTTGCCTGAGTTGCAACTATTGCCACAACCCCATGAAAAATAATAGTTCATGAAATCAAATCAATTCGAGTGGAGTCGCCAATGACAACATCAGTTAATGTGTAGACATCATCAACTAATAACACAATGTCAATTCGACAACGTGAAGACTATAGGGCAAGGGGTAGAAAGACATGGGTCTGCTCTTGTGAGACATGGAATCATGCCTTTCTCGCAATGGTCATGAAAACATCTTACACAATATCATGTGAGGTCATCCTCTTCCCAGCATGTACATAACGAAAAAAGTGGATCCTCATAAAATCCCAAGGTTAGTAACAAATGTAATGTGACACCCCAAGGACTAAAGGATGAGAAAGACCCAACCTAGTGCACAATGCAATGCAAAAAACATTTAAAGGCAAATGAAAGAAAAAAATGATTAAGCAAGCTAACAACTAAGTGCCTGCACCTAGCCTTGCACATGACCTCAAGTGCCCTTGATGCAAATCAAAAGGTAAAAAGGATGTTAGTAAAAGAATGGTTTTATAATATTTTTGAAATATTCTTCTAAAAATGATCTAAGCCTCTTTCGACTAGTTGTTCAAAATGGGGGACACATGTTATAGCCTTCGAGGGAAAAAACTATTACATGATTTCAAATGTGTTTGGAAAAGGAGGGGCCTCAAGTTGTACACACCTATCATCTCCAACAAAAATGGGTGAAAATTCAATAAAAACCTGAAAACTATGACAAGGGCTACTAAGGCCCAACTTTCCAAATAGGTAGCTAAAACATTGACCTTAGAGAAGATCAACTTTATCCCTTCACTAGAAATGGGGAAAGCCACATGTTGATGAACAAAAAAGGCCTTGAGGCACTTTAATGAATCTAGACCCAAAAACTTTTTAAAAATTCCCATGACAATAAAATAAAAAACAATCAATTAATGTTGAAAACTTGAAAGGGGAACAAAGCAACAAAAAGGAAGGCCTCTAAGTGAAACATTGAGAAAGTATACCAAAAGCCATTTGGATATCCTTTAGTTGCGGGAACATGTTTATTGACGAACATTTTCACTTAAAACTTCCTACACAAAAGAAGAGATGAAAAAAACAAAGTCAAATGGGACGCCCAAGATCCTAATGCCACCCGGGGAACAATAAAACTCATCAGAAGGACAAACCTAAAAAATAAACTAGACAAAACCCAAGCTAAACACTTGCAAGGTTGAACAAACAACCTTATAAAAGTCAACTAAGAAACAAAATGATCAAAAGTGGGATGACAAAAACTAAACCGAAAATTTGAATGTTAATGAATAAAATAAGAAGAGACATAAAAAAAAAATCCCCAAAAAACAACACAAAATGCAAAAATGAGCAAGGAGAAAGGGAGACCCTACAAGAGGGTTGTTCTACCATGTGCCAACCCAAAAAAAGATGATCGACAAAACCCTTCAGAAAGAATGATGACTTAAATATAAATAATTGAGATATCTCAAGGATTTAAGTTAATCATGGTCCATTGTCAAAGTGAAGCTTACATGCTTGTATTATGGGGAGTAATGCACTAAAGTGCTTTCCATTGGGAACTTAGCACAATTCTACAAAAATTCACAATGACACCGATCACAAAAGAAAAAAGAACTTGAGGATCCTCACAACTAATTAATATGAGAGCACAATATACTACCATACTGCACTATATCATTATAGGCTACATAGACAATTTCTGAACACAAAAGTGTTTCAAAATACATTGACTAGAGAACATTTTAAACCGCTTCCCCCCTCTCCCCCAAGCTGGCCGAATGGCCTGGTCACCTGGTGCAAGTAAAAGGTCAAGACATGATACAAACCCATACGAATTCCCCCTAAAGACACCCAATCTTATTCTTTCAAATATTAAACCCCAATCAGCAGGTTTTTTGAGGAATTTTTGCCACTCGGCAACTAAAAAACATTCGTGCCACTCATACCAAGGATATTTGCAAAAAGAAAGCTCCAAAGTAGCTATATTTCAAGGATTTTTTTTTTTGAAATCACCATATTTAGACAATTGGTGCCAGGAGGTCACCAAAACATAGCAGGATTCTTAAGTGTTTTCTACTTTCCTCTCTGACCTGTAGCCAAATTTGGCTAATTCCTCTTGTGGATGATCACCAATACAAGTACATCACAAAGTTGGAAAAAAAAAAACCCTGCCCGCCCCAATTGGGTCTTGTTTGTGGTGTGTTTTTGAGTTGTAATTTTTCTTTTTCTTCTAATTACGCTTCCAACCAACGACATCACCAACGTCCGGCCACTCCGGAGCGCAGCAGCAGCAGCCCCCGGGGCACGGCACGGTCCGGTACTCCGCACCTGAGCCCGCGCTTCCCCCCAACGGTCCATCCACCCGTTTGGAACTCAATTCCCGCGGTCCCGCGCATCTAACGCTACCCTTCCGATCCGCAATCCAACGGCTCGCCCCTTGTTCCCCATCGTACCCCATAATTGGCACCTGGCGGGAAACTTAAAACCCCGGTTTCTGAATTCTACCCGCGCCCCCCCGGCCCGCCCGTTCCCACATTTGCCGCCAACGGCTAGACAAACAACCCCACAACCCCTGACAGAGCCCTTCATGCACTCGACTGCTGTTCTTTGCACCACGGTTCTCAGAAAGGCTCTCTCTCTCTCTCTCACTCGCGTATTTACTTGTCTTCGGCGAGTGCTTGTTTGTTTCTTCGCCAAAGAATAGTGTTGCAATCGAGTTGGCTCGTTCGGAGAATTTTTTGTTCCTGTTCATGTGAGTACTGAGGCTTTACGAGCTTAGTTGCAAAGGTGAGGATGGAAGATTAGTTAATACCTGAAGTGGCTGGGAATTTGGAGCGAGCTTTGTGCCGGTTTTGAGGAATTGTAGTTCGCAATGGCGGGCGGAGATAATGTGCGGCGGACTCGAGCGGCGGCCAAAAGGTCAGCGATGGAAGAAGATGCGACGAAGTCGGCAGCGCAGGCGAAGAAACGAGCAGTGAAGAAGCGGCCAGCGTTGGTTAACCTGTCGAATCAGCAGGTTGCGTCGTCACGAGCTGCTGGCAATGTTGGTGTCCCTGTCAAGGAGCAGCAGCAGCATGGTGGCAAAGTGGCGGCGAAGGCGGTGGTGGTTGTGGAAGGCGACGAGAATGCTGTTCCTGTTGAGCGTATCGTATCTGTTTCGGATTTGCAACAGCAGCAGCAGAGGAAGCCTGTGGTGCTGCAGCAGGCTAGTGCTGCGGCTATCGCCTCTCTGGAGCGACGTACAGTACAAAATTTGTATATCTCTAAAGACGAGGAGACAGATCTGGAACCGGAAGAAGGTGAGAAAAAATTTAGAAGGCACGCATTCTAATTCTGAAGAGTAATTAGCATCGACACGTTCTTCCTGTTTTCGTCTCACTCCGTGTCTTGAGAGAAGAAAAGGATCATATGTTGACATTTGTTGGATCGAGGCACACTTGACGATGTGGTTGTCGGAAGCATTGGAAAGGATGTGACAATGTGGCCTTTCTTTCTGTCGATTGCTCTTGTTTTATCCTTGAAACTGGTATCAGCTTCCAACTGAGAAAGCAGAGAGCTGCATTTTCCGTAGGAGGAATGACGGTTGTATTGTCGTGTTCGGTGCCCCGTTTCCCGTGTTTTCAATATTCAATTCTCGTGTTTTGCCTTCCAGATGATTCCAGCTCTACAGAGTCGTCAGGATGGTCAAATAAGCTGAGCTTTCAGGACATTGACCATGGCCAATCGGATCCACAGATGTGCAGTATGTATGCTGCGGAAATCTATGAGCACCTTCGAAGGGCAGAGGTCTGTCCTTGAATCTTTCTGTTTGGGGAAGGTGTGCTGGGATTCAATGTGGGCTAAAGAATGTAACCTATGTATACTTCGATTGGTACTAGTTGCAGTTCGGGAATCATCGCTCGATGCCATCTTCAGAAATCTGTAGATGGTGCAATGGTAGACACATCAGAACTCATGACAAGCAGGCATTTTGATAACTGTTGATCAGTTTTTCCCTTTCCATTGCTTCTCAGATCAAAAGAAGGCCTTCATCAGATTTCATGGAGTCTCTGCAGCAGGATATCAATAAGAGTATGCGGGGGATTCTCATTGACTGGCTTGTGGAGGTGAGTTTTGATTGTGTTTGAGTATATTGCTGCATTGCAAGCTCAGCACACTCCTGCTTGGAACAATCCCGCCATCACTTATTGATCTGTGTATCATTCATCTGGTGCAGGTTGCAGAGGAGTACAAGCTAGTGCCTGACACACTTTATTACACAATCTCATATATTGACCGATTCCTCTCTACTAATGTTGTTCCTCGGCAGCGTCTCCAGCTCCTTGGTGTTTCTTGTATGCTCATTGCTGCGTAAGTTTCTTCCATGCTTTCATGTGCTTGTTGTAACATACGTAGGTTGAGATTCGGGTTGACTGTTGGACCTGGCTCTAGGATTACAGTATTCTTAGCTTGCTTTGCAAACAACTGAAGGTATTGCTTCTACTTTGATTTATTTATTATGCGAAAACGTTTTCCCTCTCTGTCATGTATTGATATGAAGCTTTACTACTATGGCAGCAAGTATGAGGAGATTTGTTCACCACAGGTTGAAGAATTTTGCTATATAACTGATAACACCTACTGTCGTGAAGAGGTACAGCTCTAGTTGCCTTAAATTAAAACTGTCAATATACTGGATATGCATTTTCAATGCTGCTAATCTTACTGTACTGTGATATTTGTTTGATCAGTTCCTATGAACTACTTGAAAATGAGTGGATCCTCTGATGCAATTCAGGTTCTGGAGATGGAGAGGAAAGTTCTAAATGAACTGAACTTCGAGCTCACCACCCCTACCACAAAGAGCTTTCTCAGGTGATTGCCATGCCCTACATACTACACATTTAGATGTCTAGCACATAATTGCTGCTGACATTGTTAGCTGGCTCCAATTTACGGCCTAGTCAACTGGTCAAAGATGGATTTTTAATCTTTGGGTGAAGAAAAGGAACCCTTGAAGAGAAAAACTTGTCTGGATGAAATCCAGTAAATCCAATTCTTGTTGAAGTTGAGTTAACAGGTTTTCAAGTTACCAACTGCATTGTGGTTATGTCTTGTGTTGCATCTTTGCAAGTAGAAGCCCTAAACCTGCTTTCTTCTTTGCTTATGTGCTGTGACAGACGATTCATACGTGCTGCCCAAGCTGGCTACAAGGTTTGCACTTAACTTACATGACTTTCATCCAAATGCCAGTAGCATCCAGATAACCAGTAATTGAGATGAAACCTTGTAATGGGTTTCAGAAGAGTCTCCCATCTGCATTGAAGAAAGTTGAACTATTGACATCTTAATTCAATTCTTGTGAATTACTCTCTTAATGGTGGGGAATGTGTTGTCTGTTCATTTCAGTGGCTAGGAAACTGCTATATGGTGAATTTTCTAAGTTGTCTCTGCTGTGATCATGCAGGCACCTTCACTTAGTCTCGAGTTCCTTGGAAACTTTCTTGCTGAACTCACTCTTATGGAGTACAGCTTTCTGCCATACCTGCCTTCTTTAATTGCTGCATCAGCTGTCTTCATGGCCAAGCTCACTCTTGACTCAAGTAGACATCCATGGGTGTGTATTCGTAAATTCATTCTGTTCCAAGTTGTTTCCATACAGGATTAATCACAGTTTCCCATTGTCTCTGCTTTTTCTTGTTTTCAATAATTAAAATGGTATGTCAATTGAGATATCTAGTATGGTCAATTGAAGTTCCAAGGTCGGCAACAAGACATGTCTGAGCGTTAACATCTTTTTGTTTTGTGCAGGATTCCACTTTACAGCATTATACTGGTTATAAGCCATCAGAGCTAAGGGAATGTGTTGTCGGAATTCATGAAATTCAGTGCAACACCAAGAACTGTACTCTTCCAGCCATAAGGGAAAAGTATCGGCAGCACAAGGTAAACCCTAACTCCATTCAGTATTTACCAGTCCATGCAATGAGGATGGTTCAATTGTGACTCATTGAAGTACAGAGCACATCTTCTTAGTCATGATGGGCCTCAAGACTTGGAAGATCAGTACATAGAGCACAAGATGTCAGCAGCATTGCAGAGATGATGGTATGCTTGGGAATCTTAAATTTTTTTTCTATCTATTGCAGTTCAAATGTGTATCAACACTGGTGCCACCATCAATTATTCCATCTGAGTACTTCTGCAATATTGAGTAAAATTCCAGAGAAGGCCCCATCCTTTTTGCACTTGCAAGGGACAGACAATTACAGTGTCCCAAACAGCAGGAATACAGTGTGGCCTTTGGAAGAACTAATTGATGCAGATAGATATTAGACATGCCGGACCCAAATTTAGCACGATGAACCAACCATCACACAGAACATGAGAATCACAACAGACCTTGGAAAGGAGGAAGCGGAACTACCAAACAGG
>Ga0116229_10007936_pt1 | contig 16651 bp, 18 predicted proteins | sample S1TSphgellanicum_3_FD_87313 | JGI IMG/M metagenome (GOLD analysis project Ga0116229, IMG submission 87313) | Host-associated microbial communities from peat moss isolated from Minnesota, USA - S1T2_Fc - Sphagnum magellanicum MG | ecosystem: Host-associated > Plants > Peat moss > Unclassified...
TCGAGTTATGTCAAGATGAAGGATTTTGAGCGGGGTGACGAGGTCTCGCTGCTGACTATCCTGGCGGCAGCGCGCGCTCGACGATCGCGTCTCGGTCCACACCGGTCGGTAACGCGCCGTAGACGGCGCCGCGGCTCGATCCGAGGCGTGCGGCGACGAAACCGTCGGCGACCGGCGCCGGTGCGTAGCGGACGAGCAGCGAGGCTTGCAAGACAAGTGCGAGTTGCTCGACGATGGATCGCGCTTGCGCCTCATCGGAACCGTCGGCATGCAGACGCGCCTCGAGATCGCGCGCCGCTCGCGCGAGCGTCGCGTCGGCGCGCAGCGCGGGCGCGATTTCGTCGCGATACGCAGCGAGCGTTTCCGGCGCCGTGCGCAGCGCGCGTAAGACGTCGAGTGCGTTGACGTTGCCCGATCCCTCCCAGATCGAATTGAGCGGCGCTTCGCGATAGAGGCGCGGCATGATGCTCTCCTCGACGTAGCCGTTGCCGCCGAGACACTCGAGCGCCTCGGCCGCGTGCGCCGGCGCGCGCTTACAGATCCAGAACTTCCCGATCGCCGTCGCGATGCGGCGAAAGGCGTGCGCGGCGACGTCGCCCGCCGGCGCGTCGGCAGCGTGCGCGAGGCGCATCGCGAGCACGGTCGCCGCCTCGGATTCCAGCGCCAGGTCGGCCAGAACCGCCTGCATCGCCGGCTGCTCCGCGAGCCGCCGGCCGAACGCGCTGCGGTTACGCGCGTGATGGATCGCTTGCACGACGGCTTGGCGCATGCCCGCGGCGCTGCCGATCACGCAGTCGAGCCGGGTGAAATTGACCATCTCGAGGATCGTGCGCAACCCGCGCCCGGGCTCGCCGATGCGCTCCGCATACGCATCACGAAACTCGACTTCGCTCGACGCGTTGGACCGGTTGCCGAGTTTGTTCTTGAGGCGTTGGATGAGAAACGCATTGCGCGTCGCGTCCGGCAGCATGCGCGGCAAGAGGAAGCACGTGAGACCTTCGGGCGCTTGCGCGAGGATGAGAAACCCGTCGCACATCGGGGCCGAACAAAACCATTTGCTGCCGGTGATCGCGTAGCCGTCCGCGGTTGGTACCGCTTGCGTGAGGTTGGAGCGCACGTCCGAGCCGCCCTGACGCTCGGTCATGCCCATGCCGAGGAGCGCCCCCGCTTTGCGCGCGATCGGTCGCAGTCCGAAATCGTACTCGCGCGCGGTGAGCAGCGGCTCCCAACGCGCCGCGACGTCCGGCTGTAGACGCAGGGCGGGGACGGCGGCGTACGTCATCGAGATCGGGCAGCCATGACCGGCCTCGACTTGCGTCCAGAGATAGAATGCCGCCGCGCGCGCGACGTGCGCGCCGCGCCGCGGCGAGGCCCAGGGCGCCGCGTGCAGCCCATGTGCGACCGCCGTCGTCATCAGATGGTGCCAGGCCGGATGAAATTCGACTTCGTCGATCCGGTTGCCGAACCGATCGTGCGTGTGGAGGATCGGCGCGAAGCGATTGGCATCGTCGCCCCACGCGATCGCGCGCGCGGTCCCGGCGAGCGCGCCCAGCGAGGTCAACTCGCCGGCGGCCCACTCGGCGTCCCCGCGCGTGACGGCTTCGCGCACGATCGGGTCGCCGGCAAACAGATCGTAGTCGACGAGCGGCGGCGCTTGATTGGCGTCCGCGGCCGCCGGCGGCAGCAGTTGCATGGATGCGCGTTCGCGTAGGTGAGAACGATGCCCCGCGACCGTTTTTTCATCGAGGGATCGCACGCGCCCGGCGCGCGCGTCATCTTTCCCGCGGACGACGCGCATAAGATCGCCACGGTCTTGCGGATGGCGAACGGCGCGCGCGTCGAGGTCGTGGATTCGGCCGGCCGCGCCTATGCGGCCACGCTCGCCGTCGACGGCAAGCAGGTCGCGGCAACGCTCGACGAAGCGCTTGCACGCGACACGATCGAGCCCACGCTGCGCGTCACGATCGCGCAGGCGATTCCGAAGGGGCAGAAGATGGATCTGATCGTCGAGAAAGCGACCGAGCTCGGCGCGCACGCGATCGTTCCGCTGCGCAGCGCGCGCGTGCTCGGCGAAGTGACGCGCGAGAATAAAATCGAGCGCTGGCACCGGATCGCGAAGAGCGCCGCGCAGCAATCCGGCCGGCTCGTCGTTCCGCAGATCGCGCCGGTCGCCGATTGGGCCTCGCTCATCGCGACGTTTCCCGCCTACGATCGCGTCTATTTGCCGTGGGAGACGGCCGATCCCAAACCGCTGCGCGAAGCGATCGCCGATGATGTCGTGCGCGCCCAGACGATGCTCGTCATCATCGGACCCGAAGGCGGGTTTTCACGCGAGGAAGCGGAACGCGCGACCGCGGCCGGTGCGCACGCGATTTCGCTCGGACGTCGAATTCTGCGCACCGAAACGGCAGCGCTCGTCGTCCTTGCGGCGCTGTTGTACGAGCGGGGCGAACTCTGAGGCGTCATGGCGAAGGGAGACAACGGATGCGACGGCGATCGATGTTGGGGGCGCTCACGGCGGCGGCCACGTTCGGCTGGAGCGGGAAGGCTTGGGCACACACACCGATGACGGATGCGAAATCGAGTTTAGCGCCCAGCGGAACGCTTCGGGCCGCGATCAACTACGGGAATGCGGTGCTTGCGAAACAGGATGCAGCCGGCAAAGTTTCCGGCGTTTCCGTGGACATCGCGCACGAACTCGCGCGACGGCTCGATGTGCCGTTGACGCTCGTGCCGTTTGACGCGGCGGGAAAGGTCACCGCAGCCGCATCGCAAGACATCTGGGATGTGGCGTTTCTGGCGCGCGATCCGGAGCGCGCGCAAAGCATCGTGTTCACCGCCGCTTATGTCGTGATCGACGGAAGTTATGTCGTGCGAGCCGATTCACCCATTACGGCGGTGGATCAGGTCGACCGGGACGGCGTGCGCGTCGCCGTCGGCCGCAATAGCGCCTACGATCTCTATCTGACGCGCACCCTCAAGCATGCGCAACTCGAACGCGCGACCAGCACGCCGGAGGTGGTCGCGCTCTTTCGCTCGGAGCGGCTCGAGGTGCTTGCCGGCGTGAAAAAAGCGCTGGATGCGGTGGTGGACGGTGATCCGAGCCTGCGCATGATCCCGCAGCCGTTCATGGCGATCAATCAAGCGATGGGAACGCCCGCGGGCCGCCCGGCCGCGGCCGCGGCCTATCTCGCCGCGTTCGTCGAAGAGATCAAAGCGAACGGCTTTGTGGCGACGGCGCTCAAAGCGAACGGTCAAGGCGACGCGACGGTCGCGCCTCCCGCCTGACGTTTTTCTAGCCGAACAGTGACTCGGGCCCGTTTTTTCAAATCTCGTGGCCGTGCGCGCATTCGATGCCGGAGATCATGTCATCCTGAGGCTCTCGAAGGATGGGCGTAAAAATCATGTGGCAAGTTACGCCACGATCGTGGCCGGGGCTGGCATCACGATCTCAGGCCCATCCTTCGACAGGCTCAGGATGACACCATGACACCGTAGGCTCAGGATGACACCGTAGGCTTTGGGTCACCGTAGGCTCAGGATGACATGGTGGCGCCTCGTATGACGGAGGTGCTCATGAGCATATTTGAAAACGCGGTCTAGGCGATCGGCGCCGGGACCGCGGTGCGCACGAGCGGAGCGACGACGGAGCCGAGCAAGTCGATCGAACGGAGCATTGCGGGCCGGTTGCCCGACGCGGCGCTCATCTGAAAGCTGATGCGTGCGAGGCCTCCGAAAATCTCGCTCGCTTCGAGCATTTTCGCTGCGACCGTCTCTGGCCCGCCGACGAGAAACGCCCCGCCGGGGCCGGCGAATGCATCGAACTGCTCGCGCGAGGCACCGCGCCAGCCGCGTTCTTTCGCGAGTTGCGTGAACATGTAGTACCAGCCGGCGAAGAACGCATCGCGCGCCTCGCCGTCGGTCTCGCCGACGAATCCCATCGCGTGCAAGCCGACCTTTAACTGTTCGGGCGGATGCCCGGCTTGCGCGCCGGCTTTGCGATAGAGATCGACGAGCGGCGCGAACCGCGCGAAGCCGCCGCCGATGATCGCAACCATCAGCGGCAACCCGAGCACGCCCGCGCGCACGAACGATTCGGGCGTGCCGCCGACGCCGATCCAGATCGGCAGCTGCGCTTGGAGCGGGCGCGGATAGATGTTCTGCTCGTGCAGTGCGGGACGAAATCGGCCCGACCACGTCACGGGATTGCCCGCGCGGATCTTCAGCAACAGATCGAGCTTCTCGGCGTAGAGTCCGTCGTAATCATCGAGGTTCAGCCCAAAGAGCGGAAACGCGTCGATGAACGACCCGCGCCCCGCCACGATCTCTGCGCGGCCGCCCGAGATCAGGTCGAGTGTTGCGAAATCCTCGAACACGCGCACCGGATCGGCGGCGCTCAGGACGGTGACGGCGCTGTGCAGTTTAATCGTTTTCGTGCGTGCGGCACCGGCGGCGAGGATGACGGTGGGCGCGGCATCGAGGAAGTCGGCTCGATGATGTTCGCCGACGCCGAAGGCATCGATCCCGGCGCGATCGGCCGCCTCGATCTCTTCGAGAACGCGCCCGATGCACTCCGCGGGCGAAGGCATGACCCCGGTCGCCGCATCCGGCATAAAGGCCGCGAAACTGTCGATCGCGAGTTCCATTACGCTTGCGTCGCGATCAGGCTGCGCAATACGCGTCCGGTCGGCTGCGCGACGACGTCGGCCAGACTGAAGCGATCCAGGGCTTGGATGAACCCGCGCTCGGCGCCGTCCAGCGCACCTTTGAGGATGCAGCGTCCCGCGAGCGGGCACGGCTCGCGCAGGCAATCCACGAGACATCCCGAGCCTTCGAGCTTCTCGACGACGGCGCCGAGCCGGATCTCCGCGGGCTCCATCGCCAGACGTACGCCGCCTGCTCGGCCTTGCGACGCCTCGATGTAGCCCGCGCGCGCGAGCTCCGCGACGGCTTTATGAAGATGATTGAGCGAGATACCGTAGGCGCGCGCGACCTCCGATGTCGTCACCCAAACGCCGTGTTCCGCTGCCGCGAGATACATCAAGAGCCGAAGCGAAAAATCTGTCGCGAGCGAGAGTCGCACGGGAAACTCCTTTGCTCCGGGCAACGCGCCGGAGCGAATGGACAAATGTCCGATCTAATCGCGTTTACATGTGTTGACTAGCGATTCCGGTCTCGTCCGTGAATCTGGTATAAATTTTACCATATTACGCCAGGCGCCCAGGAGGGACGATGACCCCGGAGCAGCAGCACCTCATTAAATCGAGTTTTGCCAAAGTCGCACCGATCGCCGATACCGCGGCGACGATCTTCTACGACGATCTCTTTACCCGCGATCCGCGTTTGCGCTCGCTCTTCAAAGACGATATGGCCGAGCAGCGGAAGAAATTGATGCTCACGCTCTCCGTCGTCGTTCAGAACGTGAGCAACTGGGATGCGATTTCGATGACGGTGCGAACGCTCGGCCGGCGCCACGTCACCTACGGCGTGAGCGCCGACGATTATGCGACCGTGGGAGCGTCGCTGCTCGCAACGTTGGAAAAAGGACTCGGCGACGAGTTCACGCCCGAGGTGCGCGACGCATGGACGGCGTGCATTGCGAAAATCGCCGACGAGATGCTCGGGGCAACAGCCGCAAGTTAAGCGGTGTGCGCGGCGGTGCGCGAAATGAACTTCGCGATCGCCGGGCCGGTGAGGATCACGAAGAAGACGCGCAGCGTTTGGATCGCGAGGATGAGCGGGACGTTCGCCCCGCTGCCCAGCGCGATGATCGCAATCGAATCGAGGCCGCCGGGGCTCGTCGCGAGGTAGGCGGTGAGGGCGTCCGCGTGGATCGTTCCACGCAGCGCCTCGCCGACTGCCGCGCACAGCACGATCAACACGAGCGTCGAGCCGATCAGCACCGGCAACGTGCGCAGCACGTAGCGCACGACCTCGCGCGTGAAGCGCAATCCGACGAACCAGCCGATCGCGGTATACGCACCGGCGACGAGCCACCACGGGAGCACGATCGGGAACAGGTTGGTCCCGGACACGACGGCACCGGCGACCATCGTGAGCAAGATCGCGCCCGCGGGGATGCGCAGGCGTGTTCCGACGACGCAGCAGCCGGCGATGAGCGCGAGCGAACCGGCGAGCGGTCCCAGCGGCGGGAGCGTCGCGTCGCCGATCGCAACGACGGCCGCGTGCGGGGCCGCGCCGAGCACCAGCTGTGAGACCGACGATGCGCTGAGCACCACGAGCATCACGCGCAGGTATTGCATGAACGCGACGATGCGGGTGTCGGCGCCGAAATCGGCCGCGGCCGCAACCATCGCCGAGGCGCCGCCCGGCGACGACCCCCAGGCCGCCGTCGCGGCGCCGAGCGACGTGAAGCGGGCCAGCAGCCAGCCGACAGCGGCGGCCGCCACGATCGTGCCGCCGACGAAGCCGATCATCACCAGCCAGTTGGCGACCACGTCGGCGACGATCCCGGACGTGATCGAGCGTCCGACTAGGGCCCCGACGACCCCCTGCGCCGCGATGAACGGAATGCGCGCGACGCCGAGCCGCGCACCGCCGCAGGCAAACGCGATCGCGACGAGCATCGGCCCGAGCAACAGCGACGCCGGCACACGGAAGTGGAGGAAGGCCAGCGCGAGCGCCGCCGAGCCGGCGGCGAGCCCGAGCCAGGAAAGCGCTTGCGCCCGAGCCGCGGACGTCACCCGTGCGCCATTCGGGAGGGCGCGGGCCGGCTCCCCACCGCGCCCGGGCAGCCCTTTCATCCCATCCCGCTTGCGGTCGTATGATATCATTATGATATCAAAATGAACGGGGATTCTGTGTGGCCGACTTACGGCCGTTCCCGGCCCGCCTCGTCCCGGAGCTCTACGAAGAGCTCAAGACGCGTGCCGAGTCGGAACGCAAGAGCATGAATACGCTCCTCAACGAGGCGCTCGAAGGTCATCTCCACGTCGACGAGGATCCGCGGACGGCGCTGCTGCGCGTGCTCGCGATCCTCGAGCGCCGGCGCTGATGGTACGGGAACCGCTCTTCCTGGGAGCGTACGTTAGCCGGTCCACGATGGCACATACGCTAGAAACCCTCACCCCGGGTACCCCGGTCTTTTGCGGCGACACGCGCGTCGGCGACGTGCGCGCGCTCTATGGCGAAGGACAGTCGCGCATCCCCGCGCTCATCGTCGTCAAATGGAGCTACGGCGAGCGCACCGACGACGTCGCCGTGCCGACCGCCGAAATCGAAACGGTCAGCGATCGCGGCGTCGAGCTGATTCAAACGGATCCCGAACAATACGCATCGCTCGCGTCGTTCGAACCCTCGCGCTTCCCGACGGTGCACCCGCTGTAATGACGTCCGCGCCGACCGTCCCCGCGACGCAGTTGAAATTCTCGATCGTCGTTCCCACGTATAAGGAAGCCGGCGGGATCGAACGGATGATCACGACGCTAACCGGGATCTTCAAGACGAACGGGCTCGATGGCGAGATCGTCGTCGTCGACGACAACTCGCCGGACGGCACGGGCGACATCGTCGACCGGCTGGAGAGCGAAGGCTATCCCGTGCGCTGCCTGCATCGGCCCGGGAAACTCGGCCTCTCGTCAGGGGTGATCGACGGTTGGAAATTCGCGCGGCCCGAGTCGCAGGCGCTCGGCGCGATGGACGCCGACTTCTCGCACGACGCTACGATTTTGCCCGAGATGGTGAACGCGCTCGCGAACGGCTACGGCCTCGCGATCGGCTCGCGTTACGTACGCGGCGGCGGCATCACGAACTGGCCGCTCAAGCGCAAGATCACCTCGCTCGTGGCGATCGCGCTCGCGAAGCCGCTGACGCCGGTGCGCGATATCACGTCCGGCTATTTTCTCGTGCGTCGCGAAGCGCTCGAGGGCGTCGAACTCGATCCGATCGGTTTCAAGATCGGTCTCGAGGTCATCGCGAAGGCGCACTACGGGCGCGCGATCGAGGTACCGTACGTCTTCACCGATCGCATCGCCGGCGAATCGAAACTGAACTCGAACGAGATCCTCAACTACTTGCGGCAGCTGCGGCGCATCTACGCGACCCGCTTGAGCGGAAAGCGCTAAGCGCGTGGCGATGCCCGAATGGCTGCGCATCCGGCGCAGCAACGAGAAGACCGGCGAAGAAGCCGCGCATTGGACGAAGTGTCCGAAGTGCGCGCAGATGCTCTACCGGCCTGACCTCGCGCGCAATCTCTTCGTCTGCACGAACTGCGGGCATCACTTCCGCATGCACGCCTTCGATCGCATCTCGTCGCTCGTCGACGGCGACTTCACCGAGATCGGCGCCGACATTCTCCCCGGCGATCCGCTGGGCTGGACCGACAAAGTTCCCTACCCGCAGAAGCTCGCCAAAGACCGCGAGAAGTCGCACCTGACCGAAAGCGTCGTCTGCGGCTTTGGATCGATTGCAAATTTCCCGGTCGCGCTCGGCGTGATGGACTTCAACTTTCGCGGCGGCACGATGGGCACCGTGGTCGGCGATCGCATCGCGCTGCTCTTCGAGCAGGCGCGCGAACGCGGCACGCCGGTCATCGTCTTCACCGCGTCCGGCGGCGCGCGGATGGAAGAAGGGATGCTCGCGCTCATGCAGATGGCCAAGACGACGCTCGCGGTGCGTCGCTTCATCGACGCGGGCGGGTACTACATCAGCGTGTTGACCGACCCGACGACCGGCGGCGTCTCCGCGTCGTTTGCGTTCCAAGCCGATGTGATCGTTGCGGAAGCGAAGGCGGCGATCGGGTTCGCCGGCCGGCGCGTGATCGAGCAGACGATCCGCCAAAAGTTGCCCGAGAATTTCCAGACCGCCGAATTTTTGCTCGAGAAGGGCGCGATCGATCTCGTCGTGACGCGCGCCGAGCTGCGCGAGCAACTCGTGCGGCTGCTCGATTACGGCAGCAGCGCGCGAACGGTGCCGTTCTCGAAGAACGGCACGGTGGCGCGGTGAACGTCATCGTGGAGCGCGAGAAGGGGCTCGTCGAACTCGAGCAACGCATCGCCGAACTCAAGAAAATCTCGGCCGAACAGGGCGCCGATCTCTCGCTCGAGATCGCGGCACTCGAAGCGAAATACGCCGAGATTCAGCGCGAGGTCTTCGGGTCGCTCACGCCCTGGCAGCGCGTGAGCATGGCGCGCCATCCCAAACGTCCGCTGGGCTCCGATTATATCGCCGCGCTCGACCGGTTCGACGAGCTGCACGGCGACCGCCACTTCCGCGACGATCCGGCGATCGTCGGCGGCTTCGCGAAACTGCACGGCCGCCGCATCATGGCGATCGCGCAAGACAAGGGCCACGACACCAAAGAAAAAGTGCGCCGCAATTTCGGCATGCCGATGCCCGAGGGCTATCGCAAGGTCAAGCGGCTCGTCGCGCTCGCCGGTCGGCTGCATCTCCCGATCGTCACCTTCGTCGATACTTCCGGGGCCGATCCCGGGATCGGCTCGGAAGAACGCGCGCAATCCGAAGCGATCGCGGCCTCGCTCTACGAACTCGCCGACGTCCCGACGCCGGTCGTCGCGACGGTGATCGGCGAAGGCGGCAGCGGCGGCGCGCTCGCGCTCGCGCTCGCCGACCGCGTGATGATGCTCGAACACAGCGTCTACTCCGTCGCCTCGCCCGAGGGCGCAGCGACGATTCTCTGGAGCGATGCGACCAAGGCCGAAGAAGCGGCCCAGCGGCTGAAGTTGACCAGCGAGGATCTGCTGCGCTTCGGCATCGTCGACGAGGTGATCCCCGAGCCGCTCGGCGGCGCGCACCGCGACGCCGCCGGCACGATCGCGCGCGTCTTCGCCGCGATCGATGCGGCTCTGGAGGGACTCTCCGAGCAACCGATCGATGCATTACTCGACCGGCGCTACGCGAAGTTCCGAAGAATCGGCGCTACGTGAAACGCCGCGGCCGGAGTGGTGCGGTCCTGCGTACGTTCGGACGCCTCGGCGTCGTGTGCGCTGCGCTGGCGTTCGTCACGATCGTCGGGACGCAATACGCACGCATCATCGGCCGCAACGTCGCGCTCTCGGGCGAACTCGGCGCCGCGCAAGACGACATCCGCGCGCTCCAAGCCAAAGAAGCCTTGCAGCAGCGCGAGATCCGGCGCCTCTCCGATCCGCGCGGCGCGATCCCGGAGATCCACGACAAGCTGCATCTCGTCGCCGACGGCGAGGCGATCATCTATTTGAAAAAACCGCATGGACCCTGATCCGCAGCCGGCCGCGCAGCGCGGGGTGCTCGGCGTGGTCATCAACCTTCACGGGCTTGGTGCGACGGTCCGGCTCGACGACGGGCGGCTGGTCTGTGCGAACGCTGCCGACGTGGCCCGCCATCGCGCCGCCTACGGACGGTCGCTCGAGCGCCGCACGCCGCTGACATTCATCCGTCACGGCGTGCGTGCGGTCACGCTTTCCGAGAGCCCCGATGCCGCCGTCGCTGCGCAAGCCGCCGAACGAGCCGTGCTCACTGACGAAGCGTTCGAGCAGCAGCTCGCTGCATATCTCAAGGAGACGGAGAATTGGGCGCCGCCGGATCGGCCGGCGCCGCTCGAACGGCATCTCTTTCGTAAAACGCAGCGCGCAAAGGCCTTTAAGAGCGAGTAACCAAGGCTACACGTGAGCCGTTCGCGAAACGGTTTGCTATGGAGATGAAAGCCGTCGAACCCGTAAAGATTCCCGGCAGCTTCGTTCGAATCCAGGGTGCGTATTCGACCCTGCGCTCCGCCGAGCAACGCGTCGCCGACTTCATCCTCAAGCATCCCGACGAACTGATCTATCTCACCGTGACCGAACTCGCCGAACGCACGAACACGAGCGAATCGACGGTCGTGCGGCTGTGTCAGAAGATCGGCTATAAGGGCTATCAAGAATTCAAGATCATGCTGGCGCGCGATCTGGTCGAACCCACGACCGAGATCTACGCCGCGATCGAACCCGGCGATTCGCTTGCGACGATCAAAGCGAAAGTCTTCCAGGCCAACGCCCAAGCGCTGCGCGACACGCTCGAAGTCCTCAACGACGAGCAGCTCCAGACGGCCGTGAACGCGATCGCCTCGGCGCGCCGCGTCGAGATCTACGGCGTCGGCGGCTCGCAGCCGCTCGCGCTCGACGCGTACCACAAATTCCTCAAGCTCGGGATCGCGGCGGTCGCGCTCTCCGACGGCGACATGATGGCGATGTCTTCGTCGCTGCTCTCGGGCGACGATGTGGCGCTGGGTATCTCGCACACGGGCGCCAGCCGCGACGTCACCGACGCGCTCGGCAACGCGCAGCGCAACGGCGCCACGACGATCTGCATCACGCACCGCTCGACCTCGCCGATCACCAAGGTCTCGCAGATCAAACTCTTCACGGCGGCGAAGCAAACCGCGTTCCGCAGCGACGCCGGCTCGAGCCGCATCGCGCAGTTGACGATCATCGATACGCTCTACGTCGGGATCGCGCTCTCGAGTTACGAACGCTCGCTCGAGACCATCGGCCGGACGCGCGAAGCCACCGCGAGCAAGCGATACTCCTAAACTTCCGGCGCCCTCCGGGCGAAACGAAAAACGTGCCCACTTTCTCAAGCCCCGACCTGCGAGCCGTCATTTCGATCGGCACCAACTCGACGCGCCTGCTCGTCATGCGCGGAAGCGAGGTGCACACGGCGCGGTCGCTGGGGACGCGCCTGGGGACGAACCTCGATGCGGCCGGCACGCTGGACGCGGACGCCCGTGCGCGGACCCTCGGCGTGATCCATGAATATACCGCGCTCGTGCGCGACGGGCAGGCCACGCTCGACGTGCTCGCGACGAGCGCGATGCGCCGGGCCGCCGACGCCGATGCGTTCGTCGAGGACGTCCGGCGCGCGACGGGCGTCGAGATGCGCGTGCTCAGCGGCGATGAAGAAGCGGCCTTCTCGTTCCTCGGCGCCACGCGGGGGCTCAATCTTGCCGAGACGGGCGAGGTCGGCGTGCTCGACGTCGGCGGCGGCTCGACGGAACTCGCGGTCGGGCGCGGTGGTGAGGTAACCCGGACGATTTCGCTCGAGATCGGCGCCGTGCGGCTGAGCGAACGCGTCCCCGCGCTGCTCGGCGAACGCGCGCTCGAAGAGAGCGAACGCGCTGCCGTCGTGGCCCGAGCAAGTGCCCTTGCCGATGCCGTGCTCGAACCGCTGGGCGCATTTCGCGGCGTCTCACGGCTGGTCGCCGTCGGCGGTACGATGTTCACCGCGGCGGCGATGCTGGCGCAGAATCCCGATCGCGACGGCGTGATCGTCACGGGCGGCGACCGGCGCAACCTGATCGACATGCTCCTGCAGCGCGATCTGGCCGGGCGGAAGAAGATTCGTCACATCCGGCCGCAGCGCGCCGATATTTTGCCGGCCGGCTTGATCGTCGTGGACCGGGCGTGCCGTTTCATCGGACGTTCGATCACGGTCGTGAGTCACAGCGATCTTCTGCTCGGCTATCTCACCTCGACGGCATATCGGGCGCTGGCCCCGGCCGGACGGCGGTAGCCGCAGCGCGAACGCCCCCGCAAGCGCGGGATGATGGTGAAATCGGTAGACACAGCAGACTTAAAATCTGCGGCCCGTGAGGGCGTCCGAGTTCGAGTCTCGGTCATCCCAGCGAACTCCAGACGAGGAGCGACAGAGCAAGCGGGGAAAGCACACCAACCAACCGCTATACCTCCATTGTTCTGAGGCTTTTTTCTATGTTCGTGCGGGTTGCCGGGCCGTTAACCATCGCGGCCGCTCTCTTTTGCGTTTCGAGCGCTGTGGCCGAGCCGGTCGATCCGCTCGCTCCGGCTCCCGTCGCCACGCCCTTTGCGCGCCCGGCGGCGTCCCCCACGGCGAGCCCGTCGCCCGGCCCCACCAAGCCTCCGAAGCGGTTCTCATTCACCGCCGATGGTTTCTTGGCCGGTACGGATCAGCAATTCGTCGGTCCGGGGACCAAACCGGTCATCGGACCGCTCTTCGAGAGCGGCAGCCCGGTCTCGCCGAACTCACCGTACGAACTGTGGTCGGGCGCTCCGCTCGTGACCGGTATCGGCTTCGTGAACGCGCTGATCATCTCGCCGACCTACGTGTTTTCGAAGGACCTCATCGCGACGGTCAATGTCGGGTACGGCACGATCAACGGCAACGGCAACGTGGCGCAATACTGGGGCTATCAATCGATCCCGGGGTTGAACGGCCAGGACGGCGCCCGCTATAGTGCCGTCGGCGCCGCGTTCCCGACGCACAACGGGACCGATCCGGAAACCGGTGCGCTCGTCTCGATCATCAGCGGTTCGCTGCGCAATGCCGACGGCACGGAAAACCTGCGCGGCGGCTGGTTCAATCTGACGCAGACCGAGAGTTACGTCTTCAATCCGGCACCCGAACCGAACACCCCGCCGACCACCGGGGTCGTCAATCCGGGGTCGATCGGCGACGGTGCAGTGGGCAGCGATTACTACCAAGCGCCGACGCCCACGCTCCCGCTCCACGGCGGCGATTTCACCTTCAAGCACGATACGCAGACCTACGAGCTCACGATCGCCGATTTGCCGACCGTCCCCGAGACGCCGGTTCATCTGACGCTGTTCTCGATGAACCTCGACGAGGGCGCGGGAACGCGCTACGGTCTCGCGATCGCGCACGCGCAGAGCGGCGGCGCCCCGATTCAGACCTCGACGCTCTACGGCGGCATCGTCGAGCCGGGCTGCGTGACGCTGGGCATCGTTCCAAGTTATCTCGGCGGCCTCGCATCCTCGTGTCTCGGTGGCCAGATCCAATCGAGCTACGGCGTGAGCGGAAACTTCCCGGTCGGTGCAACGGCCGATGCGGCTGTGCAGATCGCGCGCTCGAGCTACGCGGCGACCGGCACCGCCCACGGCGGCGACGACGCCGCCGGCGGTTACTATTACGGCCGGCTGCACCAAGGGTTTTCGAGTTTCGATCTCACCGGCGAGCTCGTGCGGTTCGAACCGGAATACTCGCCGCTGCAAGTTCCCTACGGAATCGCACCCGAGAATCTGTTCAGCTTGCCGGCCCGCTGGCCCTCACCGTTCCTCAAGAGCACCTATCAGCTCAGCGACACGTCGGTCACGATCCCCAATCGCGAGGGTTTCCGGATCTCGGGTTCGACCGAGGCCGTGAAGAAGCTCGATATCCGCTTGCAGTACGGCTTCTTCCAGCAGATCGCGGCGTACGATCAGAACGCCTATCAGCCGGGCTTTATCGACACCTACTTCACGCCGGAATATCTCGGCGGCGGCGCGCTCGGCAAAGAGGCCCACTACGCCGCTAATCTCGGCTGGCACCCGAAGTTCGCCGACGTCACGCTCGACCTCACCGACGTCGTCATTCGCCGGGCTCCCTCGGCCCTCGCGACCGACGCCGTCTCAATGGAGTATCCCTCGGAAGTGCTGACGCTCTCGCGGCAACTCAACCGGCGCCTCTTCGCCGCGATCGGCGCCGGCCGGACGGCCGAGTTCGGCGCCTACAACACGATCGGCGCGCCCAACGTCGACCTGACCGAAAACGTGTTCTTTGCCGGCATCGACTACGGCAAGGACGACAAGCAGCTCTATCACCTCGGCTACCGGCTCTACTCGGCGAACGGCATCCCCTCGACGTGCATCCCGACCCCGCTCGATCCGACCGGGGCCTGCATCAACGGCTCGCCGATCGGCAACTCGCCGGCCTTCCACGGACCGCAAGTCACGTTCTCGGAGACCTTCAAGATCTAGGGAGCCCTTCGGCCCTCGACAAGGCTCAGGACCCTTCGACAGGCTCAGGACCCTTCGACAGGCTCAGGACCCTTCGACAAGGCTCAGGATAAATGGGGGGAGAACTACGCCCGGTTCGTCGCGACCCGGCTATGTCGGCCGGGTTTCGCGTGTCCGGGAGGAATCGTACCCTGAAAATCGTCGTTACCGTGAAATTGGTCCCCGATACGACTGCCGACAAGTGCATCGATCCGGGGACGAAGCGGCTCGTTCGCACCCCGGCCGAGACCGTCTTGAACCCCTTCGATGAATACGCGATCGAAGCGGCGCTGCAACTCAAAGAGAAACTGAACGACGGCTCGACCGTCACGATCGTTTCGATGACGCCCGAGAGCGGCAAGGAAATCGTGCGCAAGGCGCTCGCGATGGGTGCCGACGACGCGGTGATCCTCAGCGACGAAAAATTTGCCGGCTCGGACGTCTGGGGCACGGCGTATGCGCTCGCAACCGCGATCCGCTCGATCGGCTTCGACCTCGTGCTGACCGGCACGCAATCGACCGACGCGATCACGGGCGAGCTGCCCGGCGCGCTCGCCGAATATCTCGGCGTCCCCGGCTTGACCTATGCGCGCGAACTCGCCATCGACGGCGGCAAAGTCCGCGTGAAGCGCGAGACCGATACCGGCTACCAGACGCTCTCCGCCGCCACGCCCGCGCTCGTCTCGGTCACGAAGTCGGCCAACGAACCGCGCTATCCGTCGCTTAAGGGCATCATGGGCGCGAAGAAAAAAGAGATCAAGATCCTCGCGCACGGCGACCTCCAACTCGCCAAGCCCGTCGGCAGCGACGGCGCGAAGACCGAAGTGGTCGCACTCGCCGCGCCGCCCGCGCGTGCCAAAGGCCGGGTCGTTTCGGCCGCCGATGGAGCTGAAGGTGCGGCCGTCATCGTTGAGTTCCTGAAAGAAAAGAAGCTGCTCTGATCATGAAAGACGTCATCGCCTACATCGAGCACAAAGGCGGGACCGCTCGCCGCGTGTCCTACGAAGCCGCCACCGCCGCACGCGCGATCGCCGATCAACTCGGCGGCAAGGCGCACGCCGTCGTCGCCGGCGCTGCGGCTGCATCGATCGCCGACGCCCTCAAGGCCTATCCGCTCGACACGATCCACGTGCTCGACGATGCGAGCATCGAAAAGGCCGGCATCGATCCGCAAGTCGACGCGCTCGAAGCGGTCGCCAAAGCAGCGGGTCCGGCGCTCATCCTGGTCGGCAACACGCAAGTCGGCCGCGACGTCGGCTCGCGGTTCGCCGCCCGCGTCGATGCGGGGCTCAATTCCGACGTCGTCGAGGTGAAGGTCGAAAACGGGACCGTGACCTGCGTTTCGCCGAAACTCGGCGGCCTCACGATCACGAGCTGCGCGTTCAAGAACACCGAATACGGCGTCGCCGCGATCCGGCCCAACGTGTTCACCGCCAAGACCGGCGCCGGTGCGGGAACGATCGCGCAGATTGCGCCCAGCAGCAAGACGTATCCCGTTACCGTCGAGGAAGACGTCGACGAAGCCGCCGCGCAACTCGGCGTCGAGGAAGCCTCGGTCGTCGTCTCGGGCGGTCGTGGAATGGGCGGTCCCGAACCGTTCACGACGATCCTCAAAGACCTCGCCGATGCGTTCGGCGGGGCGGTCGGCGCGTCGCGCGCCGCGGTCGATGCGGGCTGGGTCTCGCACGGCCATCAAGTCGGGCAGACCGGCAAGACGATCAGCCCGCAACTCTACATCGCCGTCGGCATCTCGGGTGCGATCCAGCACAAGGTCGGGATGCGGACGTCGGAAACCATCATTGCGATCAACAAAGACGGCAGCGCTCCGATTGCGGAGTTCGCCGATCTCGTCGTTGCCGGCGATGCCTTTGCCATCGTCCCCGAACTCGCCAAACGCGTCCGTGACGCCA
>Ga0116229_10007937_pt1 | contig 16650 bp, 12 predicted proteins | sample S1TSphgellanicum_3_FD_87313 | JGI IMG/M metagenome (GOLD analysis project Ga0116229, IMG submission 87313) | Host-associated microbial communities from peat moss isolated from Minnesota, USA - S1T2_Fc - Sphagnum magellanicum MG | ecosystem: Host-associated > Plants > Peat moss > Unclassified...
CTCGGCGGAGAGCTGCAGAGTATACTATATGGGGGAAGGTGGTGGCTTCCCCCGAGTCCGGGCCGTGGTGAGTCTTGTGTGTCAAAGTGCCCGTGACTTGTCCCAACACCCAAGGGTGTTCCCGAATGCTAACTAACCCTCTTGTGGTTGGTTTTGGATGCAGATTCAAGCTTGATAATCTAGTTCCTCTTCCTAGTCTAATCCCGAGACTTCTAGCACGCCCCTCTACCCCCTTTTAGTGTTGGAAGTCAGGAGCAGCCCCCAAGTCCCAACTTTTCGCAACTCTACATAGTTGGACCCTCAAGTGGGTTCAACAACGGACTTAAGAGCACGTCATTCTTGATGTTATGTTTTGTGTTGTGAGAATCATGTTGTAGTTTCCTTTCAATAAAGATTTATGTTTGCACTTGAATAGATCTCCTATTTGTTAACATTATCACCAAAAACCCCCTTTTAATTAATAAATATTTATTATGCATGTATTGAAAAAAATTTGTCTTTCATCATCTAAGGTTATTTAAGGGGATCTTGTCCACCAAATGCAATACCTACATCTAATGGACCGAATGTAATAATAAATATCCAAATGATATTTATAAATAAAGAAATTCCATTAAAGCAAATCATCACTCTGATGAGAAAAGGTAGGACAATACTTGCATTAAGTGGTCAAATCCCTCACTAGAAGAAGTAGGGTTCTTGCAATACCTTCATATGATGTAATTATGTAATTAATACCCACAAAAGATATGAAATTATATGTAATAATTATATTAGTGCCCATCAACCTTTAACTATGATATTCCCTAAACCTTGCAATACCTACATGCAAAACAAATTAAATGCCACAAGAAATATGATGGATAAGCACTACCTGCATATCGACCTAGTGATTATTGTACAATTGACCTACAATACCCACATTGTATAGGGTGGTAGATTAGTTGTACATGATGCAAATATGTAATACTCACCTTTATATGACATTTGAATGAGATATTATTGTTTGGGAGTTTTAAAAGATATGTGTTATATAACTTTAGCAATGTAATTTTAACTTTCAAACCCTATATTTTCATTAATACAAAAATCAATGCATTAACATGTAAATAATTTTTTTTTGACCAATTATAATATCATGCACATTTTAGTAATGAGAAATCAAAATGGGGGATAAATACAAACAAATTTTTGTTTTTTTTTCTCATGAACACTCTTCTTATGGATATTTCCATGTTCTAACATCGTTTCATGCCAATCTTTCATTCGGTGCATTAAATTGCCATGTCCACCATTGATGCAATGAAATACCATGTTGAGGTGCATGACTTCATTCGCCTTGGAAAGGCACACACCTTGTACATTTGTTGCAATAACACACAACAATGATATGGAGTGGTCTATGAATTGAACCTCACCTTCTTTGACTTCATTGATGATTTCTTACATTATGTTACCCATTTAAACAAACGTTTTCTTCATGAAGGTGGATGGACTTGAAGGTTGGTTGTGATCCTTTTTTTTTTCACATTGGGGGAGGTATCATCTGGTGTCATAAGCTCACACATATCAACAACCCATGGTTGTTTAGAGCGTTCTTCATCAACCTTTTCATCATTAAATTCATTGTCATAAATGTACAAATAGGTAGGGTCCGCAAACATAGTAACATAACCTCCACAATCATATCCATACCATGTCCAACAATATTGAACGATATTTTTTTTAGTGAAATCGATACATGTAAGAACAACAACAACTTGATGTTTGCACAAGTTTCCATGCAATGCCCATTCCCACGTGCAACAAGCATACTTAGTGAAAGGAAGTGGGACCTTGTATGTCATATTTGGATGTTGTTGGTTTCGTACCATCCATGCATGGCCAGTTTCATTTGAATCATCTATTCCATGGGTGACATGAGTGTGAAGGATCAATGTGGCCTTCTTAATGTTCACTTTTACGATGTGTTCCATAACCTTATTTTTTATAAACTTGCAATTCTTCATTTTAGCCATGTGTATTGTCTTGCAACCATTGTTGTGAGTCTCCACACTAACCAATTAACCCATTGACCTCGAAGCCCCTTTGTTTCCAAAGAGGACCAATGTTTCAATGCCCCATGGTAAGATTCAATTAATGTTTGTGTGTCCTGGTTTGAACATGTGGCACTTGTTAAAGCCCCACCATCCACAAATCTACAATAAGATACACAATACCCACATGGGATTACCAAGTCCATCATTGGTGTTTCTACATTAATTCAAGGAGTGAATATTTTGGGATATGCACAAATGGTGAAACAACAATAATGGATTGAGAGTCAATTCATGTACCAACTTGGAAATAATAAGTCCAAAAGTACCAAATTCATGAATCATCGGGTAAAAGATGTGTGAAACATTCAATGATATTGTTTGTCCCACAAGCCATGAAGGCTTCAATGTTTTCACATGGTTCAATGGGCATGTACATGACAATGTGAAGGTCATCCAATATTGTGCATCGCACCCCATTGTTTTTGATTTTTTCCATGAAACATAAGCACCAAGCTTTTAAGACATGCCATGTGCAAAGGTGAACACTTGGTCCTCACCCCAGATAATCTTAACCATGCATAAAATATGAATTTATCATTATTTCAATTAATAACATTATTTACAAAATGGAGAATGTGGGATGAAATTTTGAAATGGTTGCATATACATTAAAGTTCAAAAAAAGGTACAATGAAAATAAAATTCATCGCAATGCTAATAACTCTTGTGGAACATCATCAACGATGAAACATGAAAGTTTTCATTTAGGGTTTTTCCTTAAAAGCTTTGTTTTCAAAGGAATTAGCCATTCCACCAAATCATTAGATGTTTGGCAACTTGTACTGATTCATGCAACTGGCACTCTTGTGTGATGTGCATTAAACACCATCAATGTGAACAAGTGAAATTTCACATCATTCATGCCAAAGGTGGCATCCATTGAAATTGCCCCATTATCACCTAATCAAACCACGACTTACAATTGAAATGGGATTTATATTCCTATTGTGAATGAGACATGAATCCCATTATTTTCATTTGCATCTTGAAAATAAGTCACATCATTTGGATGGCTAAATGCCCATGTGTGAAGGGAAATGGCTGGATTTTTGTCTAAACGCCAACTTTTTCTTTTGTGTTTGCAATCCAGGTAAGAAATGTCTTATTGTTTAATGAAATCATCCCTTGTCATCACTTATTCTGCATTGATTTTGGCCCACCATATTGCCTTATGTCTATCATATACTTGTTTGACGATGTAACCTAAACCCAATTGAGTCCAAATGTGGTCTTTAAGGGCTTGTGACATTCATGGGGCAAAAAAAGATAGTCGTGCAATTGAATCAAGGTCATGTTTGCCATGCGCAAGCTCACCATTGGCTCATGTATGTGGTCAATCGTAGAAAATTATCTCTACCACCTTAGGTCATGTGTACAATCGCCTAATCAAGAATTGAGTTAAACAACCCCATTTAATGGATTGATGGTGGTTTAGGTTTCCATGATTATCTTCTGGTCCATACCCACATGCATACCTACAAAATATCTTATCAATTTAGACCTAAGGTTTGGTATAATATGAAATTAAAAAACAAGTTCCATATAACAAGAGTGAATAATAGAGCATCATACCAAATATGGCCGAAGTGGTTTTGGATTCTTGGCATTTTTACATTTTCTTGTGGGGGTACGCACTTATAAATGTTCCACTCCATCGAGGAGTCTTCATGGTTTCATTCACCATTTAGAATTTTCAAAACTCATGCATGTGGGATGTATGCACATTCAACTTTGATTATATGTGCCCTTCCATGTCGAACTTCCTTTCTCCACACCAAGTCCATGTTGTTAAAAGGTGACCTCCTTAAGGTTTTAAATCTCAATAGATTGAGATTTTGAAGCATAACCCATGTTTGAAATTATTCTTTGAGTTGATTGTACAAAAAAAGATGGTAAATTGATGTAAGTGTCCAAAATTTTATATTTGTAATATGTTAAATTACATGTTAATTGTCATGTTTAATATTAATGCAAATGTACATGTTCTAAATACTTGATTTGTATCCCTCATCTAAACCCTATGCAATCATACACATAATACCCTAAATGTTAAATATGGAAAACATATGATATGGTTTATGGCCATAATTGTAAATTTTAAATTGTAATATTTGTAAATCTATTTTTAAATCCATATTCTTTATGGATAATCTAAATGTAGTACCCACATGATAATTAATAAACTACATTATTTATGGAAAAGCGAAATGCAATACCTACATGACAATTTAAATATGCACATTATATGTGGGGGCAAAGTGTAATACCCACATTATGACCCTAATCCACACTATATATGGTAAAAGGAAATGTAATACATGCACGACAATTTATGGATGCAGATTGTATGTGGGAGCAAAATGCAATTCTCACATTATGACCTTAATCCACATTATATATGGAAGAGGGAAATGCGATACATGCACGATAATTTAAGGATGCACACTATATATGGGGGAAAAATGTAATACTCACATTATGACCCTAATCCACATTATATATGGAAAAGGAAATGCAATACTTACATGACAATTTAAAAATGCACATTGCATGTGGGTGAACAAATGCAATATTTGGCATTATGACCTAAATCCACACTATCTATAGGAGGCCAAAATGCTAAATCCATATATCAAACATAAAACATTCTTAGTGAAATTTAATGACCATATTAAAACCATCTAAGGAGATTGATTTCTTTAAATTAGGAACAAAACAATTTAAAAACATAAAAAAATGATTAAGAAAAAATCTCATACCATTGATGTTAAAAGATGATATCACATTCAAAGGAGTTTTATTTTGATTTGAAAACATAACTTAAATAAATCAACACACACTTCATTAAACTTTAAACTTTAAACCCTAAATAATCCTAATGGTAAATGCTCTCAACCTAATGATTATACAAACAATTATAAATGTAATATAAAAAATATTTATGACAACTATGTTTTGAATTTTAATGTTAATCATTTAAAAATTATATTGAATGGAAGCATTAGCCTTAGAGTTTAAAATTAATTACCCCAAAATATTTATATATACCTACACAATTTTAATGGTAAATGTCATAAAAATTAATAACTATATAAATATATACAAATGCCATACAAAAAAATCTTCTAGGAATGAATGATGAATTAGAATTGAAACACAATGAAAAAGAAAAAATTAAATGAATGAAATAATAGTTTATTTTCTTACCTTTAGTGTGGTCATTTCAACTTGAGGGCCTAGCTTAAGACTTTCTTCATTCACCTTGAAAAGAAATAAAATGAGTCTTGTTGCAAGTATTTGTATGTGAAGTTTTGGCCAAATTTCTCCCCAAATCCAACCTAAGATTGGTTTTGATTAGTATTGAAAATTGTGCAAATATTCATAAATGTTTGATGTCTTTTTAACTCTAGATTTATCAAGCCTATTCCTTAATTAAATTAAGTACATCTTTCATTAAATGGTCCAAAGTGGAAATAGAGGACCACCAGCAAAAAACTTCCCGCAATTACAATACCCACATTTGGGATTAGTGGCTTATCACCATCACAAATTTGAATCAAGCTACAAATAAATGTTACAACTCCTTTGCAATACCCACATTTTACATTATAATTTTTACAATCAAAATCCAAAATTTGCAAATGCATAGGTAGGTATAATGACATGTGGGTAGGTAGGTTTTGTTAATAAGTAAATGTTTTGTTAATAATTAAAGTGGCATTACCGAAAAATGTATTTATGCTCTTAGTTAATTTCTAGAGTAGGAATTAGGTAGAAGTTTAACTAGTGAAATATATAGATTTTTCCAAAAAATAAAAGTTTAACCAAGAAGAAATATAGGTTCGACCAAAAGATACAAGTTTAACCAAAAAATATATAGGTTTAGCTAAGAGAAATAAGTTTAACCCTAAACCCTAAACCCAATAAGATATATAGGTTTTGCCAAAGGATAGAAGTTTAGCCAAGAAATATAAATTTAACTAAGAAAAATTATAGGTTTATCTAAAAGATATAAATTTAACCAAGAAAAATATAGGTTTAGCTAAAAGATAAAAGTTTAACCAATAAGATATATAAGTTTAAGTAAGAGATAAAATTTAGCTAGTAAGATATATAGGTTTAACCAATAGATAGAAATTTAGCCAATAAAATATATAGGTGTAGCCAAAAGATGAATATTTAGCCAAGAAATATAAGTAACCAAGAGATATGAGCTTAGTCAAGAAGAAATATAAGTTTAGCCATATATATATAAGATAAAGAGGCGAATGAAAAAAAGGCTAATCATCCAGCCCATCCTATGGACAAAATGGCCAATTGGTGCAGTCATGGGGGGTAATTCACTCTATCTCATTTTGTTAAGGTTGGTAAATGGCACACCAAATATTTGCACCTCCATGAAAAGAGTATAATATACATGATCTAACTACTGCTCCTTGTTTTTGATTCCCCAATCATAATGATTGGTCCATGTGGTTTCCTATTATTAGTCTCCCACCTATTTGTTGTCCTAATTTTAGTTTTATGCATGGGGTTGCAAAAAAACACATAACTAAACTTGGATGTGAAAAATATTTTTGAGGATGAGGATCACATGTTAAACATAGCTGGGGATCAAGGTTTTTTTTTCAAAATATGGACAATGCCACAAAGGTTGCTTTCAATTGGACAATGGAACATATTTTTCTACAAATTAATTTTGAAGGGAAAAATTTCAAACTACATTTAAAAATAAAAATAAATTGGAGCAATTGTTTTTCTTTTCAATGAAGACTATTTAACTACTTGCTTTTCACACCTATCATACATTTTGCTACTTTATAGCTATCATACATTTGGCAATTATGTAATATAGTGTTTTGCAATTTTGGCGATAGTTCGAATAGAGATGTTGGGGTTATGACAATGAAATAATCCTCCCTTGGGGGAATTGAGCTCCAACCACAAAGAAGAAAAATCTTGTAAATAAAAATCAAGGATGGGAACCCATCCATCAAAAGTACAAGGCAAAAGAGAACACAAGTAGACACAACCCAAAGAAAAAACAAAAGTAGACAATTAACAAAAAACAAGTAAAGACCCTAAGCAAAAGACTCATGGCTATGAAATGATAATCAATGATAACAAAAAAAACCTAAGATGAAAGAGTTACCATCTATCACAAATCGGCTAGTGACAAAAGTGCCTTAGCTACAATGTGTGGAAGAGATGAAAAATCTTGAGCAAGTGCAATAGCCCATTAAAGAATCGCTATGGCTTGCGCATGTTGGAAGGCTATGGATACATGTTATCTATAGTAACAAACAAACAACAAGGGGATTAAAAAAGACCGTTGATGACACGTGATAATGGTCTATGCACAAATGGTTAAAAATGAATCAAAATGAGAATGAAAGCACCCATAGGTTTCAATCGCAAGGGGAATGAATCCATCATTTGGTCCTCGTTCAACATATGATCTTGTCTTCTCCTAAATAGCCATCAACGTTGCATGTGCCATCATTGTGAATGTTCATTGCACCACATCTGTGCAAGTCATGTCAACAATAACAACGTCCATCAAGGTTTAGAAGTCATTTCTAGTGATAAGGATATCCACTCATCGTTAGGTGTGGCAAGGGAAAAGGTGGGAGACCTCCCTCTGAACATGTGTTCCACTTTCCAAAACAATAGTTGTGATAGTATCCCGAAACATATCATGGGCTGCTATACACTCACTCTCGCAAAGGCATCAAAGTAAATGGGTACCCAAATCGTTAATGGTACCACAAAGGGTCTTGCCCACTACAACAAAAGGAGTCCTACACCCACACAATAATCACAACCCCAACCAAATTTTCAAACAACCAATCCCAACACCCAAACCATATGAATAATTTGACATATAGAATAGAACCTTCAAAACCACAAATCAAGTTTATAAATCAACAATATGGGAATTCAATGTGACCTCCTTCCACAGTGTTATTGCATCATCATACGGAAAATTAAACAAGGTGGAAAAAATTTGATTAAATATTTTAACACATAAGTCAAGGTGAGTAGTTAGTCTATTCCACAATTTGTTTGTCATGAACGAGAGATTGTTGAATGTTCATCCTTAATAAGCCCCAACACCTAAATTATTGTAATCTCCACCAATTTGTTGTATTCATTGAAATTTTCACTCAAAATGGGAGAATAATCGATCTTCATCCATAATTTGGAAACTAAATTCAAGTTTGAACATTCAGCCATTACCCCTTGAACATTATGGGACATTATGAGCCTAAAACACAAGGATTCCACCAATGTTGGGCAGTTTTCATTTTTTTTGTGAAACTATTGATTTCAATTTTTGGGGCAAATTATGAGATCCACCCTAGTTCTTACTTATTAAAAAAATTCCCATTCTGAAAACCGCCTCAATTTTCAAATTAAAAAAATAATCATGTCAGGTGATTTTCAAGGTTGACGAATCTCATAGAATTTTGCACCATCGGCTTTCAAGGGTGGTTTTCACAAATCAATTATCACAAATCAAGGTTTTTTGTTTTTTGTTTTTTTTAATAATCATAATTAATGATGAACTAAGTAAATTAATAAACGATGGAAAATAAATTTTTTTATATAAAAAGTTCATATCTACAATTTCCTCCTTTTCAAGCTCCCTTTCAAATTCCTCCAACTCTTCATCTAGAATTTCATCATTCTTTATGAACTCCACCAAGGTTGATGGCATATTACATCCTACCTTAGGATCATTGGCCCAATGTTGAGTTTTGACTAATAAAAATTAATTTTTTTCAATTTTCAAATTCTAATTGGCATCTCTTAAAGCTTGTTAAAATTCCAGTAAGAAATAAAATGCATTCAATCTCAATTTGGAAACCTACAATTCTTAAGATTTATTTTACAAGTAAAACAACTACAAGGAATTTCTCCCACCATTTGATAGGGTTTTTTATATCTTTCACATCCACATGAAACTTCCTAATATCCAACAACTTGTTTGTTACAATTTCCTTTGTAGTTTTAGCATTATTGCTAGTCATTTGGAAAATATTTAGTCCACAATCCTAATCTGCAAAACCAGAAGTAACATCTTCAAAAAGATGTAAGTGATTGTATGATTTAACCAACATGGGATACAACGTTTTCCTATCATATTGCTCCCAAATAGACATTCCTTGCTTTTTACTAACATATGAAGGGGTCCATTCACGATTCGGGTACCAAAAAAGAAAAAAAAGATTTCAAGACTTCTTAGAACTACTTTTTGTAAATAACATTAACATGAAACAAACTTAAGTGAGAAAAATTGAATAGTCCAATATAAAATAATTCATGTGTTAATGGTGATTTTTCACATTCATACATAATTGTGTATGAATATTTTGGATTAATGCAAGAAACGTAAAAAATCCATGACATTTACATAATGTCCAAATTATTTTTACATATTTTTATTAATTTAAAAAAACATCATTTTATCTATTGGCATACAACAATCCATTACAATTATAATAATGTAAGATAAACAAAAATCCAAAGTTGTCCTTTGTAATCCTTAAAAAGTTAGACACTCTTTTTTGGTACCCCAATTGTGAATGGACCTGAAAAAACAAGATGAAAACTCTTGAACCTTTGGTCAACTATCAAAGACAACATGTTGTGTGGTTTCTTCTCTTCATATGTCCTCAAGAATGAAAGGAAAGAATCTAAAACCCCAAACATTTTTAATTTAATGTTAAAGGCAAGAGTGGTGAACTCTAAAAAAAAGTCTAACATTATCATCCATGAAGGACTCAAAAAAAGGTCTCAAATGCATTTCATCCTAGGTTCTAGAACTCATGGTGATGGCAAAATCTAGGGCATTTGATAATAACCAATGTTTAGTAGATTAGTTCAAGATGCAAGGAAAGACAACATGGCTAAAACAATCAACTATTGTTTGACAAATGAACCATGTAATATGAAGAGAAACATGGCTAGGCACTTGAACATTAATTTTCCTACTATAACACATGATAATAACTCCACAAAAAAGAAATGCTTCTTGGAATAATATTACCGTGCTTGTAAACCTTCAAAAAAAATCAAACAGTTAGTAAAGATTCTGGAAAAATGTATTTATTCAAAAATACAAAATACTCAACATAAAGAGATGAAAAAAGAAACACTTACCTTGTTTTAGTAGGTTTATTTAGTTTCCTTGGTCGAATTCTAGATTCAATACAAGCTTTTCTCCACTCTTGTTTTCCCTTTCTAGATTTCCTTAACCACATTATACACTTCTCGATATTAAATTGCACATATTTGATTGAGACATATTTAATATTTATGCATGCCTTCTTTTCAACATTTGCATATTGATAAGTTTTGGAAAATGCATGACTAAAACAAGTGTTGGATTAAAACTCTCTTTCAACCCCAAAACTGCATAATTAATAATAGATTTAAGAGTTGTGGCCATAGAATTTAAGTTTGCCCCTTCATCTTTTACATACGTAATGGTCTTCTTACTTAACCATAAGAATCCAAAAGTGATCTCAAATTTCTAGCTAAGGCTTGACCTCCTATTTTTGTTGTTTCAAAAAGACTAATTGTCACCTTCTTGGGTTGCCAATTTTCATCCAAAAAGTTAATGACCAAGGCAAAAATGTCATAAACACCTTTTGACAAACACAAATCAAAGTAGTAGCTAACATACATTTTTAAAAAAATGGTAAAACATAAACATTTTTGTTTTTTGAACCAAGTGTGGCAAAATTTCTTGTGAAATTTTTTTTATGGAAGGAAAGATAATGTGAGGATTCAATTGCAAAGCAAATTGCTTCAACCATGAACTTTCCAAAAAATGTATAGGCAAATGATTCTTAATGACAATAAAGCTAAATCTTCAAAAAATTATTTTTGCTACAATTCATCCTTCTTGTAAGGAAATTTTGGAGAAAATTTAGAAATTTTAGATGAAGATACATTTTGCCTTTTTTTAGTTAGTTGTCTTTCAACTTGAGTTTTCACTAAATTATTCACTTCTTCATCAAGTTTTTTTGCAAATAGACCATGTTTTACATCCACATGTTTTTTCAAAGCTGATATCCCATTAGTCTTATAATACATGAAATTAGTCCCTTTCATAGTTTTGTTCTTGGATTATATAGCATAGGTGTTTTGTCACACAAATGACATCTCATGACTTGAGAAATTTTGCCATCCACTAATATATTATCATTGACCACATAGAAAGCCCAACAAATGGCATTTCTCCTTTCAAGCTTTTAGAACAATCTTTGAACATGCAATTTTTGTAAATTTAAGATGAATTTTTCATCATTACTTTTAGATGCCTACTAGCTTCAATTTCCAAGGACAAATTCTCAATTGAAGTTTTTGTTACACATATATCATCCATCAATTATTCATTTTGAAAAGGTTCAATCTCAATTTCCTTTCTAATATTTTCACTTGCACTTAACTGTTCCATTCAAAGTAATGTCAAAAAAAGTAAAAGCAAATGCAAATTTTCAACTTCCAACAACCAAAATCCAAAATACTACAAGTTATTTCCTTCAAATCAAAAGGTTTCTATATTTTTTTAGATATGTTTTCTATTTGCAAATTATAAAATTAATGAATAAAAAGGTAGAGGTAAAGAGAGAAGTCAAAGGTCAAGGGGAGATAACATTTACAAATATAACAACAACAACTCATTTCTAGGCCTAATGCAAATAATAAAAACTGAATGGAAACTATCATTGCTCCCTCAAGCAAACATTAATTTCCTTCCAACAATCAAGGCTAACCTACAAATAAAATAAATGAAAATTTAAATATTAATTTAAACATATTAACAAAAAAAAATTATCTAAAAAAATATAAATCAAATACAAAGGAATGTTTTAAAAGAATAAGATTAAACAAAAAAAAGGAAAATAACTTAATGGATTAATTTTATTTATAAAGAAAAAATTAAAGAAATAAAACTTACAAGTTTTAAAGACAATTTTCTTGTTTTCTTTCCCTCTCCTACAAAATCAAAACAAAAATAAATTGTAGGGGTAGAGTAGCTGATCATAATACACTTATGCATGAAGGGTTTTTTGGATTCAAACAACGCTTAAGAAAGGATTTGTTTGTTTTTGGTGTGCAAATAGAACTTGAACCCCTCTTCTTGGTGCATCTAAGGCATTAAAAATTGTCAAAAATGGATTAGAAATGAGAAAGTTACTGCCCCACAAAGTAAGGGGGGTCAAGAACTCAAAAAAAAGACCACAAAACATTACAAAGCTGATTTTCAAACACCCAAAAATTTCTTTGTATATTGCTCCATTGCTACTATAATTCCAAAATGGTTTGTAGAACTTAAAGTGGTGTTCCTATAGCACTTTAAATCGTTTAAAATTAACAAAAAATGAGAAAGTTATGAGCTTTGAAAGTAATAGGGGTTGAAACAGAAAAAAAGTGCATTTTGTAAGTTGAAAAGCTTATTCTTCTTGTTATCTTTTCATTACTCCTTTTCATTTATACTTGAAAGATGATTTATAAAACTTGAAGTAGCGTTCCCATAATATTTCAAATCACTCAAAATGAAGCAGAGATGAGGAAGATTTAAACAAGTGTTTAATTACTGGCCTATGTTAAATCATGGGCTAGTTTACCCTTATCGTATTGTACAAAAAATTGAAAAATTGAAGCTAAATATTAAAAAACCTTAGAAATGATCAAATTAAAAATCATTTTTTAAAAAACAAAAATTTATTTTATTATTTGTAGCTCCAAAGACTACTTGTAAAAGCAAAGAAAAAAACCAAAATTAAAATTAAGAATAACACAAACCATAAACCAATTAAGAAGATTTTTAAAATATAAAAGACACAAGAGTGATTGAAAATAGAAGAGAACAAAGATTTGGATGTGAGTACGAGCAAAGAGGACTCAAAAAGGAGTTTGGATTTTCTTTATAACTAAACTTAAACCCTAACCCCAAAGGGTGGTGGTTGTCACGTTAAGGTTAGTGCCTTAACCCCTAACCTTAATGTGGCGGCCACCTCCATAAATAATAGTTTTTTATCATTTGAACTTTGAATTTTGAATTTTCATAAATGGTAAGTTTAATTTTTAAAATTTAAAATTTTATTAATTTATTATTAATTTATATATTTATTATTTATTAATATTATTTATTTTTTACTGTTTTTATTTATTTATATTTTTTACCACGAAAATTGAACCCTTTTCAAAATGTGAAAACTAGTCCAATTCTCAAATTTGATGCTCAATGAACATTTGGGCAGTTTTCATTAAGTAATTCTCATCTCCAATGAGAATCATTGAACAAGTTCTCATGGTGGTTTTCGCTGAAAACTATTATTGGGTTTTAGCTGGTGGGTGAAAACTGCCCAACATTGGATTACACATCAAACATATGTAAATCCAAAAAAAGGGGACCATAATGCCTTTTATGGTCCTATAATCACAAATTATAGATTTGATAACACATAGATGTAAAAGGAATGAACCTTCTACTATAACCAAATTTAATTAATATTGGGGGTATATAATCCCAAGGGTCATCATAGTTTCTTGTTTAGGAAATTGCCTTTTCGGCTTTTAGATTAGGATTTGGGTTGCTTCAATACAAGAATTTTTCATTATAAGAGTGGCTCTATTGAAATCATTTTCATGAACCTTGATCCAAGACCCATTTACTAGGCTATGAACATGAACAAGAAAGATCTGTCATGTAATTTGTCACAACCTTAGCCTTGGGTTCGCAATCAAGGCAACAACTTGCAAAGATGAAATCCAAGAATGAAGCCTGGGAGTCACATTTCATGCTCATGGGAGTGTAGGAGAATGTGAAGGAATGAACCCACACAATCGCAAGTGGGCTTTCACTTTGAAAGTTGGAGTCCTAATGGACTCTCAAATTTTCAAAGGACGATTTCAGGGGTTAAAACTCATTAAATTGAAAATTTCCTTATATACCATTAGAAAAATCTCAAAACATAGATGTTTGAAATGAGCTCGCATGACCCATTTGGGTATTAAAAACATAAGTTATAGCTAAAAGAAAGGTCAATAGTCAAATTGTCAATTTGACTCCCGACCATTAAAAGTCAAGAATCGCCCTAATTTACTTGTGTGTAAGTCATGTGCCACATATTTTTGAAAAACTCTCAATAAGAGCTATAACTTTGTTTTAAACCCCACCTCAATCAAAGGTCTGCACACAAATTTATGGGCTTTCAAAGTCATGGGAATTTCGATTGCGAAAATTTCAAGACTCCTAATTTGGGAGTCCCAAAACAAAATGAAATTTGGGTGCAAGCCTCGTGGCCAAGCATAGAAAATATTATAAGGGGGAAGGTGGTGATTTCCCCTAAGTCTGGGTCGTGGTGAGTTCGTGCATCAAAAGTGTTCCAATTACGCATTAATCAACTTGTTGTTTAGTTTGTGTAGGTTCGTGTGAATAATTAACCCACTTGTCACTCATCCTAATCCCCATCCTGGAGCTCCAACACACCCCTCTACCCCCAAAGTGTTGGGAGCTAGGGAGTGTACCCCAACTCCTTATCCTTCCGTTATTTTCACCTTTGGACTCATAGTTGAATCCATCAAGGAGTTTGGGGATGTGTTATAATCTTAATGGGTCTTCATATTTCTTGACAATTTAAAACCTTTGATTTGTAGAATTTCAACAAGCTTACAAAATTTCATTAATTTTTTAGGATTATGTGCAAAGAATGAAAATAGGGACTACAACATGAACTCAATGTGAGACACCAATGGCAATATGGACAACACAAGAATTGTTAAATTCTTTTTGTGGGCCATGTAATGCACACTAATTAAAAAAATAGTGACACAAGATTTTTGTTGAGATGTTACTTTAGTGCCTTGGAACATAAAATCTTTGTCACAACCAATGCACATCCATCATGAACCAAACTTTTTAACCAAAAGTTGTCCATATTTAACCATGCACTTCAAGAATATTGCAATAATATTATTTGTAGTTGCATTTGCTTCCACGTGTTCCAAGGTTAGTAAGATTGGAAATTGATGCCAATTTTTCATGATATAAACATGGATATTAGTCCATTGCTAGTTGTCCATTATAACAACTTCATTTGCATTCGCAAAAAAGAAGTTAGCACCTTGCATAATAGTTTTAATGAATGTAAAGATGATATCATGCATTGCTTTAACCATTCCCCACCCACTTCCATTTGTTCAATGTTTTTTAAGGTTATTTTTCACCTTCAAGATGTAATACAACTCACTAAAAGCTTCAAATTTATACATTGGATGACCATGGATTTAAAGGTGGCAAATTAAACAATTTTTTTTTCAATCCAAGATGAACATTAGATTACATCAAACTTATTTCAAAACGTATGCCAACATATAACCTCTCATTTTTTGCATGTGTAAATTCCTTGTTGTAATACCAATCCCCAATAACAACTCTTGAAGAAGCAACAACTTTTTTTTTTTGGCTAACATGTTTCTACAAAGTGTCCAACTTTGGTGATAACTTTTCATTTCCCCGAACAACTAAACAAATCATGCATCTAATTTGTGATACCATTGAATCTTCCCCCAAAATTAATTCTACCTAAGGAAACTTAGTAGCCTAAAAATCCTAAAAGATACAAACCTTATCATAAGACCTTTTAGGTTTCTTAGTTGGAAAATCATGTGCATTAAAACTACAAGCCTTAAATACAGTCAATAATTCAAGCAAGGAATGTGTTGATGAACTTGCAAGGTTATTACCTTGACCTTGACCAAAAAAGAACAACTTGAATTGGAAATTCATAGGAAGTTTGAAGGGTGCCATTATGACAAGCAAATAACAATGTAAACGAATAAAAGAAAATCAAACTATGAAATGAAGCAAAAAAACTCAAGAGAGAATCAAATTAGAAAATAAACTTGAAAAAGAAAAAAACAATGAAAAATATGCATCTCTAGTGGAATTTGCATGATGCAACTTTTATAGCTTTGAAAGTAGTGTTTATCACTTGAATTCATCACCTTCAAACTTCAAAGCTCCTAATTCTCGAGTTTCTTTGGTGTTGTCAAAAGCTACAACAAACTTCATTCATGATTTCCCTCCCTTCAACATTTGTCTTGATCCCCATGACTGTTGTAATGACAAGTTGTGTCGTTGAGATTACAATCCATCCATTAAAACTCACGTGTTCAAGCTTTCTTAAACACTCAAAAGTAATGATCATCTTCAAGCTTTCAATTCGCATTTTACAAGGCATGAACAAAATGGGACTTGAAAGAAAAATGGGGAGTTGGCTACTGGTTCCAGGGAAAAGGAGCAAGGTAGACAAACCACGAGATCAAGTGGTTGCTACTTGGTGATTCATGAAAATGAATGGTTAGAGATTGGCGAAGCCTTCAAACCCTAAAGTGCCATAAATGCAAATCTCTAAAGCCTTGAAGCTCTAATGATGCTATTGGTGAAGGAGCTTGCAAACACATAGTTATTGTTGGTGATGGATGGATATATGTGGTTGGCCTTTTGGCACAAGGGGTGTTACAAGGC
>Ga0116229_10007939_pt1 | contig 16649 bp, 12 predicted proteins | sample S1TSphgellanicum_3_FD_87313 | JGI IMG/M metagenome (GOLD analysis project Ga0116229, IMG submission 87313) | Host-associated microbial communities from peat moss isolated from Minnesota, USA - S1T2_Fc - Sphagnum magellanicum MG | ecosystem: Host-associated > Plants > Peat moss > Unclassified...
TTCTTTCTTTCTTTCTTTCTTTCTTTCGTTTTGGGTTGGGTTCAAAAAAATTCTACTGTCTTTAATTTTTGTCTGTTGCTGCAGGTCGCTTTGATTGATTGTGTCGTGGTTTGCTTGCAGCTGGAGTGTTGCTGCTTCTGCTGATGTTGCAGCCATCTGGCAATAAAGGGACTTCGTTTGTTTGTTTGTTTGCTGTAGAATTACAACTTCATACAACATGACTCCTCATGGAATGCTGCTCTGTTTCCATTATTGAAGCTTTTGGCTGTCCAATGTACTACTACCTAGCTAGCTACCTGCTACTCATGGCTGCTGGCTGCCCCGCATGCCGGCCGGCTGTTGCATATGTTTGCGAGTCAGCAGCGTCTGTTTTGATTTCGTCTTAGTCACCACCCACCAGCACAGCTTCTCGATTGAGTTTTTTTTTTCCTTTTCTCCCTTTTTGGTGCTGTAGCTAGAGCAGCTGGGGTGCTTCTTTGCAGTCGTAAGCAGATTGAGAGCTGCAACTAGCTATCTAGTTCATGCCCTTTTAAACACTTTCCTTCCCTACACGGGGTTTTTGCTTCACTAGGAAACTCCCACGGACATTTCCTGTAGCTAGCTACTAGCACATTGCTGTTTGCAGTCCAGTAGGTCGTTTCCAAGCATTTGGGTGTTTTCTGTTCTGACATCTTCGAGTCAAGCCTGGCTTAGCTCGAGTTGGCTGCAAGTTTATAAAGCTGTTTCCTGGCATCACTCATCCACTGCATATTACTACGGCAGAGCTTGATCGCTTGTCCCGGTGAAGCAGCTGGTGATCCATACAAGAGGTTCTTACTACTAGGTCCGCTGCATTGTTGTCCCCATACTACGCCATCTCGCACTGAACTCGCAATCAAAAAATGTAGATTTAGTCCCGCTTCTCAGCTCGAGCTGCATCATCGATTCTCGACACCCATTTCTCGACTTTGTAAAGTTTGCAAAGCTTCAATACGCGGGGATATCGCCTCTCTCCTCTCTGTCTTTTTCTCTCTCTGTGCCTTCCATTCACGTGTTGGTCAGCTTGACGTTGCCTCACCCACTCCAGCTGATGCGGTCTCTCTTTAGCTCGATCGCACCTTCTTGCTGCTACTCATTTCAAATTTACACGAAGATAGCATTCGGACCAGCTGCTTCTTCAAGGTGCAAACACTATCGTTGCCGCATTCCTGCAGAGTCGAGTACACAAGTACTTGTCATCACCAGCTCTAGCGATTGACGAAGAACCTGCATAAGGCGTAGTTCTTCGTTGATGCTGCCAGCAGGTACACAATCTTCTCTATGATCCCGGAGACCCTGAAGTTCATAGCTAGGAGCTAGCAGTCGACGCGGTACTCCAGCTGAAGTACTTGGGAGCAGCTCCAGACTGCATTGAGCTGGTGAAAGAGCGGTAGGCGGAGGAGCTCTCAGCTGCAGCAGCAGGTGATTCTAGTGAGGATGGAAGCTCAGTGCTCCATCGGCATGCGGAAGCTTCTATATACCCTTTTCTTCCTATCTGCAACGACATTCCTAAAACCCTGCGAAGCGCAAACAGCAGCAGGAAATGCAACATGGGCATTGTTGCTACAAAATGCCGGCATTGCCGCGATGCACGCAGCGGTGACATTCATGGGGCCGGTAATCTTCCTCGACAGAACTGACATCGGTCCTTCACAAATCGCGCTTGCAGACAACAGGTGCCGAAGCGACTCTCTGGATGAGACACTAACCTACGACTGCTCCGCCCACAGCGTCATGTTCGATCCTGCCTCCAACACAGTGCGACCGCTGTACATCGCCACAGACACCTGGTGCAGCTCCGGCCAGTTCTTGCCTAATGGAACTCTTCTTCAAACCGGAGGCTTCAACGATGGCGTCCAGAAAATCAGGTAACAGCTGCATGCCCGATTCTTTAGCTAGCCAGCTGCTAGCTAGTCTCTCAGGATAGATCTAGCTAGAAGACTGCTGATCACATCTTCTTCCAAGGATTTCTTGGGTCTAGACTTTGCTCGAGAGTTTGATCCGGGTTTGATGCATGGCGGCGGCGGCGCTTCGGCTTGCATTGCAGGTGGTTGTCACCATGTGCAGCAGATGGGGATTGTGACTGGGTGGAGTCGACGACAAACGTGTTGCAAGCGGGGAGATGGTATGCGACAAACCAGCTGCTACCAGACGGCACACAGTTTGTTCTTGGTGGACAGTTCTCCAACGCCTACGAGTTCGTTCCTTCGAATGGGTTGGGTCTCTTTAATCTCGATCTGTTGTCGACGCAGGGCTACTTCGACTGGTACCCATTTGTGCACTTGTTGCCGGATGGAAACTTGTGGATCTTTGCAAACAGGGACTCCATCTTGCTGGACTATACCACAAACACAGTGCTCCAGAACTATCCTACCATTCCTGGAGAGCCCAGAAACTACCCTTGTGCTGGTTCCAGTGTTCTTCTGGCTCTGGATGGTGACTACACTCAAGCAGAAGTGTTGGTTTGTGGAGGTGCCAGTGTCATGGCTCCTGGAAATGTCACAGCTCAGTATCCTGCTTCTCAGACTTGTGGCCGCATGGTTCTCACTTCTGCTACTCCTGCTTGGACTATGTTTGAAATGCCCATTCGACGAAACATGGGAGATATGGTGATGCTGCCTACAAGTGATGTAAGCTCTAATTCCTGCACATATTGAGCTTGCACCCCCACTGCAACTCTCTCTGTCTCTGTCTCTCTCTACTTTTGTTTATAAAACATCTTTGTTTTGCTCTTCACAACTGCCTGAGATTCTTGACTGGCTATGAGAAAGTACTGTGAAGAATGTAAAAAAATCCTACAGCAAAAAATCTGTTACCTAGATTGTTTTTGCAGCAACTGATCCAGCTTCTAAGGCCTTTAGAAAACTTGTATCAAAATTGTTTGTGCAGCAACTCCTGCACATTCTATAGCCTTCAGAAAAATCATATCAAAATTGTTTTTTGCTGCAACTCCTGGAGCTTCTAAAGTCTTCAGATAAATTTTATCAAAATTGTTTTTGCAGTCAACTCGGAGACCTTGTAAAGCCTTCAGAAATTTTTTATCAGAATTGTTTTTGCAGCATCTCAAGCTTCTAGAGTCCTCAGGAAAATTGTTACCTAGATTAATGTTTTGCAGCAATTCCAGTCTTTTGGAAAAACTAATTGTTATCAAGATTGCAGTTTTGTAGCAGCATCTCTGGCATGAGCAGCTTCTAATTAACAAAGTGCTGGTGGATCAATGATGCTCCCTTTGCAGATATTGATAATCAATGGAGCACAAAATGGTGCACAAGGATGGGATTCAGCAACAAATGCAGCATTGAATCCAGTGACATACTACCCAGATACATCAACATTTGTGGTTGAACCTGCAACAACAATTGCTCGAGTGTATCACTCAGTAGCTGTTCTTCTTCCTGATGGCCGAGTGCTAATTGCAGGCAGCAACTGTCACATATTGTACACATTCACCGGTGATTTCCCAACAGAGCTAAGAGTGGAAGCTTTCTCACCTGAATATCTAGATCCTGTCAATGATCCCCTGCGACCACAGATTACCACAGCTCCTGAGATTCTAGGGTACAACACTTCATTCACTGTGCAAATTACTATTCCCACAGCACCCACAGGAGTTGTTGGTCTCACTCTCGTGAGTGTTCCTTTCACAACCCATTCTTACTCACAAGGTCAAAGACAAATCAAGCTACCTGTTACTGCACCAACAGCAATTGCAGGCAGTGCTACTCCTGCATACAGTATTTCTGCAATAGGCCCTGTAAGCGGGACTGTTGCTCCCTCTTCCTATTACATGCTCTTCGCTGTTAATAATGGTATTCCTAGCACTGCTGTCTGGGTCAATGTGCAAGAATGAATTGAGCACCTCTCTCGGGTTCTCTCTCTCTCTCTCTCTTTCTCTCTCTCTCATGCCGCCTGTTCGGGAATATGGGTGTCTATACCTATTCTGTGTATATCAAAAAAAGTTTGAGAAGGAAACTGCAGGATTCATGAATTATGGAGGAGGATGTGCTGTTCTAGCAAACTAGGAATGGTCAATCTTGGTAGAAACCAATTCAAGCGGTTGAGGAAATATTTCAACAATATTAGAGTAGAGACTGGAGAGTGAGTTTCAACTCTGATGGATTGATTGTAGCAGAACTTTCTTTTTCCCTTAGTGATTGAGCTGCAGGTAGAGTAGTAGTAGGTGAAATTCACATATAAGGGGGAGTATTGTAGTGTTTATTAATTAATTTTTTGCCAAGATTTTCATTAACATAGATTGAATTCCAAATGGTAGAAAATTTGCCTCATTTTTGTTTCCAACTTTTTTCAGTAATAAAAATGGAAACCACCACTGTGTGTTCTTCCAACACATTAACAAACGTTTACATTGAATGCAAGATGGTCTTGTGGGAATCATTAACTTTTTTATTACACTAGTCAGAGTCACCTATTCAAGTTCTTTAAATGTTATATAGCAGCCTTATAGACAATTGAACAAACATAAATAGGAAATTTAATAAGCTTATTCAAGCATGCAGCCTTTCAGTTGTTACCAAGGAAGAGGCATTGACAAAGAAAATAAGAAAACAAGTGGGCTCATCACAAAATTGCTCTTCCCTTTCAATGACATCCATGAGGCTAATAAAGATTTGACATATCAAATTTCAAACAAAACATTGTTAATATTTATTTGTTGGATCATGTATTGAAATAAAACATTATTAATAATATCTATCATCAGTGATTTTCAAATCAAAGTTTCTTTCCAATTTTTCAACTTTCAAATGATCGATTGTTGATTCTGGACTTTTGAAAATACATGAGTTGCTTCAAAACAATTCAAATGCTCCTATTGTAACAACCTTGTTGACCAAAGTGAAAATGGTTTCCAAATTTCCTTAGATTTAAATGCCAAAGGAGATTGATTACACCTAAACTTCTTCCATGAAGATTACTAGTAACTGCTCTCTCCCTTGCTTGTTAGCCAAGTCTCCTTATCATTCAGACATGTACATGTAGAACCTTGATAGCATCAGAAGTGTCATATGTTCTCAGATACTAAAAGCTTGTATGTGAGGACTATCATCAGAGACCTAACTACTCATCCCTTTTCTAAAACCAGTGGAAAATCTTAAGGACCAGGAATGTTGAATTTTCAGTTTGACAAAAAAACTACTTGATCAATCATCCTACAGGAATATCAATCCCTTCTGAAATTTGTCATGGATCAGCCGCAGAAAGACTCTAGTATAATAGCAGACAAGCTCACCAAGCAAAGAACAAAAATTGGTTTGAATGAAACTTCTAGTCCACTCTAATCAACATTTTCTGGTCTAGTCAATATGATCGAGTCTCTGCAATCGAAGCTTCCCCAGGCTTCCTAAGGACAGGCAATATCTGTGCAATAGGGTGTTTGGGAGAGACTGAACTGCTCTCTTGAGAAGTCCATTGCAGAGATTGGCAGGGATTCCCCATAGGAGATGGTTTTCTATGGCATAATTACTGAACTACAGTGGGCTTTAAAGCAATTGAAGAATGAAGTGAGGGGGGAAGCTTCAGAGAGAATCAAGTCGATAACAAAACTACTGATTCCAACTGTAAATCTTAGGTTTAAAGCAGGAGACAGATAAGGAGAAGAAACTTATCTTTCATCCAAGGGTCTATTGGGAGGGATAGCCTCTCGCAAAGGAAGATTTTTGGAATGGGTGTCAATTTGCTGTCTGTTTGACTTCCGGATGCTTCTTCTTGATGAAGAGGTTGCATCACCAAAGTAGGATGTCTCTAGCACTGATGAGGGCATTTCATGAGAAATCTCTCCATCCGAGGTTGCATTTGAGAGGGAATCATCAGTGCAGCTGTCACCAGTAATCTGCCTGCGCTGGGAAGCAAAGCTCCTTTCCCTTTGACCTGGACTTGCAATTGGAGATGAGAGATCCATAGGAGAAGGTGCACCTCCAGTTCCCTGGTCGTTATTCAATTCTTCATCCTTTCTGGTGCGGGAGAAGCTTGCTCTAGCAAGCTCCCGCAGCAGCTTGAGCTCATCTGTTTGGCCATCTTTGATAGAACCTTTGGATCGTTTCCCTTCAGAAGGCCGTTGCTTGCTCCACTGGTTCCATGATTGTTTGTCAGACCGTTGCAGACCTTCACCTCGAATCTCTCCAGAAGGTGACGTGCTTTCATCATCATTCCCATTTACAGGTCTGATAGATCTTGGTTGAAGAAATGCTGAAGGTTCAGGGCTGAACATCGGAATTGGAGAATCTAAAGAACCTTGTTCAAGGGAGCTTTGCCTCCCTTGATCCTGATTACTTTGCTCTTCAACAGGAACTGTAGTGCAAGGTACAGGGTTTGCATCTGGTGGAGGCTTGGCCTCTGGAGTGAAAGACCTTGACCAATTGTCATGAGGGAGAAATGGAAGGACAAATCCATCAATAAACTTCTTGAATCCCTCTATATATGAAGGCTCATCACTAGAAGACAGCTGAAGAAGTTGCTTCATCAGAGCATACCACACATTGGCCAATTGTGCCAAAAAACTACTGAGCAGAAGCACCAGCATAATGATTCCTATTTTTGTGTGATCCTCCAATGGCTGATCTCTAGCAATCAAGACTAGTGCAGCTGCAAAAATACCAGTCTGCGAAAGAAGGGAGATTGACTCTGCCAACTGCACCCCTCTCTTCCTGAAAGGCTTTAAGACCAGAAGATACAGAAGCTGCAAGGCAGTGAATGCAAGCACCACAATCACTTGCCTCCATGATCTACGAGATCCAGAATAAACACCAAAGAGTACCCCAAAGAGAATTCGCCTTGCAATGTCAACAAGAACATAAGCTGATCGAGCACCCCCAACAACTTTATGTGCTAAGGACACAGTTATCTCATCAGTCCTTCTGTTGGAGCTTGATGTCTTGATTTTCTCAGCCCTATCCATTTCAGTGTCAACCAAGCTCGGTACACTGGTGACTGGATTCCCTTCATACAGATTCACCAGCTTTGGTGGCCCTTTGAGATCCTCAAAGAGAGAACCATACCTTGGCAAGAATGTGGAAGCCAGGCCTTTTTTCCTGAACCACTTGCCTGGCCGGCCTGAGCCTGCCAAGAGGGTAAGAGGAACATGGCATTTATGCACTTCCATCTCATTGCATATCTCTTCATATTGTACCAGCTCCCCCATGAAAATGCCATATGTAAGGAAGATGGATACAGAGAAAAGTAACGATGCAGGGATTGAGAGTAATAACACCCCAACTCCAATGCCTGCCTCTGTGCCTCCTACAGTCACAAAGTTTGACCTTCATTGTAAGAAAATACGACTCCTCCATTGGTACATACTGGACAGACAGCAGAGATCCATCTTGAGACACAATTCCTGACACACAATCTCACAGGCATCTGCAAGTCAATACATCTACAAAGCATGAGAGGTCTGCTTTTGCAGAGGGACTTACCTCTGATGGTGAATGCAGAAGCTTGACAAATAGCTGGTAAGGCAAGTACGAGGACAAAGAGTTCAAACCGAGGCACACTGAGGGCTCCTCTAAGAGATGTCTTGGTTCGCCACCGCAAGAAAACCAACATCAGAATGTGCAGGAAGATGAGACCACCTCCTACCACTGCTAACCAAAACATATTTCTCTCAAAATCTTGCCACCTACAATGCAATGGAGATTCACCAATTGGTTAAGATAGTCTCCTTTTCAAAAATATTGAAGAGACTTAAATCTTGTAATTTGAATCCTCCATACCCAACTTCAGATTCAAGTCAAGGAAGTGAATCAGAAGCGGATGCAACAAAGATGTTCAGCATCAAGCTTCCAGCAGGAAGGTCCGAAGGCACAGTTATCTCACATCAACAGAGCATGAAAAGGGCTGATGGATGATGCACCAGAAAAGTGCTCTGTTGGTTTGTGAAAATAACAGGAAGGCCCTATTCTAGATAAGAGATTGAACAATGAGATTGAATAACAAGATAGATGAATGAGCAGGTTTCAGGAGGCACACAACAAGGTGGTTGTATTGCATGCTTACCCAGTGTACACCCTTGTATTAAGCGTGTCCCTTAGTGACTCCAAGTTCAGGGATTGGTTCTGCAAAACATATATCAGAGGCAGTTAAAGCATGGTGCATGAGTCACTGAGTGACAGAATAAGATTTACATCCCCTGATCCTTTGGCCAGATGCAGCCTTATGTTGAGTTTCAACAGATAAGGAATGTAGATACTTGTAAGTTTTCCATCAAATTTAGCCACAACCTCCATGAAAAATTTGAGGGAAGTATGCAAGGCAACAAGCATACAAACACACATACACACACAGGGAGGGAAATCTACCAGAAAGTACAGCTGGTATTCATCAGCTGCAAGAGCAGGTCCAAAGAGGCTTGTGTTGGATCCTAGCAGACGTCCTCTATGGATATATTTGCCAACTTCCTCTTGATGTGGGGAGCAGTTAATGTCCCCTGCCACAAACTCATACTGTATCTGCAGAGAGTTCAGGACAAGAGGTCTCAAATGAGTTTGCTGATGGAAATAGAGAACAGGGATACCTTTCCACATTCTTGTATTGGTGAGATATTAAATGTTCAAAACATAAAACAGATGTTAGACACAAAGCAGGTCTACACAGACTCATTGTTTACATCTCCATACAGCTTTCGCACCTTTCCTCTTTGATGTCTACAGCTCAGTATGAAATGCTCTTCAGCAGGCTTGTCTTCAACAGAAACTTCCATTGTAAGGACACTTTCCTGCATTAGTAACCGTCGTCCTCCATGTCTGAAAAATTGGACCACAATTGGAAGGTTGGTCACTATATTGTTCCCAAAAACAGAGTCACTCTTGGACGTCCAACTGTGTTGCCATGGAGTTTTCACATGGGGAATCAACCATCGAAGACCTCTGACTGTCTCACTGTAGTCTGTAGGGAGGCTCACAGCTAACCAATCTGATAGTGCAAGAACCTGGAGATGACTTGCCATACCCTGCACAACCAGAACCGATGACAAGCTAGAGATTTTAAAACTGAAAAAGGATTCACACAGCAATACTTGTGTTTTCATTGATCAAAATTGTTTGATCCAGAAGAAACTCAGAATCTCAAATATCTGACATACCAAAGGTGAATGAAAGATGGAAGGAGGATTTATACTCATCCAAGGACTCAACTAAGTTTTCAGAGAACAACAAACAAAAAGTGAGCACACAAATCAACATTCTTATTGCTTTGCTTACCAATAGATTCCTGGATGGGTCTGCACCAATGGACCCAAATGTCCGGCTGGAGAGAGCACCTGCAGCTGCTAGACTTGCGGATGATACTGAAAGAGCTGCTGAGGCTAAGGTTGTGGTCAGAAGCCCAGCTGTAGTTAAGGAATACATTACAACTGAGACTGCCGGTACCGTATCTACATCCCAATGGACAACCGTCCCGGTATCAGTGAAAGCAATCACTTTCAATAATCATTTAAAACAGTCAGGAGTTTGCTGAAGGATTGTTAGCAGACAATGAAGAAACTTACAATGTCTCACTTGAAGAATGGGTGAGGCCAAGTTTGAGTTTCCAGCAATATCCATCGCTTGATTCTCAGGCACAACAACTGTCATAAGCTCGTTATCAACTATGTACACCTCCAGAGCATATGTTGTTTCTGAGACCTCTTTGAAGCTGTCATACAGTTGTCATACAGTTGCATTAGACTGCAGATTCCTTGAAACAGGCAGGTACTGGGTGGAATTCACGTTTGTCATTGCAGAAGGACTATGATGCTCATGGTACTCAACAATGTGAAATGGTAGAAAGGCTCAAACGAACACTCATATAACTCTCATGAGAATTGAGAAATCTCCATATTCACAATTAAGTAAGCCAGAACAAACAAACAGTAAGCAAATCTAGAGGTGAGGATTCATGCACCTGCCTTGTCAAATTTCCTCCCAGTATCATTACCCCTGTCGAGTTGAACAGGAAGACAGGTTCTGTAAATTGTATCACAACAGGAATATAGTGGCTCTTTGTCTTTGCTGGTGATGTGGTACTGAGAAGGACTTGAGGTCTTTCCGTATCTGATATAGTACCAGGAGGGGTAAGATTCAGTGCATCCAAAAGAATAGGTCAACAACAGCAAGAGAGGCACACAAGAAAGGTGCAGAAAGATAATATCATCATTCAAGAAGATGAGGAAGGGAAAGAAACCCTTCCCTTCTCTTGGTTTCTTATCATCCTTCTTCATGAAAATAACACAGAGAAGCTTAGAACACGCACCAAAGAGGAATGTGGTATTTGTTGTCTCTGCAACTAGGGCACCATATACACTTCGCACTCTGTTTCCTGGCAGTGATACAGTCACTACAGCAGGGTTGGAAGTGTTTCCAAGCTGCAAAAAACATAACATAGGCCATGAACAATGAGACATTTGATGTCTAGAGTCCAGGCTCTCTGTCACAAATATGCTTCCTGGTTGAAATTCAGTAGCCATATCTCTCTGGAAGAAGATGGTACAAACATGATCAGAGAACCATCTCCAACACTGATTTCATCAGAAAGAATATCATTCTAAGCAATTCTGCTTCATCCTTGAAAATACTCACAGTATAACCAAAACGCCGATTCCCAAGACTTTTCCGTCCTGTTGCAGTAAGATTAACACCACTGCTGACATCAAGCATTTGCTGAAGCTCACTAGCTGTAGTGATGATTGGTTGAGAGAAGTCTAGGAAGATTATCAAGTCAGCAACCCTGTTTGTGGCTTGGATTGTCCTTGATTGGTTATTTATTGTAACTTGATAGTCTGGAGAAGCTGTCCACAGATTGACTGAAGGAGCAGTTCGGTCTGGTCACAGGAAAAAATAAGAAAAACCAATAAGCAGACATGTAAGGGTAGAGTTGTGTGGTAAGAACAACACATAGAAAACCTGGTCTACAATTTAGACAGCACAGAGATGCTCAGCCTGCCTGAAAATGAGAAAACAATTCTGAAACAACATCAGTATCAAATGTTTCGAATTGAAGTACCAAATCGGATGACAAAACTAGAATTTGCACTCCTTTCGAATAGATTGCCTGCTGCATCAGCACAGGGTCTTCTTGCCGTCACAACTGTGACTTTGCCACTTGGAACTTGAGTTGAAAGCATGACTACAACAGAGTAGATGAGCCCATGTTCAATCTCCTCAAACGTTGATGGTATCACAACCCCAGGTCCATGGACTAGCAGCTGATTAAGAGAAATAAACAAGCAATCCATGAGGAAAAAAAGTTCACTTCTTGAGGCAATGATGCTCCCCAAAGTCCACATTCAATCTCCTTAAATGTTGACAGTATCACAACCCCAGCTCCATGGACCAGCAGCTAATTTAGACAAAGAAACAAGCAGTCCGTGGATTATTTTTTTTCAAAGGTCTAGTTCTTCAGGGAAAGATGCTCTCCCACTTCTCTAGTACCAAGTGCTGTTCAGTTCATTTAACACATGAAGTTGGCTCCAAAACTTACATCACAGGAGCTTGTGTTTGGACACACAAAACCCCCATCTTGATCACACAATTCGCTAAAGGTTATGTTGACTGTGACATTGACTGCATCTGTGTATGCGTGCCCAGCCTCAACAAAAGCTGTTGGAGGAATTGTATCTGCAAAACATCATGACAAGATTGATGAGTTTCAAAAGTACACACCATTAGCCTTCCTTGGTGCATAATTTTTCAGTGAGAAGAACAGGGTATTGTAAGATGTTCATCAAAGTCCTCAAGAAGCATGACTGCATTCTTATCACTTTGGTCGAGAGCATAGAAGTGTGACAAAATTCTCCTTGCATTTCATGAGAACGACTACTCACTACTTTTCCTTCAACTTCAACAAGGGATCCCAAAAAAAAGACACATTTCCAGGATGCTCAATCCCCTCATGTGGAAAATACGAATGGATCCAAGTTCTCAAATCTGGAGCTCACAGCACAATTCATGAACACTGCAGGATTTGCTTGACAGCAACCCAAATCCACAAACTGGAATTACAACCAAAAAATCCCTTTGAATCATAGAATTAAAGGTCAGCATTTGCTCACCAACTGTCCACCTGAACTGTGAGACAGCTGATGCTCCACTGGACAAGTTCACTGCAACAGAAAACACATGTCCTCCATTTTCAAGGTTGACATATGAGTCTTGGCGGCTGAGGCAATCCTGAAAGTGACCTTGATCCAGCTGCATAAAAATCAGTAAACCAAAAGTTGGGAGTCAGAAAGAGAAGATCGAGAGAACACCTACAGGCCCATTACTTGTGATGTTTTGTTGATTTCAGCAAAGTTCACCCTAGCTCATGGCTCAGGATGAGCTAGGGTGCCATAGCTTGGGATGACCCAATGCTTGAATTCTCCAGCATTTACTCCCAAGCTCTATTTTGTTCCAGAAGAACCTAGCAACAGTATACTATTGTATAGAAAAAAAGAGCTTCAATCACCTATGGATCTGAAGCAGATTGACAAGATGCAGATCATGGCATCTGCAGCATCACAAAAGCTCCGTCCAATTTCTTAGGGTTGCTTTATATCAGTCCCCTTGCTGGTTTATGGATGTGTGCTGTTCAATTCTTCTCCCCAAACATGCTTCCCAAGCCATGTGAGCATTCCATTGTGGCTTGATAGAATTTGCTTACCTTGCATTGAATTGAGCAGTGTAGCTGTCCGCAAGGATCATTGCCATTGGCACCCAAGATGTCAAAACGGAAAGTTGCACTGGTTCGGGAAGTTATAGGCGGAGGTGTCTCTGTAAAGGCAATGCTCACAGCAGCTTTCTGTGCCCCCTGAACAACCAGTATGATCGGTGCACAGAGCAAATACACTACAACAGTGCTCCAGCAAGCTTCAAGCACTCTGTACGTCCCCATCCGCTTGCAGAGTAACAAAAAGCAATCCCTCGTCATACTGGACTCAGAAAGCTTCCCGTTCTGCAGAAGAACCTGGTTGAGCTTACAATCCACTCGTCCATCACGTTATCGACCTCTCGTCATGTCGAAGTGGTTTTAATTTCGATTACAGATTTTGACTCAAGGACAACAAAAAAACACGAGCCATGGCGACATTGCTCGTGTTTGTGAAGAAGTAGAAGGTCGACAGCAGCAGGGCCGGCCTCAACAATGAGATAACGATGATAGGAACAGAGCTTCTGTGACTCTGCTCATGAAGAAGCTTGCTTTCGGCTTCAATAGCTAAATGAGAAAGGAAACCATGACAAAGACAGAGTTGAAAAAGACACAGAAAGGAGGCAGCTGTGTGTGCCTTGACAAAACAATGCCAGAACGGAAGAACTAGTCCCTCAAGCTCAGGATTATTCTACGCATTATCGAACTCTGGCCAACAGAGGAACACAGCTTCCGTGATACTGACTGTAGCCTTGATGCTTGCTGGCTTCCGTCTGCATGCATTGAGCGGCGAAGATAAGAAAACGAAAACAGAGCCATCACAACGCCAATGTTCACAAAGACAGAGAGAAGAAAGAAAGATTGCGACTACAATACTTATCCAATGCGGGAAGGGGGAACTCACTTCAGCAGCGCCGCATCACAGGACTTCCCACTGCTTCGGCTCAAATCTGCCTCTTGGTGCAACTTTCCACCAAAACTTTTCTGCAAGCGCCGCCGATTACGAAGAATGTCAAGGTTCAGAATCCTACAGCAAACACAAAGAAACCGTGTCGTTATTCTTCTGCTTCTTATTCTTCTTCTTCGTCGTCGTCGTCCTATTCTTCTGACATAATCCAAACTACGCTTCGTCCTCGAGTATTTTTGCACTACAACGACAGTCGCATACGTGTTTTCCACAGCTTCGGTAACTACTTTGACAACGCTCATGCATCGGAAAAGAGCGCAACGGAAAAACACTTTGTAAAAAACAAACAAAATCGTGACAAAAGACCAAAGAACAACCTTCTTGTCCTCCCAAACACACAACAAACAAACAAACAAAAATAGAGTCTTGTCGTCTTCGTCGAGCATAGAGCCAAGGAGATTACCAATAATAATGATAGTACTAACTTTCTCCAACTCGCAATCAAGCCGCAGCGTCAAGCTCCATCATTCATTCCTTCTGAAGCATTTAATTCACACGAAACCGCCACAGCAACAACTACAGCGAGCAGCAGTTTTCAATGAAGGCCCCCGGGGCCCCTCCCTCGCTATCTCCTGAATCCATCATCGTCTTCTGTCTACTAAAGTTAAGATATGGTTACTGTTTCGTCTGCTCCTGCTGCTGCTGCTGAAGCATCCGTCCATCACAACAACCAACTGCTAGTATAAATCCAGATCGCGACATTGCTTTGCGCATTGCGAACTCGGGAGGATCAGAGTAGCAGCTGCTGCAGCAACTGGCGAGCTCGGGTGAGCTCGGGTGAGGGGAAGTCCTCGCGCGCTGCGCTGCCGCAAAAGCGCAGTGGCAGCGGAAAGCAGACGTTGGCTTAGTTGCAGCAGAGATTCTCAGAAGACAGTGAATAAAAAATAAATCAATTAAATATTTATTTAATCCAATAAATGGTCAGAACACATGAGAAAATTATTTAATTAATGTAATAATATGCCATAACTAATGAATAAAATATTTGTGCCAAAAAATTGTCAGAAACCAAATAACAAAACTATTTAATAATACCACTAAATTGAATAAGTGTTTTTTTTTCTCTCGCAACTTGACCGATTTTTTATTCTGAGAAGTCAGGAATTAATAATTAAATAATTAAATAGTAAATTAATCCTTTTACATGTCAGAAAACATGAGTAAAATATTTTGATTAATGTAGTAACATGTTATAAATAAAATATTTTGTGCCAAAAAAAGTGTCAAAAACCAAAAAAACTAAACTATTCAATAAATTAAATCAATGTTTTTCTGGGCGAATTTTCGCAACTTGGCGAAATTGTTATTCTCAGAAGTCAGTATTTAAAAATAAATCACTGAAATATTTAATTCATCCAATAACATGTCAAACCACATGAGTAGAATATTTAATTAATGTATTAATATTTGTGCCAAAAAAATTGTCAGAAACAAAAGAAAACTAAACTATTTTAAAATACCAATAAATTAAATCAGTGTTTTTCTTGGGCGAATTTTCGCAACTTGGCGAAATATTTTTCAGAAAATGAGGGGGAAGAAAAACACGAAAACCTTTCGCCATTTTTCAAAATAAAAATAATTAAATTAGCCACATCTAAACCTATCCACCTCCTAGGTCGCCACTTTTAATAGCACTTTTGCAAAAATGCTATAACCACCTATGACAGTCGCCATTTAATACGAAACTATTGCTAGGGATCATTACCAGTGGACCTAATTGAGGAATTTTTTTTTTTAAAGAAAAAAACCCTGTGTCAAATTGCATAAAAAAAAATTGTGTAATATTACCAATAATATCTATGTCAGAAACCAATAAATTAATTTATTTATTATTACAAATAATATGTCACAACAAATAAATAACATATTTATAGCAAAAACGTGTTAGAAACACACCAATTTTTTTTAATATTACCAATAACATGTCAGAAAAAATATCAATCTTATATATATAATAAAATAACGCATTCAAAATAACTTTAGGACCAAATATATAATAATAATAATATTTTCTATATATATAAATTCAGGTTTTATTTTTCATTTTTGTGATATGGAAATTTTGGGGAAATTTTCCAAAAATTTAGCAAAAACTATTCTTATTTACACTACAAAAACAAAAAGTTTCCCAAATATGGGTCCAAAAAATACACTAATAACAAATGTCATTAAACATATATGAAATATTTATAACAAAAAAAAATTTTAACTCAAGATTTCCTCTTACAAAAATATATTGTAAATATAATTTATTTTTCCAACATTTTTACATTAGATAGTTTTTTTAGTATTTCTGACATTTATTTATTTGTTTAGTCAGATATTGATTTGGTATCTCTGACATGTTTTGCATCAGTATTTTATATACATTATTTTCTGAGACATTTTTCAGTATTAAATAGTTTATTTACTAAATCTGACATTATCTGACTCAGGATTTACAGAATTTTTTTATTTTCCTCATTGGATACCTATTTAAATTATAGTTCACTATTTAGTTTTTGGAAATTGTTTTTATATTCAGAAATTGTAATTTTAAATTTTTTTAATAATTTGTTTTTATGGGTTATATCAGTCGCCCCTGCGCTATTTGGATGGGTTTTTTTTTTTTTTTTTTTTGGGGGGGGTCTGAACCAATTGATTTTCCCTCCAAAACAGGTGCCATGTAAGTTTAGCCTCAATTTGTCACTTGTTGGTCTGGGACCCTTGGGGTCCATATTTATGATTCTCCACCAATAGGATTGCTTTGTTTCATTGAACCCTCAACCTCGGACCCTCATCTAAAGTGGCCCTAAGTAGCATTGCATGTGTTTGGCTGCAAAACCGTATCATGAAGGGTTACCTAATTGCATCTTCTCAAACCATGGCCCACATTAGACATGATAGGAGTGAAATGATAGGTTATGCACACTTAATGCATTTTTGTAGTTTCCTCCATATTTGCCCCTTCAAGTTCATACTTGTTACAAATGTAATCAATTTTTTTTTCAAGTTCTCGAAAACAAAACTCTAATTCTCTTGTTGTGGGAGATCCATATCTCGTTATAAA
>Ga0116229_10007940_pt1 | contig 16647 bp, 16 predicted proteins | sample S1TSphgellanicum_3_FD_87313 | JGI IMG/M metagenome (GOLD analysis project Ga0116229, IMG submission 87313) | Host-associated microbial communities from peat moss isolated from Minnesota, USA - S1T2_Fc - Sphagnum magellanicum MG | ecosystem: Host-associated > Plants > Peat moss > Unclassified...
CGGCGCTTGTGGATGTCCTTCACCGTGATCAGGCCGCGCAGTGTCCCCTGCCCATCGACGACGGGCAGCTTCTCGATCCGGTGGCGCCCCAGGATTCGCTCGGCATCATCGAGCGTCGTGCCGACGGGCGCCGTCACGAGATCCTCGGACGTCATGACGTCGCGGAGCGGCCGGTCGAGATTGCGCTCGAACTGCAGGTCGCGGTTCGTGATGATGCCGACGAGGCGGCCGTCGGCATCGACGATCGGCACGCCCGAGATCTTGAAGCGCATCATGAGGGAGACCGCCTCGCGCAGGCGGGCGTCCGGGGAGAGCGTGATCGGGTTCAGAATCATCCCGCTCTCGGACCGCTTGACCCGATCGACCTCGGCCGCTTGCCGGTCGATCGACATGTTCTTGTGCAGCACCCCGATCCCGCCTGCCCTGGCCATCGCGATCGCCATCTCGGACTCGGTGACCGTATCCATCGCCGCCGCGACGAGCGGGACATGGAGATCGATCGCGCGGGTGAAGCGCGACGCGGTCCGGACTTCGCGTGGGTGGACGATCGAGTGGCGCGGCGTCAGCAGGACGTCGTCGAATGTCAGTGCGACGTCGGCGCGAACGCGCGAGAGGCCGGCGGGCTGGTCGACCGGCGCGCGGTGCGCCTGCGTGCCCGATCCGTTGCGCGATGTGCTTGCCATGGCAGAAGCTACGGCCTCGCAAGCCCCCAGTCAAACCGCGCCGCGGGGTCCCGGGCGGGGCCCCGTCCGGTCAGCGGCCGACGAGTCGCAGCTTGCGGCGGAGCCTGAGCGGCAGGAAGAACGCGGCGACGGTGATCGCGCGCCGGACGTCGAGCTGCTCGAGCTCCTCGGGGTCGCCGCTCCAGTGTGCCATGACGACCGCCGGGTCGGCATGGCCGACCAGGTGCTGCAGTGCCAGCGCGATCACGAAGAGATCGTCGAGCTCTCCCAGGATCGGGATCGCATCCGGAATCAGATCGATCGGCGAGACGACGTAGGCGACCGCCGCGGCGACGAGTGCCTTGTCGAGCAGCGACACACGTCGGTCGGTCAGCAGGCCCGCGATCAGCCGGAGGTAGCTTGGCAACTGCCGGATCGTGCTCGCCACCGGCTTCGGTGCGGTCGTCCCTCGAGCCCGCGGTCGCCGAGGGCGCGGGCCGGCTGCTGTCCCCTCGTCAGTCCCTGCGCGTGCGGTCATTGGATCTCTCCCCGGTGGCGTCGACCAGATCTGTTGCAACTGACTTGCCAGCGGCCGCGACGCCGTTCAGGACGTTCATGGCGCGGTTCATGAGGTTCATCGTCTCGGTAATCGCCGTCGTCGACACTCGGCCCGCCCGAAGCCCGTCCTCGACCGTTTCGGCGAACCGCTGCAGCACGTTGGGGGCCGGCGTCTGCCGCTCGGCGTACCGGGACGACAGGAACTCGACGTAATCCAGCACCTGGTAGAGCCGTTCGTCGCCCAGCGTGTCGAGCTGCCGGTTGATGCGCTCTCGGAGCAGTGCGTTCATGACGGGTCCGGAAGGCCGCAGGGTTCGCTGGCCGGTCAGCTCGAGCGCTGCGCCCGGGCGTGACCCCGACGGCGGCCGAGCCGCTCACCGGTCGTCACGGTCCAGCGCGCGGGCTCGCCACGGCAGTCGACATGCAGGAACGGACCATGCGCCCGGGTCCCGCGATAGATGCCGGCGCCGCCGACGAGCTCCGGGTGTGCAGCCTCGACCCGATCGACTGCTTCGAGCAGGACCCGGGAGTCGCGGCTATCGACCCGACCGTCGCCATTCAGGTCGGCCATCTGGCCGTTGCCGTTGTCGACGAAGATATCGGCCGCATCCCCGAACTGGTGCCGGCTGTCCCGCGCCCGACCGCCACGGCGGCCGACGCCCTGCGCGTTGTACTGCGGCGTCCGGAACCCCGACATGACGACCAGGCGATCGACGCGGTGGCCGTGGTCGCGCAGGTCGTCGATGATCAGTTCCAGCTTGTCGACCAGATCCTCGCGGAGGACCAGGTACTTGGGCCAGACATCCTCCTGATCGTGCGTCAGGAAGTCGCGGAGCCGGAAGTGCTCGGAGACCTGCGTATCCTCGTTGTCGGGCGTGACTTCGATGAACCCATCCGGGTTCTCGTAGCTCTCCGCGCGCGGCGCGCGCCGCTCGGCAGGCCAGAATCCGACGTGATAGTCCCCGACGCGCCCACCGGACTTGACGGTGAACGGCAGCATCGTGATGAAGGCGGACTGCGGACCGGCGGGAGTGTCGCTGACCGGATAGACCCCCGGGCGGCGTCCCGCGGTATCGCCAAGAAAGCGGCGAAGAATCGGCAGCTCCATCGTCCAGCGGACCGCCGACAGGAAATGCGCGCGAAGCTTGCCGCTCCGGCCCGTCAGCGTGGCGAGACCGACCTTGCGGTCGCTATCCGGCGCGGCCGCCACGGGTGCGAGACTGGCCGGGACGGTCAATGTGTCCGCTGGCGCAACGGTGGGTACGGTCGGCGCGGACGTGGTCGGCGCTGACGAGGGCAGCATGGCGGCCGAGACGGTCGGCACCGCCTGCGCCGCGAGGCGAAGGGGGAGCATCAGGACGACGAACGGAAAAAGACGTGCGTGTGCCCGAGGCGCCAACAGAATACCCCCGCTCTCATGAACCTTGGAAAAACCAGCGACCAACCTGCGAACGGACGGACCATCCCAGCCGTCCTTCGAACGAAGGACGACCGCAACCCATCAGTAGATATACACCGGAGTGCCAATGGGCACTATGCGATAGAGGGTTTCGATATCCTCGTTTCGCAAGCGGACGCAGCCGTGGCTCGCCGCACGTCCAATGCTGGCAGGCTCATCCGTACCGTGCAGGCCGTACCCGTCGCCAAGGTATAAACGGTTGACGCCGAGCGTGCCGGTGTACTTGCGCTGATTGGTGCCGAATGGCGGGATGATCACGTTGCCGTTGGCGACGATCTCCTTCCCTTCGCGTGCCTCGAACGGCTCGACATGGCCGTCGGGGAATTCGGTCACGACGTCGTTGCCGACGACAGTAATGTTGGCGCCCTTCGCCACCGGGATCGACTGCCCACGGGTGAGCTTGATGACACCCAGATGTTTCCGTCTCGCGAGCTCGAAGTAATGCCAGTCGGGCGGCACCCAGACCGGGTCGGTCTCCTTGCTCTCGACGACGAGGCGGCCCCGCGGGGTCTCGAACTTCCAGTGCAGCCCGCCCTCGCGATCGAGCTCCTTGCCGCTGCCGGTGGCGACGCGCGCCGTGAAGAGCGTCTGCGACCCCTGACGGTACCAGAGGCGATTGTCGTTGATGCTGACGACGATGTACGGCTTGTCGTCCGACGGGCCCGTCGCCGTCGTCGACACGCTGTCGGCGAGCGAATCGGCGGGGGTCTCGGCGCCGACGCTTCGGCGCACGTCGGTGAGCAGCTCGAGATTGTGGTTGAACGCCATCCGGGTGACGTCGCGCCGGTAGCGCTCGCCCGCGACATCGCGCACGAGGACGACGGTGACCGCGCCGGCGACGAGCATCGCCGCGAGCAGTCCCCAGATCACGATGCCGCCGTGGCGGAATGCTTCCAGCAGTCGACGCATCAATAAAGGTAGACGTTGATCCCGGGCTTGAGGTCCGGGGCGATCGCGCGCAGGTCGGCCCCGCGTGCGCGGACGCTGCCCGGCATCACGTAGCCGCTGTCGGCGAGGGGCCCGACGGCGGGATCGCCGTAGATCACCGTGCCGCCACTCAGCACGATCGCACCCTCGCCGAGAGCCCCGGCGCGCTGGCGGACGGAGTCGACGGGCAGCCCGCGGTCGGTGTAGACCCACCGCGGGATGCTCCAGACGCTGTCGGTCGTGAGAATCCGCTCGATCGTGCGCGAGCCGCGCGGCGCGGCCATGCGCACCGTGTCCGGCGCCACGCCGACCCGCCGCTCGGCGCTGACGCGCACCGGCATTTCGCGCAGCAGCGCCCCTTCCCGCTCGAGCGACATCACGCCGCTGTCGACCGCGATCGCGAGGTGGAGTTCGCGATCGCCCTGCGCCTGGCGCCGCGCGAGTTCGACCATGACGCGCAGCACCTTTTCGTGGTTCTCGAGTTCGAGGTCGGCGCTGTGGCGCTCCACGGCCGACATCCCCTTCCTGAGCCGCGCGGTCTCGGCACGGTACTCGGCGCGCTTTCGCACGAGCAACCCGATCGCCACCAGAAACCCCACGAGCATCAGCCACATGACGGTGACGATCCCCGGATAGGCGCGCCGGAACTCGCGCCAGCCGGGCCGCCGACGATCCGGGACGCCGACGGGAGGACCGGCCGCGCCAGCGGGGCGCGGCCGGGGACGCGGGACGATCGGCGCCGGTGGCGGCGGCTCGGGCGGCAGCGAGCCGGTCACCTACTGCCGCACCAGACTCTGGGCATCGAGAATCGGCACGCCGGTCGGCGCACTGCGCCCGTTCCGCACCGTCGCGACGATCGTCGCCTCGACGGGGGACGCGGCCGAGAGTGTCGTCGCGGACGCGAGGAGCGCCGGCGGCACGGCGACGTAGAGCAGGGCGTTCTCGCTCCCCGGCCCGCGCGCGAGGAGATACGGCTCGTCGGAGACGAGATCCCGGTGGAGCGCATCGGCGCGCGCCAGCGCCAGCACCTGCACGGTCCAGCGCACGACCTTGCCGCGCGCGCCCTGCGGGTCGGCCCGCAGATCGGCCGCGCTCAACGCGCCGACGGTCTCGCCCGCCGGCGTCAGGCCATCGTCGCGGATCCAGCCGTCGACGCGCACCCGCACCCACCCGCGCTCACGCGCGAGTGGCAGGAGCGGCGTCGCCGCGCCGGCGGTCGCGAGCGGGTGCCCATCGGGCGCATCGCGCAGCACGACGGCGCCGTTCGACACGAGGGCGCCGGCGATCGGCGCGGCCGCCGCATCGGCCGTCGTCGCGCCCGCGGGCGTCGCGTGCACGACCGGTGTGTGGTGCGCGGGCGTCGTCGCGGTGGTGCGCTTGCTCGACGCGCGCGCCGGCGTGTGCGCATCCGCGTGCGATCCCGCGGCATGCGGGCCCGACGTCCGGTGCGCACCGGACTTGTCGGTCGATGTCGAGGCACTCTGCGCGCGCGCGCGACCGGCGACGAGCAGCGACGTGAGGCACGACACCGCCGCGAGGACGCGGACGCCGACCCGCGCACGCGACCTTGCGGAGCGAACGAGCAGGTCGCGGGTACGAGACGACGACATCACTCTCGGTGGTCGCAATGCGGGCGAGCGGAGTAAATTCACGGGCACGCCGCCGAGTCGGTCCTGCTCGGCACCGTCGGACGACTCTCGGGGATCCCCGCCAAAGATGGCAGCGCACCCGCACACGCCGGTAGTCCTGATCGTGCTCGATGGGTGGGGCTATCGTGCGGAGCGCGAGGGGAACGCGATCCGGCTGGCGTCGACGCCGACGTGGGATGCGCTCTGGTCGCGGCGCTCGCGCACGCTGCTCGCCGCGAGCGGCCTCCGCGTCGGGCTGCCCGAGGGCCAGATGGGCAACAGCGAGGTCGGGCACCTGAACCTCGGCGCCGGGCGCGTGGTACCGCAGGACCTGGTGCGCATCGGTGCCGCGATCGCCGACGGCTCATTCCGTCACAATCCCGCGCTCGTCGCCGCGTGTCGGGCCGTGCGGACGAGCGGCGGGACCCTGCACCTCTTCGGGTTGATCGGCTCGGGCGGCGTCCACGCCGTCGACGCCCATCTGCTGGCGCTGATCGACCTCGCCGCGGCGGAAGGTGTGCCGCGCGTCGCGATCCACGCGATGCTCGACGGGCGGGACACGCTGCCGCGCTCGGCGATCCCCTTCATGGAGGCCGTGCTCGCGCATGCCGCGCGGGCGGCGGTGCCGGTGGTCATCGGCAGTGTCGGCGGCCGCTACTACGGGATGGATCGCGATCAGCGCTGGGCGCGCACCGAGCTCGCCTATCGCGCCGCCGTCGAGGGGATCGGCCCGATCGCCGGGGATCCGCTGGCGGTCATTCGCACGGCCTACGACCGCGGGCAGAGCGACGAGTTCATCCTGCCGGCGGTGATCGCGACGCCGGATCCCGCTGGCGGACCGCCGCATCCGATCGCCCCGATGCGGGACGGCGACGCGGTGATCTGCTTCAACTTCCGGTCCGACCGGATGCGACAGCTCGTGCGCGCGATGACGGAGCCCGGGTTCGATGCGTTTGCGGTGACGGCGCGGCCGGCGCTGCACGTGGTCACGATGACGTCGTACTCGCAGCAGTTCGACTTGCCGGTGGCGTTTCCGCCGTTCTCGATGGCGCGGATCGTCGCCGAGGTCCTGGCCGAGCGCGGCATGACGACCTTCCGCACGGCGGAGACGGAGAAGTATCCGCACGTCACCTACTTCTTCAATGGCGGCGAGGAGACCCCGTTTCCCGGCGAGGAGCGGCTCCTCGTCCCGAGCCAGCCGGTCGCAACGTACGATCTCCGACCGGAGATGAGCGCCGCCGGTGTGACCGATGTGCTCTGCGCGGCGATCGCGCGCGGCGACCACGAGTTCCTCCTCTGCAACTACGCGAACGGCGACATGGTCGGGCACAGCGGCTCCCTCCCCGCTACCATTCGGGCGGTGGAGACCGTCGACCAATGCCTGGCGCGCGTCATTGCCGCCGCCGCGCGCACCGGCACGCGGCTGCTCGTCACCGCGGACCACGGCAACTGCGAACAGATGATCGATCCCGAGACCGGTGGGCCGCACACGGCGCACACCACCAACCCCGTCCCGTTCGTCCTCGTCGAGGACGCCGGCGCCACGACACCCGAACCGCCGTTGCGCGCCGATGGCGCGCTCGCCGATGTCGGGCCGACCGTGCTCGGTCTGCTCGGCGTCGACGTCCCGGCCGAGATGACGGGCGTCGACCTGCGCTGCGTCGATCCGGCGCCGGCGCACTCGTGATCGGCCGTGGTCGGCTCTGGCGACTCGTGCTCGCCGCGGCGGTCGCGCTCCCCACGCTGGCGCGTCCGTCGGTGGCGCGGGCGCAGGTCGGCTACCCGCCGTCCGACAGCCCGTATCGCGATTTCGACGAGAAGAGCGTGCTCTCGGTCGTCGGCGGCTATCTGCTCACGGGGAAGGTGCCGGGCAACGTCGGGCCGAGCGACGCTCCGCTCGTCGGCCTCCGCTACGATTATCACATCTTCGGGCCGGCATACATCGAAGGGCGCTTTCTCCACGGCTTCGCCACCCACGACGTCATCAACCCCGACCTGCCGGTCTACGACCGCGTGTTGCGGCAGAATGCCCCGCTCAACTTCAACATCGTCGATCTCGGGTTCGTGGTGAACCTCACGGGACTGCGCACGACGCACAGCCTCGTCCCGGTGATCAACATCAACGTCGGCACCGCGACCGACCTCGGTGGCGCGGGCGACGCGAGCGGCTTCTCGTTCGGCACGAACCTGGCGCTGTCCGGTGGTCTCGGGCTCCGCTATCTGCCGTACGGCAGCAAGTTCAAGTTCCGCATCGATGTCGCGGATTTCCTCTTCGACACGAAGTATCCGCCGAACTACCGGGACACGAACGGCGGGACGCCGGTGATCAGCACGACCCAGTCGCTGACGGCGTGGCGGCAGAACGTCGCGCTGACGGCCGGCGCCTCCTACTCGTTCTGGCGGTAGGGTGCCGACGGCGTCGCTCACCCGACGGGTGACGTTCGCCGCGGCGCATCGCTACCGGCGGCCGGAGTGGGACGACGCGAAGAACGCGGCCGTCTTCGGCGCGTGCGCGAACCCGCACTTTCACGGGCACACGTATCGCTGTGACGTCACGGTGAGCGGCCCGATCGACCCGGTCACCGGGATGCTCGTCGACCTCCTCCGCCTCGACCGCGTCCTCGACACCGAAGTGCGCGCCCGCTTCGACCACCGCAATATCAACCTCGAGGTCCCCGAGTTCGCGGATGGGCGACTCGTCCCGACCGGCGAGAACCTCGCGCGATTCATCTTCGAGCGTGTCCAGGCGGCGCTCGGAGGGTCCGTCACGGTGATCGACGTCTCGCTCGCCGAGGACGCGACGCTGTCGTCGTCGTACCGCGCGTGATCGCACGGCGGGTGGTCGCCGGGCTCCTCGCGCTGACCGCGTGCGCCGGTGCACGCCCGGCGGCCGCGCCGGCGCCGGTCGGCGCCGCCGGTCGCCCGGCCCCGGGCGCGGCCCTGACGGTCCCGGAGTCGATCAGCGTGCGGCGCGCAGCGCTTCGCATGGCGATCGACTCGCTGATCGACGACCGCCGGTTTCGAAGCGCCGAGTGGGGGATCCTGATCGTCGACCCGGCGCACGACGACACGCTCTATGCGCACAACGCCGGGAAGCTATTCCTTCCGGCATCGAACATGAAGATCATCACGGCGACGACGGCGCTCGCGCAGCTCGGGCCGGACTATCGGTACCGCACGACGTACGCGGCCCGTGGCCCGATCGTGCACGGGGTGCTGCACGGCGATCTCGTCGTCATCGGCCGGGGCGATCCGACGGTCAGCGACCACATGGCCGGCAACGCGACGCTGCCGTTGCGCGCGGTCGCCGACTCGCTCGCCGCGCGCGGGATCCGACGCATCACCGGCCATCTCGTGCGCGCGGGCGACGCGTTTCCGGGTCCGATCCACGGCTTCGGCTGGGACTGGGACGATCTCGCCGAGCCGTACGCGGCCGGCGTCGACGAGTTGATGTTCAACGAGGGGATCACGACGATCACCGTGCACGGCGGCGCGCGTCCCGGTGCGGCGGCCCGCGTCTCGACCGGCCCGTCGGCGGACTACCCGGCCGTGCACGCGCACGTGGCGACGACGCAGCCGACCGGCGACGGGCCGTCGCCTGCGCTCACCGCGACGTACGATTCGGCGACGCACGCGATCGACGTCGCCGGCACGATCTCGCCGGGCGACAGCGTGATGCTCCAGCTCGCCGATCCCGATCCGTCGGCGTCCTATCTCGCGGCGCTCGGCGAGGCGCTCGTGGCGGATGGGATCAGGGTCCGACGCGACGGCGTCTCCCCGGGACCGCTCGCCGACAGCACCGCGCGGCTGGATACGCTCGTCGTCGTCCGGTCGCCGCCGCTCCGCGAGATCCTGCCGGCGATGCTCAAGCCGTCGCAGAACCAGATCGCCGAGGCGCTGCTGCGGACGATCGGGCTGGAGCGGACGGGGGTCGGCACCGCGGACAGCGGCGTGCGCGTCGTGCGCACGCAGCTTCTGGGCTGGGGCGCCGACACGGACGGCTTCGTGATCCACGACGGATCGGGTCTCTCCCGCCACGACTATCTGTCGCCGGCGACGATCGTGCGCGCGCTGACGGCGGTGCAGCACGATACCGCGTTCGAGGTCTTCTACGATGCCCTGCCGATCGCCGGCGTCGACGGGACGATCGAGCGCCGGATGGTCGGCACGACGGCCGCCGGGAATGTCCGGGCCAAGACCGGGTACGTCGACCGCGCGCGCTCGCTCTCCGGGTACGTGACGACGGCCGACGGCGTCGCGCTCGTCTTTTCGTTTCTCTGCAACAACTGGACGACATCGGTGCACGACGTCGAACGCGTGCAGGACGCGATCGCCGTGCGACTCGCCGACCTCGCGCTCCGGGCCCACTGACGGTCGTCCCGGCGAGCCAGGTCGGCTCGCCGGCTGACGACCCGGGGCCCAGGGCTCGGGCATTCTGACCTTCGGGTCACCCCGGGTGACGTCCCGATGTCACTGGGCCGCGCGTGGCTCGTCGTTTCCGAGGACCGCCCCGGCAGTCGCGGCGGGGGCGGAGGGCGCATGCCCTGATGTCCCGCGACGACATCTCGCTGACTGCGATCAGAAAACACCCGGAACGAACCCGGAACGAACCCGGAACGAACCCGGCACACACCCGGAATGACCCCTGTGACGACCGCGTGATCATGCTCCCGGCCGACCTGCACGTCCTCGACGTGGCGCTGGCGATTGTCTCGCCGGCGGCGGGTTCGCAGCTGGTCTTCGCCGGCGCGGCGATCCTCGTCCTGGTGGCCGCGTGCGTCGTCGTCCTGCGCGCCGGGCGGGACCTTCGCGGGCGGCTGACCGGCGAGACGGCGCGGCCTGCGGGTCGCGCGGCAAGCCGAGGGCCGGCACCCGCGGCGTCACTGACGCGGGACGCCTACGCGGTCAGCCGGCGCCTCAAGGCGCAGGGGCTGCCGACGGGCGCCGACTCGCTGCTGGCGATGAGCCCCGCCGAGCAGCAGTTCTTTCTCGAGACCGTGAGCGCGCGGATCGGCGACGGCGGGAGCCCGCGGCTCGTGCGCGGCCGGTCGTCGGGGAGCGCCGGCGCGAGCGCGGCGGCCGAGCCCGAGGCGCCGGCCGAGCCGATGCCCGAGGCCGCGCTGGTCACCGGGCCGATCCACTGCCCGGTCTGTCGCGCGGAGATCGGGCAGCGGAGCGATCCCGGGATCACGATGCGGCGCTGTCCCGGCTGCGCGCGGCGCGTCGGCGCCCGCGTCGACGGCGACCGGCTGATCGTCACCGTGAGCTACGGACTGGGGACCCCGCGCGCCAGCGGCGCGATCAAGCTGCGGTCGTAGGGCTCAGCGTCGCGGGGCGAGGCGCCCCGCGACGACTTCGGCGATGTCGAGGACCGGCACCGACGACTCGTGCGCCTTGACGCCGTCGCTCAGCATCGTCATGCAGAACGGGCAGGCCGCCGCGATCGCGTCCGCCCCGGTCGCCAGCAGCTCGCCCGTGCGCTCGACGTTGATACGCGTCCCGACGGTCTCCTCCATCCACATCCGCCCGCCGCCGGCTCCGCAGCAGAGCCCGCGGCTCCGGTTGCGCGCCGGCTCGGCGAGCTGCACGATCGGGAGCACGCGGCGCAGCGTCTCGCGCGGGGCGTCATAGACGTCGTTGTAGCGACCGAGATAGCAGCTGTCATGATAGGCGATCGAGCGGGGACCGTCCCCCGACTCGGCGAGCGGGATGCGCCCCTCGGCGAGCAGCCGCTCGATGTAGACCGAGTGGTGAATCACCTCGTAGTGGCCGCCGAGCTGCGGATATTCGTTGCCCATCTGGTGGAAGCAGTGCGGGCAGATCGTCACGACGGTGCGCACGCCATAGCCATCGAGCTGCGCGATCGTGGCCTTCGCCAGCATCTGATAGAGGTACTCGTTGCCCATGCGGCGGGCCGGATCGCCGTTGCACTGCTCTTCCTGCCCGAGGATGGCGAACTCGATCCCCGCAGCCTGCATGATCTGCGCGAACGCGACCGTGATCTTCCGCGCCCGGAGATCGAACGATCCCATGCAACCGACCCAGAAGAGGACCGTCGGCTGGCGCCCGGCCGCCGCGAGCTCGGCGACCGTCGGGATGCCCATCCCGGCCGCCCACTCGCCACGATCGGCCGCATTGAACGCCCACGGCGTCCCGTTGCGCTCGAGCGACTGGAAGGCCGGCTGCACCTCGGCGGGGAACCGCGACTCCATGAGGACGAGGTTCCGACGCAGTTCATTGATCACGTCGAGCTGGTCGATCGAGACCGGACACTCGGTGACACAGGCGCGACAGGAGGTGCATGCCCAGAGCTCCTCCTCGGTGATGAAGCCGTCGAGGAGCCGGGCCTCGGGCTCCTGCGTCGCCTCGGCGTGCACGAGATCGCCCGCCGGCTCGACGACCCCGTCGAACGATGTGCCGACGAGGACGGGCGCGCGCTCGAGGAGCCGCTCGCGGACATTGATCACGATCTTGCGCGGGCTCAGGAGCTTGCCGGTGAGGTTGGCCGGGCAGGCCGCGGTGCATCGCCCGCACTCCGTGCAGGAGTAGCCATCGAGCAGCGACTTCCACGAGAGATGCTCGACGTCGGAGGCGCCGAAGACCTCCACGCCCTCGGCCTCGAGGTCCATCGGCCGCATCGCGCCGATCGTCCCCGGCCCGCTCGTGTTGGAGAGGAAGACGTTGGGGAGCGACGAGATGACGTGCAGGTGCTTGGAATACGGCAGATAGTTCAGGAAGACGAGCACGAGGACGACGTGGATCCACCACGACACGCTCTGCACGACCGCCGCGGTCTCCGGCGAGAGACCGGCCGCGAGATGCGAGAGCCCGCGCGAGAGAACGCGGGCGGGTGCGACGCTCGCCGGATCGGCGATCGCCGCAGACGCATTCGTCACGAACAGCGTCACCATCAGCACGGCGATCATGCCGAGGATCAGCAGCGCGTCCCACTGCTCGAGCTTGTCGCCGCGGAGCCGCTTCGGCCGGATCACGAGGCGCCGATAGACGAGCCAGCTGACGGCCGCGAGCACGAAGAGCGCGAACGCCTCCTGCGAGACGACGTACGCCGGATAGAGCGGCCCAAGGATCCCGTCGTACGTGAAGCCCGGCGCGACACCCTGGATCAGAATCTCCACCGTGCCGGCGGTCAGCACGAGGAAGCCCCAGAAGACGAGCGCGTGCATCACGCCCGCGAGCGGGTCGCGCAGGATCTTCGACTGGCCGATCCCGATCGTCACCAGGTTGCGGAGGCGCACCGGGATCTGCGTCGTCCGGTCGTCCGGCCGACCGATGCGCAGATAGCGGACGAGTCGCTGGCTGTTATAGGAGAAGAAGCCCGCGGCGAGGACGAGCAGCACGACGAAGACCAGCATCGCTGGCGTCATCCCGTGCGGCGCGCCTCGCGGACCGCGGCCGCCAGCGCCGGCACGATCTCGAAGAGGTCGCCGACGATCCCGTAGTCGGCGACCTTGAAGATCGGCGCCTCCTTGTCCCGGTTGATCGCGACGATCGTGCGCGCGGTCCGCATGCCGGCGAGATGCTGGATCATCCCCGAGATGCCGACGGCGATGTAGAGCGACGGGCTGACCGTCTTCCCCGTCTGCCCCACCTGCTCGCCATGGTCGCGCCAGCCCGCGTCGACGACGGCGCGCGACGCGCCGACGGCCGCGTTGCCGAAGGCGGCCGCGAGATCCTCGACGATCGCGAAGTTGGCGGCGTCCTTGAGGCCACGTCCGCCGCTCACGACGATCGGGGCCTCGGCGACATCGAGGCGCGCGCCGCCACCGGTGCGCAGCTCGGTGACGACGACGCGCGACGCCGACGGATCGCCGATCGGCGCGATCGTCTCGACCGTCGCCGTGTGCGTCGTCTGCTCGGGCGCGAACGACGACGGCCGCACGGCGAGCACTGCCGGCGCGCCGGTGACGACGAGCGTGGCGATCGCCTTCCCCGAATAGACCGGGTGCGTGGCGATGATCTCGTCGCCGGTGACGACGAGGCTCGTGACGTCGGTGGCGAGCGGCGCGCCGAGTCGCGCGGCGACGCGGGGCGCGAGATCGCGTCCCTGCGCCGTCGAGACGAAGACGACGGCGCGGTACCCGCCGCTCCGCGCGCGATCGGCCGCGAGCGCGCTCGCCGCTTCCGGGTTCGACTGCGTGAACCCCGCGTGTTCGCAGACGAAGACGGTGGACGCGCCGGCGCGCCCGAGCTCCGGGGCGACCGCCGCGATCCCCGGCGGCCCGACGAGCAGGGCATGCACGGGATCCGCACCGGCGATCGATCGCGCGGCGGCGACGGCCTCGAGGGCGGCCTTCCGGAGCGCCGTGCCGCGTGATTCGGCGAACGCGAGGACGGGAGCCATGCTCAGAGCACCTTCGCTTCGGTCTGCAGGAGCCGGATCAACTCGGGGACGGCGGCCGCCCCCTCGCCGATGATCCGGCCGGCCGGGCGCTCGGGCGGCGGCTCGAGCGACCGCACGACGACGCGGGCCACCCCGAGTGCGGCGGGACGGACCTCCATCGGCTTCTTCTTGGCCGCCATGATGCCGGGCAGCGTCGGCAGCCGCGGCTTGTTGAGTCCCTTGTCGGCCGTCAGCACGGCGGGCAGCGGCGCGGTGACGACTTCGACGCCGCCCTCGACCTCGCGTTCGGCCGTGAGGCGGCCGTCGGCGACGGTCAGTTTCGAGATCGCGCTGACGCACGGCATGCCGAGCAGCTCGGCGAGCGCCGGGCCCATCGCGTGGTTGTAGTCGTCGATCGCCATCTTGCCGAGCAGCACGAGGTCGGGCGCGTAGGTCGTGAGCTCCGCGGCGAGCGCGCTCGCGACCGAGAGCGTGTCGAACGGCGCCCCATCGGTCTTGAGCTGCACGGCGCGGTCGGCCCCCATCGCGAGCGCGACGCGCAGCGTCTCCTGGATCGTGTCCGGCCCGAGCGACACGACCATCACATCGCCGCCGTGCGCCTGCTTGAGCTGGAGGGCAGCCTCGACGGCGAACTCATCGTACGGGTTGAGGATGAACTTGACGCCGGTCTCGACGATCGCGGTGCGGTTCGCGGCGATCGCGATGCGCGTCTCCGTATCGGGGACGCGCTTGATGCAGACGGCGATCTTCATCAGTTGAAGGCGTTGAGGCCGGTGAGGGCCTGCCCGAGGATCAGCGTATGAATGTCGTGCGTCCCCTCGTACGTGTACACGCTCTCGAGGTTCGCCATGTGACGCATCGAGGCGTATTCGGCGAGGATGCCATTGGCGCCGAGGAGTCGGCGCGCCTCGCGGGCGATGTCGGTCGCGATATTCACGTTGTTGCGCTTGGCGAGCGAGACCTGCTGCGGCGTGAAGGTGCCCGCATCCTTGAGTCGACCGAGGTGGAGCGCGAGGAGCTGCGCCTTGACGATCTCCGTCAGCATGTCGGCGAGCCGCTGCTGCTGGATCTGGAAACCGCCGATCGGCCGGCCGAACATGACGCGTGTCGTCGCGTACGAGCGCGCCTCCTCGTAGCAGGCCATCGCCGCGCCGACGGCGCCCCACGCGATGCCGAACCGCGCCTGCGTGAGGCACATGAGCGGGCTCTTGAGTCCCCCGCTCTTCGGCAGGATGTGCGTGCGCGGCACGCAGACATCCTGCAGCACGAGTTCGCTCGTGTCGGAGGCGCGGAGCGAGAGCTTCCCCTTCTGGTCGGTCGCCGAGAAGCCCTTCGTGTCGGTCGGCACGATGAAGCCGCGGATCGACTTGTCGTCGGCGCCGGTCTTGGCCCAGATGATCGCGACCTGCGCGGTCGAGCCGTTGGTGATCCACATCTTGGCGCCGTTCAGGACGAACGACCCGTTCGACTGCTCGTGGGCCGTCGTGATCATCCCCGACGGATTCGAGCCGAAATCGGGCTCGGTGAGGCCGAAGCATCCGATGATCTCGCCCGACGCCATGGCCGGCAGATACCGGGCCTTCTGCTCGTCACTGCCGAACGCATAGATCGGATACATGACGAGCGCGCCCTGCACCGAGGCAAACGAGCGGATCCCGGAGTCGCCGCGCTCGAGCTCCTGCATGATCAGGCCGTACGCGACGTTGTTGAGACCGGCGCAGCCGTACTCGACGGGGAGGTTCGCCCCGAAGAGGCCGAGCGCGGCCATGTCGGGAATCAATTCCTTCGGGAATCGGCCGTCGATGTAGGCGGGGCCGATGACGGGCATCACGCGCTCGTCGACGAAGCGGCGCACGCTGTCGCGCACGGCGCGTTCGTCTTCCGAGAGCGCCGAATCAATGGCGTACAGGTCCTGGTCCATGGAGCGAAAAAGTACTAGCCGACCGCCCGCCGCGCCGCTGGCGCGACGCCCACGGCCCGCGCCTTCGCGCGAAATCCGCGGCCGTGATCGACGGCGAGCCCGGACTCATCCTGCCACTGATGCACCATCTCGTGCAGCAGTGTCGCCTCCGCTTCGGCCCACCCGTGGCGCCGCAGATGCCGCCGGCTGATCACGATCTCCGGCGGATCGCCACCCGGCACGGCGAGCCGGTAATATCCGAGTCGACTGCGCAGGCGTCGCGACAGTCGGACGGTCACCGGACGCAGCGCGCCGCCGAATCGCTCGACGTTGAGCGCGGCGTGTCGCGCCGCGAGTCGCCGCTCCGCGGGCGCGTCCTCGGGCACGGCCGCGTCGCGTCGGCGCCGCGCGCCGCCGGCATCGGTGCGCGGCACCGCGAAGCCGAGCACGACGCGACGGGCCCGGTCGCGTTCGACGCGGGTGCGTCCCTCGACGAAGGTCGCGAGGGCGCGCAGCACGTCCGGTGGCGCCTCGAGGAACGCGCGGTGGACGCGCATCTCGCGCGCCCGACAGCTCACCATCACGGTGCGGTTCGTCGTGAGTCGCAGGCGATCGATGTCGCGCAGGCCGGCGCGACGGAGTCGCGCCAGCAGCTCGTCCGCCGTCCGCGGGAGACCGGGCGCGTCCGGCGCAGGGACGATCGTCGGCGCGACGATCGTCGGCCCGACGATCGAGGGCGCGGTCGGCGCGAGGGGCAGCGAGAGTTGCTGGAAGAGCGCGGTCAGCGCGCGAAACACCGGGCCTCCGTGGCGACGAAGCCCGCGTCCTCACCGGCCCAGAGTCGCGGGCGCACCTCGATCGTCGTCGGCGTGATGGTGCATTCGGCGACCGAGGACGGGCGTCCGCCGCGCGACCGCTCGGAGACGGTCCCGGCGGTGACATAGACGGTGCCGCCCGCGGCGTGCTCGACGCGATGGATCGCTTCCTGGTGATCGTGGCCGCAGAGGACCAGATCGACGCGCATCTGCGTGAACGCCGTCACGGTCCGGTCGGGTCGCGTGATGCCGTGGCGGTCCGAGAGCTGTCCGCGCATCGGGTTGTGGTGCATGACGACGACGCGCGCATCACCCGCCGGCGCGGCGGCGAAGACG
>Ga0116229_10007942_pt1 | contig 16646 bp, 15 predicted proteins | sample S1TSphgellanicum_3_FD_87313 | JGI IMG/M metagenome (GOLD analysis project Ga0116229, IMG submission 87313) | Host-associated microbial communities from peat moss isolated from Minnesota, USA - S1T2_Fc - Sphagnum magellanicum MG | ecosystem: Host-associated > Plants > Peat moss > Unclassified...
AGCCTTCCCATTGGCTGCATGAAATTTCTATTCCCAAAACTTTTTGGCACCGTTTTCAACCTTGACTAATACCCCCATTATAAACTGGGGTACTTATTATTTATTCAATTAGGAGGTTGTGTACAACACGAACGAATTTGGAACTGAAATTATGTATGATTACTACATAACTATGAAATCTATGTTTTTGGTTGCAAAATTATTCTATCACCCTTCTATTGTCTATGCAAGCCTCACCTTTCTCCTACCATGATTTAAACACAAACAACACTAAAACCATTCAAAACCAAATGCCTTTCAAAACCAAAATTTCAATTATCACAAACTTTGCATTCATACAATAACTTTGTATAAGTGAAGGTGTTTCTCAAGGTCACAAACACCCCCTTATATACTAACCAAAAGGAAACTAGTCAAAAAACTTCCTAAAGCTTATCCACCACATGGTTCTCCAAATAATCAAAAAGAAACAAAATCACATGGTCTCCCATGTGATTCCACAATTAATCACAAGGAAACATAATCACATGGTGCACATGTGATTTCACAATTAATCACAAGGAAACATAATCACATGGTGCACATGTGATTCCACAATTAATCACAAGGAAACAATATCACATGATTCCCCATGTGATTCCACAATTAATCACAAAGGAACAATATCACATGGTGCACATGTGATTCCACAATTAATCACAAGGAAATAATATCACATGAGGCACCATGACCAAATTATGGAATCCTACCACTCAACTTACCCCTTTAAACAATTACCTAAGTAATTGTGTAATTACATCAAGTTACACATCAAACTACAGTTGCACACAATCCTTTCTTCTGATCATTTTGCTCTAGCCGTGACGAACAGCAGTGAAACCAACATTCAAAGGGGGCCCTTCGCCCTTTTCCCCACCCACACAATGTGACAAAGAAACCATGTACAACTTGAGAAAAAAAATCAAAGCCGATCATCATCAGGGCCAAAATGAAAGACCAGTCTCTTTATTTAAGATGTGGGACAAAAAGGTATGCACTTATTTGATCATTTTGCTTACAAAATGGGTTTACAGGCTAATATAAAAAATTTTAAAAACTTTGTTAAGGGCTAGGTCTTTTTTGTCCTTAATGATACACCTTAAAGAATTTGGACTCGGGAAAAAGTTTCCTTGGAATCCATGTCAAGTTTTGGGGTGAAACCACATGCCACCAACTAAACCTTGTATTAAGCAAGAATGCCATCTACATTGTATTGCTGAAAAATCCATTTAGAAATCACCACAAACTAATGAAGTGGTTGATCCAACAAAATCCAAATTTCATTATTCATTAAAAAATTACATTCTATGTCAAGGTTTATTTTCCAATATGATGCATTAAAACCATCAAGAGTTTCTTAGAAAAAAATTGGTTCAATAACACGAACCATAGATGCATATGCAAAATGGGTTTCATCATGATATTTTTCAAATTACCAAACACCTTTAGTTGGTCTATTGGAATGACGAATAATCAAGTTGGATTTTGAAGAAAAGACTTGTTGGGAACTAAAAGATTAAAATGAAACAATGGGAATTTTAGGTTGGTAATGAAGCCAAAATATTGGCTTTTGACCAAATGGTGATTGAGCACTAGGTGGAGGAGAAATGGGTGGTGATTGTGTAAAAGAGATTGTAGGTGAATTTGCATAATGTACTAGAGTGATTGGAGCCATATGTAATGGAATTAAATTATTAAGAGAATTAGGAAATGGTGGAAGAAGAGGAAGAAGGGAAAAAATAATGGCAACTAAACGCCAAAACCCCTCATTTTCATGAATTTCAACAATGTCATTATCAAAAAGAGAAGTTTCAACATCTCACTTTAATTGATGAAAAAACCGGCCAAAATTGGAAAGATGAAATCTTCATCAAATATGACATTTTTATTGATGAACACATGTGAATAGATGTATCAAATATTCTATAACCTTTACCTCCAAAAAATTCACCATAACCCACAAATATACATTTATTTGATTTGGGATTTTATTTTTTCCAAAGCTCATTTGGAACATTAGCATATGTTGGCCATCCAAACACCCATAGGAAACTTAAATCAAGTTTAAATCATGTCTAAACCTCATAGGGTGTCATTCTATTCAAAGAAGATGTGAATGATTTTTTTTGAAAATAAACAATTGTAGAAATTATTTGACCCCAAAAACAATTAAATAGTTTGGTTGATTGGAGCAAACTTTTGAGATTCCATCAAAATGCAATCTTTCCCTTCAACAATCCCATTTTGTTGGGGGGTATATGGAGTGGAAAATTGATGTTGAATGTCGTGTTCATCAAAAAATTTGTTGAATTCTACAAATTTGTATTCATCATCATTGTTTGAATGAAGAATTTTAATTTGTTTTCTAATTTGACTCTTTACAAATAATTTATAAATTTGAAATTTTGAGAAAACATCAAACTTAAATTGCATGAGATTAACCTTTGTAAATTGAGAAAACACATCAATAAAAGTAATAGAATAGTAAGTGAGCTACCAATTGATTGAGTTTGGATGGGACCACAATCATCACTATGGATTCAAATCTAAAAGTGATGAGATGTGTAAAACTATGTTTTGGAAATTTTGATTTTAAATGTTTTCCCATAATACACCTTCACAAAAATTTGAAATATAAATTTCAAAGGAAGGAAAACCCCAAAATAAGTTGCATTTTCTGGAAAGATTGAAAATTTATGTGACCAAGCTTGTTGTGCCATCTTATGGTTTCAAGCTTTATTGATTGGGAAATAACTAAAAAAAAAGAGTCAATTGATTGATTATTCACATCACTTACTCCAAAAGGAAAAAGTTTTCCATCTCGAGGGCATTCAATGATAGTTTCTTGATTATGGATGTCAATTGCTATAATTGTACACATTCTTTTTGTAAACAACACAATATGATTCTCATCCCCTTTATTTATAATTTGACTAATAAATAATGAATTTTTTTCTTAAACTAAGAACATGGAGAACATTATCAACAAAAATTGTTTTTCTTATATTCAAACATATGGAAATGGAGACAATCCTAATAGCTTGTTGTTGTCCATCATCTGCAACAAAAATGGTTTGGGGTATAAGCAAGATAAAGCGAACAACTTTTTTACTTTGTCAAAATTGCAACAAGTAAATTTTAAATAACAATTAAAATCATCATAAAATTATGATTTTATTTATTTATTCTTGAATGATAAAAGATAAGATGTTTTTACACTAATGTGCATTAATTTTCAATTTTCAACTTGTAAAAGAAGGTTTCAAGTAGGTGTCAAGTAGGGTTTAATAAAACTTTTAAAAAGAAAAAAAATGGATGGTTCATTAAAATAGATGATGATCTTCATATAATAAATTAGTACATATCTATTTGATTTTTTTTAAATGAAAAAATAAGTTTGAACACATATAAATCAATTAGTTTCAAATCTATTTTTCATCTATTTTTAAAGTTCATTTACTTTTTTAGTTTTGGGAAATATGTTATAAACTTTATGCAACAAATGCATGTTATTTGACATATACTTTCACCTAATTTGATGCTACTTTTTTGTAAAAACATGTGTGACACATGGTTTAAATGGAAACATCTATTTTTTTAATATATTTTATCTTGCTTTGACCCTTTGAAATTGTGACAATGTTTGGTAATTAGTGTAAAGTTCTTTTTCAGGAATCATATCTTGTGCGGTTCTAAAATCAATGTACTAGGTATGATAAAAGCTCAAATATAAAACTTGTGTTTCTTCATTATTTGAAATAGCATAGCTTGTGGATTTGGATATTTACATGCAAGTGCAAAGGAATGTGGTTCATATATCCCAGTAGATCAATCTTTTGTTCTTTCTTTACAATTTGGAACAATGTGTGATGGTTTGTCACAATAATGACAATTGTTTTGGGGAATTGTTTGTTGGTTTAGATTGATTAAAAGATGATTTTTGGTATGTTGATTGTGAATGCAATGATTTTTTAATTGAATTTATTTTTGTTAAAATATTTTACTTTTATAAATAATGTTGTCGACTTTTCATTTCCAATTTTTGATTTTAATGTTAATTTATTTTTGTCTCATGCTTGCCATTACTATTTGTAGATTTAGATTTGGTATGCCTACTTGACTTGAAACAAAACCATGCCATGAAAAAAGTAGACATGAAAGAAACAATGAAATTTCTTGTTGTCCAATAAAATTTAATCTTACTATAAAAGTTTATTCAAGAGTGTTTTGCGACTCTTTAAGAAACTCATTCACTAACTTTAATTCTATTAATGTGAGATGAGTTAACTTTTTTGTGAAAATAAACTTGTGATGCAGAATTAGAAAGTTCATAAATTATACTTTCAAGCCTACACCAAAAAAAATTGAATGTTTTAAGAGATTTTAACCAAAGTTTTTTTTTCTTCACAATGAAAAATGATATTAGGTTAGTTTCCATCAACTACTCCCCATTGTTCCAATGAAATGATGAACATTTCAATCTTGATAATCCTAACCTTGGCCCATCTAACCTTATTAAATTAGCATATTGAATATATCAAAAAGATTTCAAAGCACGTATCTTTTGATATCTAGTTTGCAAACTTAATAAGATCAAATGGGCCCGGATTAGGTTGGCTTCCATCAACTACTCCCCCATTGCCGCAATGAAATGACAAACATTTCAATCTTATACCCCATGTGATAAGTTTTAATGAAAGACGAATGCCATGGTGTGTTTTTGTTGTTGCACAAAAATTTACCAATAACTTCACTTCCTAAAAAAAAAATAACAAGAACAAGATTTATTCAGATTTGAATCAAAAAAATATCATTGGCATGATTTTTAAAAAATCGGACCTCTTTCAAACCTGCTCTGATACCATGAGAGAAAGCAAAACATACAACAACAACAACAAGAGATTCTTTTAAGAGAGAATAATGAAATGAATTCTATTGAAGAAGGTCTTCTTATACAGAAGACCCGAATAGTCATGTCCTTACAAACTTAAGTAACAACATCTATTGACTTAACTAATGAATCATAACTTAAAACTAAAAGAAAGAGTTGCTGACACTAATATGCGCCAACAAGCTGGACCAATCAAACTATCTAACCAATCAACAACAGATGTTACGATTGGTTGTGCCATTTTACAAGCCTCAGCAAATTGTGCATGCAGAAATGTTGCGCCAAAACCATTTTTGCTGAGTCAAAATTTTCACATTTCTTCATCCAATTGTAATTTGCAGCATCACAAACTGAGCACCCACCAGTGGAGTTGCTCTTAGACCAAGCAAGTTGATTCCATTTTGTGCAGCCAATAGCACCCCCCCTGTTCTTCAGGTTTATCAACAGTAGGAATGTCACAATGAGGTAGCCATCTGCCTTTTGTTCACATGATCCCTAGTATCTACATTTAATTGGAAAATCTTAAGATGGAGGAGTTGTGGGTCGGCCCTGATGTGTTTTTTTCTTGTTCATGTTTTTTTCTTTGTATCCAGCTGAAATTATGTTGGCCATGAATAAGAAGAAGAAGTAGAAGCACGATAGATCTGACATTTTTGTCTCTTTGGTTTTTTGGGGTTCCATAGCTAGCTCCTTCGCATCTGGAGTTGTTCCCTCTCCAGCACCTCGGAATGTAGGTGCACCTTGATTGTACCATGAAATCATGCCATGAGTATGCACACTCTGCCAAACCTTTGTCTGCAACATTCTTCAAGCTCCACCCTGTGTGTCTTGATGTTCCATTAGCTATTGATGATTTCAAATTGCTTTGTACATGTGAGTCGGTGGATTTGCTCAGACAATCTTGTGTGTCTTGATGTTCCATTAGCTAGTGATGATTTCAGATTTGCTTTCTGTACATGAGGTGAATTTGCTCAGAAAATCTTGTCTATCTTGATGTTCCATTTGCTATTGATGACTTCATGATTACTTTGTTCACCTGAGGTGAATTTGCTCTGTGGAAAAGTTTCTATAATATCAGCAAAGTGTGCAAGCATGTGTGTGACTGGTGGCAAGCTGAATTATTCTGTAAAACCTGATGCATCAGTTCACTAAAAACTTTGCATGTCTGAGATTTGTAGATTTCATGGAAAGAAATGGCACAGCAGCTTATCACTGATATTCTTGATGAAGGTGATTGTCTGGCTCTGTGTGAGTGACTCTCAAAAGTTAAATCACTGCACTCACTGTAATGTTCGCATTAAATTGCTGTTGTAAAGATCTCTTTGCAATTTCATTGATATGTGGTCTTCCTCTATTAGGTGGACCTTGGTCCAGTAATCTCATTCTGGAGGATTGATTGAAACATGATATTTCCATGATTGCTTGGTGAAATTGCAGTATTGTTGTATAGGAGGAAAAACAAGTGGGCCACAGATCACAGAGGTGTTCAAGTTCTAACAATCAAGCAAGGAAATGTGAAAACACACAGACAGAACAAGACAAGAACCTAGCTATAGAAACTTGCTTGAATGCAGATCAACCTTGAGCCCCAAGTCCCTTGAAAGTTCTACCCTGCTATAGTTATCTTCTAATGTTCTGGTGAAGGCTCTATGCCACGTGGTGTGAAGCCACATGCCAAAAATTGTGAACCCAGAGCCAAATGCATCTTTCTATGTAGAACACACCACTTATACACCAAGTGGATCTCAACAGATGGTGCAGCAAGTGCTCAGTCAGGATCCAGAAGCCTTTTGTCTGCATGTGATGCATCAAATGCTGACGCCAAAACTGTAGTCACTGGGCGCTGAGGCCAAAATCTTTTTCACCGGGTTTCTCATGCCATCAGCAAATGGTAAGGTCCAACATTAATAAGTCATCACATCTGTGCCTGTGTCCAAGTTTCCTGTGCAATCTGGGCTGGAAGACCAAACTGCTCTTGCTAGAGGAACCCATGTGCAGTACAAGGTTGCAGCAAACAAGGCAATTGCACACATAAATTTTGACTTCCAGCATTTAAAAATGTGTTCTCTAATCTTCGTGGATACTAAAATCTTTCAATTTTACACAAACAAAACTCGCTATGAAGGGTAATCAGAATTCTGTTGGCCACTATGGATTGATACCAGCCACTTACAAGTTACAAACTGCATGACTGGATACCAACACACAACCAGAATAAACAACAAACCTGCATTCCATGGGCAATCAAAGTCCTGGAACTCACTCCCTATCAACAACTACTCTTATAGAAGTTGGCTTTGGGGTGGTTCATGTACACATTGTCCCTTGAAACTGAAACCCACAACTAGACTAGTTCATGGCCAGAATATGCAAAAAAAAACATTTAGTTGTCCCTGAGAAATATATTAAAAGATTGTGAATTGATATAATGCAACCCATCTGCAGCTTGAAAAGTTTGAATAAGTTTTGGAATGTACAACCATGAATGAAACACATGATGCACTGTGCTCAGGCCCTGACTGCTCACTAGAATTCTGATCTCTCCCAGGCTCTACAACCTGGAATGGCTGATGGGTTCACAAACAAATAAAATTCACTCATAAATTTGCCCTCAGTTTTCTACTCTCGCCTGCTTTGCTCTGAACTCATGTTACGTGTCTTCAGCAGGGGGACAACACCATGGTAACACAAATCTGACAGTATCTGCAAATACAACCCAAGGACTATTTCACTATCAAAATGAGCATCCCAGATGACTGCATACTGACCCACAATTCCTTTGACTTGTCTTGCTTGACAGGTTGCCTCATGGAACCCTAAACACAGAGGGGAGTGACCACTGTGAAGCCCCCCAATGATTGCTTCTACTGCAACCATACTTCAATCCCATATGTACAAACTCCTAGGAAAAGATAAGACAAAAGGCTTCTCCACTGATGCAATCATCCAACCATAATTTTGTTCGCAAGTGAAGAAGCTCATAGAAGAGAACACATAGATCTCCACCTGAACCATTGTCAACATCCTTTGACATCAATGTCCACCAAGGGACATACAGAGAGGGCAAGGCACCAACAATACACCTTCAAACATCACCATATATGTTGCTGCTTTTCGGCCAGGAATTGAAGAAACCCTAAATCAGGGTGAGCTACTTATGATCACTACTGTCTAATCGAGCAACCACCATCCTTCAACCCTAATCCTCAAACAATACCTAGAAACAGACAGATGGGAGAATGAGTGAACTCAATTCTTTATGGCATTGGGTTGTTGGTGGTGCTGCCACCATTCCTCAACACTGGATTTAGACAAAGGTCAAATTGACGAAGAGGTACACTTGTCCTCTGCCTCCTCTCCAGCCCTACAAAAAAGAATGTATAAGAGAGAGAGAGAGAGAGAGAGATGATATATACAGTAGTTATTCATCATCACTACCATCATCATCTTGAGCATCATCTTCAAAATCAATGCCCGCAAACACAACATACATAATAATTGCCACAAATTGTGCAATTACAAAATACTTAGCCCTCTTTTTGAACGAATTCTCCTTCTCATTCCTGGATTTGTTGGCTGGTTTCTCCTTGTCAGAAGTATCAGGTGAGGAGGATTGACGGGTGGTAGAAGTTGGTGGTGGCGGGGGTGGAGGAGGAGGAGCCTTGGGATTTCCAAACGCAGAGCCCATTGGCACGCCATCGTCTCCTCCCAGCAGCTGACTCTTCAGACTCTGAGCATAGGTCACGAGGTTGGGATATTTGGAGATCTCTTCCCTCAGGTTGGAAACCTCCAAGGAAACATTGAGATGGAAGAGCAAATGCCCGAGGACCAAAGCATCCAAGCTCGTGGGTCGATCACCGAAGAACAGTTTCTGGTCCTGGAGACGGACAGAGAGAGCTTGGTACGCCATCCCAGCTTTTCTCAAAAGCTCGTCGCCTCTGGACTTGGCATTCTCGGTGGTGACCCCTAACCGCTGCATGACAGAATGGCGCTGCTTCCAATCAAGGGCATACGACAATCCCATTGGCAATGCCGCGAAGTAAACTTTTCTGACAGCTTTATCGTTGTCACGCATCCAAATCTCATATAAACTCGCATCAACGATCCATGACTCCACCATGGCCTTACACGACTCCAGCTCCGCCTTCTCCCCCTCCGTGAGAGCGGCATCCAGATCCGCAATCTTCTCCCTCTTCAGAAACTCCAAAATCCCGCCGCTCTCGCTAGCGAACCCTACTGCTTCCCCGTACTCCACAGCAGGGAGATCCTCAGAGTCCGGCTCCACGCCGCTGTATTGCGTCTGGAAGGAAACCGAGGAGAGCTTGAGGTAAAGAAACCACGGCAGGCATGCAGGGCACGCCGTGGGAAGTCCGAAACCTCCTTCTCTGACCAACAACACGAGCTGAGATTCCTGTTTTCCTTGCTCCGCTACTGTTGCCATCTCTTCTTCTGACGCCACTACTGGGTAGATACTCTTCATTCTACGTTCGTGAGAGAGGAGAAGATGCAAGCTCAAAGCTCCTCCTCTGCCATGTTGCGCGTCTGCTTCGATCCGAGGTCGCGAGAAGCTACCATCGCTGAAGCAATCGCCATCTCCCGCTTCTCCGTCTTCGCTCCCTTCCTACTAACAAGCCCGCCCCTCTGTCTGGTTTTTTCCCATTTCCTGCCCGGGGCAGAAAGTAAAGAAATTTATCACTTCAGGGGGCAGATTAATTTTTTTGAATATTATCACTGCCCAAGGAGACATTAAGAAAAGTGAAGTGCCCGCAGAGGTGACCGTTTCACTTTTTTTAAAGCCGGTCATCATTATTTTTCCTCATAAATACCCGGAAGGGTAAAAAAAATTCCAAAAAAACGCCATTGATGCCGCCGCATAAAGCCCTACACAAGGCCCTGGGCGTAGGTCTTTAAGGGAATTGGGACCCATGCTAGGCTCTGTCTCACAGGGCCCTTCTTCCCATAAAGACCCCCGCCCCCTCAAGCTTTACCCTATGCATAAAGACCTGCTCCAATTTTTGTTGTGTAATTGGAGTGCATCTTACAAGGTGCACCTTTTTTTCTTTATTTTTTATGGGCGTTTGAATGCACACTCTAACATCTAATGGGTATTCCATTCTTCAAAATGCCTTTTTTTTTTCTCCCCTATGATACCCAACAAGTATCATGAGGAAAATTTTAAATAGATCAAAGTAGGTCTTTACGCTCAATAAAGCCCTTGGTCATAGTGCTTTAATAAAATCAAGCCCACATTCAACTCCACCTCACATATAGGCCCATATTTCGGCAAAGCTTATGACCTCAAATTTTTATCCTACACTTTATTCTTGTGTGACATAGAATAGAATGGTAATGGGGCATTTTTTTGAGCAAGTAGGGAACAAAGTTGAAGTGTTTAACCTAATTGGATGGTGGATGAAAAGAAAAAAGAGGATGTCGACAAGAGAAAAGCAAGAATGTTTTTGGGGTGTGTGTATGGGAAAGATTAGGGAAAGGATCAAAGGCAATTAAGGAAAATGGGTGTATCTCTTTGGACTATTCTACAAATTGCACTATGTGTGTTGTTTGCTTGTAGGTGAATAAATACCAACAATATAGTTTAGTGTTTTTTTAAGGTGATTTTGGTGTTTTGTTCATGGAGGCAAAGCATGCATTGTCTTTTGAGAATGAATGGTTTGTTGGTTTTGTTGTGGAGGTCTTCACGATGTTTAATTACTAAAAGCTACAAATCTATTATTGGGTTGTTACCTATCTCTTGTTATTTTTGGAGGTGATGAACTTGTTGATGCATTGGAGATAAATTAGAGACAAGAATTAGTGGAGCAAGCAAGCATTGAGAAAAGCTAAGTGTTCATAATCTTGAATGTTGTAATTTGATTTTTTTTCAAACTTATTTTTGGGAAGAATCCTATTGAGATGAATGAATATAATGAATGTTTACAAAGTGAAAAGTGTGATTGTTGAGAAAAAAATGTTCATAACATGAATGTCTTTTGTCATCATTAAGCCTCCAAATTTTATGTTGTGTCGAGAAGCTCTAAGTTAGAAAAGCAAAAACATTCACTAGAATGATTATGTTAAAGGCATGTTATGGAGATTATGAAGATCCATAGGGGATTTGTGAAGCTGGTTTGTGATGACATTATCATTTCAAGTTCAATATACTTAAAATTTTACAAGGGATTTTGATCATTGTAAGCAACAATGGGATGGTAGATAAGGGAAGTGAGTACCTATACAAATGGGTGTTCTGAGATGGGGTTTATTATGGATTATATGGGAATGTATGATGAGTTGTTAGAATAATTATAGTGAGAGGTATGAAGGATGCAATTGATTAGAAACTAAGAAACAACATTTCTCACTTGTCAAAGCTTTTAGGATTATAGGCATATAAGGGAAGTGTTGTTGTGGGAGTTGGGATTTGGTATCAATGTTTAAGGTTGGGAATAACTATGTCAATAGAAATGAATCTTGGGTTTTGGTGATCACATAATGCCATGAAAAATATTGAATAACTCATGAGAGAAAATCCAAAAAGGTCTAATCCATTAGTTGCCTATATGTTATAGTATATGATTGTGTTTAGGAATATTATGTGATTGTATAAATTCATGTTGCAAAGCTAAAATAAAAGTGTGGTGATGGTGTTTTCCTTTTAATAGATTCATAGAATGTCCAAGCTTGATTGTTGTTTATGAGATCTATGAAAGGACAAGTGGTTGAAGAAATCACATCCCCTACCTTTCTCTTTTAGGTGACACATGTATATTTGCTTTTTGCAAGAACTATAATACATTGTGGTACAATGTTTTTCTTGCACAATGGGAATACGAACAATTGTGCGAAGCAATTCCTACCCATTTTATCATAGTGAATGTATGCATGTAATGTAGGGTGAAGACTCAAAAAGGAATTATTTTAGGAATGAGAACTTTATGCAAGGCAAAAAATTTTACACACAAATGAGTCAAAGCTATTACAAAAAGGGTATCGCATTTCAAATAACCATCCTTATGTGCATAAAAATTAGTGTTGGGCAATTATTAGACTTTATTACAAATACCCATAGGTTATCAACTTGAATATAAGTTCATTTAACCAATAGGGATGAAAATCAAAGAGAACCAAGGCCAATAGGAACCATCAAAAGTTAATCAAGGAAAGAGCCTTGAAACACAAAAGAATTGGCAATAAGATGTTATAACTTTTGCCATTTAAAAATTAAGTTGGGGTTGTCACAAAGATTAAGTTGTTTGTTTGAATTTTAAAAGAGCTTGGAGCTTTTGGCAACACACAACTTTTGAGGCATGCCCACTTGATTGTTGAAAGTTTTATTTGTATGTTACAAGTTGCACAACATTAAAAAGAAGCAACAACAAACAATGACATTAACAACTTGGTGGCAAATATGATTCTCAATGCACATTTTTGTAGCTTTTAGCTTTTGTGAAATGTGAAGTTTTTGAGCTATAGGTTTTGTTGTTTTGTTCCAACTTTCACAAGTTTGTAACCGAACAATCAACATGAGGTGCATAGTGCAAAGGATGTTTTAACTTTTGAATGTTCAATGTCCAACTGCAACCCATTATCCATCAAAATGGAGGTTGATGATCAAGGATGTCAATTTGATCATTTTATGACCTATGATGCATTTCCTAATTAAAAATTGTGTTGCAAATCCTCAAAATGTTGAAAATTTAAACATTTTAGTAAGGGTGCCAAGTTTGTTACGCATAAACTTAAATCATGTTGTGTTCAAGGCACCAAGCTTATCACATGAAAAAGGAGTTGCCAATCCTAAATCACCTTTTATAAAAAGGTCACCAACTACAAAAAAATAGATTGAAAGTTTTATGTTTACAAGCTAAGTTTTCGAAACCTTAAAATTACACCTCTTAAGTGACATCGGCCTTTTTTGTTTGAATGATGACAAACTTGTAGACCTTATCAATGTTGAAGTGATGTGATGCATAGTCTATTACAATGAAGTAATCGGTTTTGATGTCCTTGTTCAAATAACTAGATGTAAAAAAAGGCTTTATTACTTACATCAAAGTGAATGGCATCATGGCCATGACAAAGTACATTTTTGTCGAACATTTTAAACTTGCACATAACTATTTGAAAATGTACCATTGCAATAATTACATTTGTTTAACAAGTTTCCAAGAAGAGTCCTAGAATAAATCCAACTATGTTTTTAAATTTCTTTGGGTTGGTTGATGCATTTAAAAAAAGACAATGAATAACAACAAGCATTTTTCATCACAATGTTCTTTTCATCACAAAGAGTTGTTTACCAATTCAGATTATTAAAAACATTTTGCTATAATGGATGGGGCTATGACTATGTCCTTGGCTTGGTTTTCCTTCTCAAAAAGTCTTCAAGGAAAAAGTGCTACTTGATTTGGTCGAAAATGCCAAATTTTTGCATGTGTTGCCTCCTTTATTTAAATGTTTGTTTTTTTATAGCAACCTTCCATCTTTAAATGTCAATGGGTGTGCATAATGTTTTTTGTGTTAGTTGTGAACTTTATTAATGTAGATTAACAACCAAAGCAAGTGACCACAAAGTTGTTTGAAGCTACTAAAACAACTAGCCAAGCATTGACATTGAATCTCCAAGCTCTTTTGAATAAGTATGTCAAGGACGAGGTATTGAACTTGGGAATGATGACCATAACTTTGAAATTTGTGATAAGTTGTGACAATTTAAAATTGCAAGAGCCTTTCCTTGAAACACATGTTTTGGGCACACCATGTTAAAGGTGTGTCAATATGGTGCAATGGAGAAAGAGGTCTTTGTTGGACTACATAAAATGTTGATCAAGATTACCCATGTGTATTTTCAAAAATGCATTATGTGGCTAAAGAAATTAACGAAATGATGCCAAGAACGGACAAAAATGTGTATCAATGCAAATTCTGACCATGGAAATTGAACATGCCTCTAAAGACAAGGTTAGGCAATTGTGTTCTAATTTGTTTCATGGTGTTAATTTCTAAGTGAAACTGATTGGTTAAGTTGGAAGTTTAAAATTTTTGTGGTTTCAAAATGTGAAAATGGTTTTATTCATTATTTTCTTGTTGTAGACAAAAAAAATTTGAATTTGAATTTCATCATCTATTTAATGATCTTGAAAGTTCCAAATTTCGTATATATCATGTTCCAAATTTCAAGTTCCTAATGGATTGTGTTTCTTGGCAACTTTTGATTTGGGATTGTGGAGTTGAGAAAAAAGATGTTAGACCTTAAATTTTAAAAAATTAAAAAAATTAAGGTCGTCATGCAATGGTTTTTGGGCCATTTTGGTAGACTTGCTAACAATGGTTGTTTGTTGTTTCTTGAGAATGCTTCAAATGCCTTTAAATTGACTTTTTTTTAATTATCATAAATATGAAATTATGGGTTTTGAATATTATCATGTGCAAGCTCTTTATTTCCATTTGATAGAGGTGGTGGGAAGTTGGAAGTTGATGTCCAATATATGGATCATATGAGTATTGATTATTTTAAATGGTGGTAGTTTTTTTTGTTTCTTGACAGGGTATCAATTGAATCATCATTGCCATTATTATATTGTTGCAAACCATAAAGTGATTATGTTTGAGTACCACCATGTGAGGTGTAGGTCAAATTGTGTGAAATGTAAGTAGTGGTTGGAAGTTGCAAATTGAAAAGGTTTTTTTTTCAACTTCAATTTTCATTGTTATGATTTTTATTGCCACAAATTATAAACAAAGAGCTAGTGGTGGTTAGTTATTGTTTCTTGACAATGCATCAATTGAACCCTAATTATCATTGTTCTATTGCACATAGATAAAAAGTTTAATGGTGTTTGAATACCACCATGTTAGGTGTAGGTCAAATTGTGTGAAATGTAAGCAGTGGTTGAAACTTGAAATTTGACAAGGTGTGTATTTTGTTTTTAGTTATCATTGTTTACTTACAAATAGAATATTTTTCTTTTGAAATTTTTTTTCCTTCATGATACATATATGTTTGGCATCTTTTTTTTAAAATTGCAATGTTGGTATGTGTGTATAAATGAATTACTCCATAGAAAAAATGATTTGATTTTTATCATCATGTGGTTTGTGGATCATGTGGGCAATGATGATAATGGTTGTTTTTTTGTTTCTTAACAAACTATCAATTGAATCCTAATTGGCTTTATTATATTGCTACATATAGATAATAGTGGTGTTTGAGTACCACCATGGGAGGTGTAGTTCATTTTTTGTGAAGTGCAGGTGGTGGTTGGAAGTTGAAAATTGATAATATCTTTTTTTGGTTTTTAGTTGCAAGTTATAAATAGAGTGTTGTGCCTTGTAAACACCATCCATTTTTTTCTAGGTCATGTTGGATCTTGATAATTGCCACTTTAATCATGTTGGTGTTGTTAATCATTTGTTCAATTATAGATTACTAAAAAAATTGCATTTTTAACATCATCATATGGTATTTGGTTTTGGGGGTCATTTGTCGATTTTTCAATGTTAGTTCTAAATTGAAATTAAATAGGCTTCAATCCCATATAACCAATTATTGAAATTTTCTTATTGCAAACATATTCTAGAATACTTGCACGCTTTTGAACTTCAACAAGATGTGATTTGGGAGCAAGTTCTTGATTTTGGTGGGATGTTGATAATTGACATGGCTTAATCTCCAACATAAATGTCTTGTGTTTCCAAGCTGCAAATAGAAGGATCTTAATTAAAGCTATATTTTTAAAAATGGCAAGCATCAAGTTCCTTCTTTTAAACATGTAAAATAAGTAAAAAAAAAGTTAATGTGTTTGTTTTGGGCAAGTTTGCAAAATGCAAATAAGCTTGTGATGTTTCAAGATGCATTGAAATATAATGAAATAATATTGTTGTGTTATGGTTTTCAAATGTGAACTTATATTACTAGTTGAGTTCCTCCACCATTATCATGGAACATTGTGCAAATTGTTATGGACAACCTCAATCCCATTGTTTAAACTTGTGTGTTGAACCAATTTTAAGGACATTAGTTGCTAAATGATGCATTGAATGTGGCAATCATGATGTGTTTGAAGTTTCAACAAGACATAATGAATCATGTTATACTAGATAACATGATTAATGATGAAATTGGTGGGTATTCAAATGTTAAGTTGGCATATCTTATATATAAATTCACTTGTATTCCTGTCTGTGACGTGACGTTCTGCTGCATAATCATTTTTTATGTTTCTGCTGCGGAACCGGCCATAGGGAAAAACATTTTCGTCTAGAACTAGCACCCCCGAGAAACCCGTTTGATTTCTACACAACTGTCCGTCCGTCCGTCTGTGACAGGGCGTTCCAACCCGTTAACAGTCTCTGCGATGCCAATTCTGCAACCCCCCAAAAATGAGCCGCAAAGACCGATTCTGCTATGTATTTGCTTCTTTTTTATCTTTTTTTTGGATTATTTTTTTCGGAAAAATCTAAGGCTACGTATTTGTTTCTTTTTTTATCTATTTTTTTTGGATGACGTCTGGCCAACAACTCCGAGGAGCATTCACAACAACTGTGCAGGAGGAGAGGTTGCTTCCGGTCCGAAGTAAGTAACGGCAGGGGGGGGGGGGGGGGGGGGGGGGTTTTAGCGCCGGGGGTCCCACTATTTTTAAATTAAAAAAAAAAAAAAAAATAAATTTTTTTTTTGTTTATTTTTTTTTTTTTTGTTATTTTTTTTTAAAAAAAA
>Ga0116229_10007947_pt1 | contig 16644 bp, 19 predicted proteins | sample S1TSphgellanicum_3_FD_87313 | JGI IMG/M metagenome (GOLD analysis project Ga0116229, IMG submission 87313) | Host-associated microbial communities from peat moss isolated from Minnesota, USA - S1T2_Fc - Sphagnum magellanicum MG | ecosystem: Host-associated > Plants > Peat moss > Unclassified...
AGTTAGAGAGTGAGACACAATGCCCATTTGTTTATTTTTCAATTTCGGTGAACATCCAATCACAATCCTATTGACTAGATATGGCCAATCCAATTTAGGGTTGATTGAGGAATGAGCAAGCAACTAAAGTGTTCTCATCTTTATCCTTCATACACTATACCCTAGACCTTCACATGGTCTTTATTCATTGTAAAGCAGGAGGCAGACAATTTCATAAATCTGAACATACTGAATACCGCTAGGCAGAGGAGGGGCAGGGCTTCTTATATCTACTCCTTAAGAGTGAAGAGTGAGAGGGATCTTACACCTACAAGTAGGTGTAAGATCTCTCCCACTTTCTAGGTGCAAGAGCATCTCCAGAGGCGCTCAGCATGTGGGTCCTCCTACACTGGAAATCTTGGATGAAGTGTAGCAGTTAAAATCTTGTGCATCCATTGGAAGACTGCTGTGACCCAACAAAAATGCACAGCTTTCAGAGAGCTATGGAACAGTCTAATATAATAGAGTGTTTCTGATTGGGTAGATGGTTTGATTGTTCCAAGTGGGTTGCTATTAATAGTACCATAGTACCTTGGCCATTTCAACACATGTCCGTCGAATAATTAATTAATTTTGAAATTTTCATTTCAACAAATGGAATGTTTTTATTTCTAAATATTCATTATTATCCTTCATAATTTCTTTTGATTTGGAAGAAATCATTTTTGAAATTTTCAAACAATTCTGAAGATAATATAATTAGTGTCAAATTGGCCAAGGTACTAACTAGGGTAGTCTCCCACTTATTTGCAGTCCCAATTTCAGTTTTATGGGTGGGGTTGGAAAAAAGGTCAGTAACTAAAACTTGGATGTGAGAAATAATTTTGCAAGGTCCCATACTGAGGATTGCTGAGAACAGAAGAGAACATAACTATCAAGGCCCATAGTTATGTATCTTCTCAATACCAACAACAACAGCAGCAGGAGGGAGGAGGGAGGAGGTTTTCCACGTTCAGGTTTTCCTTCCTCCTCGTTTGCTTGTTTGTTTTTGCAGCAAATGCTGCTTTCTTGCTTTAGATTTGATTGTGCCTCTTTGGTTGGCATCACAATTTGGGCAACCCAATTCCAATTTGTTGGAGCTTGGAAGGATGATTTGCTTTCCAGGATCATTTTTTGTTTTCCTTCTTGTCTTCTCTTCTGTTCCCACATTTGGAATGCAAACTCCAGACCCAACTGCAGAGACCTGAAGATCATAGTGGAAATTCATTGGGAAACAAAATCTCTGCTGCTTCAACAGAGTTATCTTTTGCTTTGCTTCAAAGAGATCTTTGCCTTCGTCTTCCCCAATTCTTTCAAAATTGCAGCAGAACAACAACAATGCTCTCAAATTGTTCAAATGATGCCACATCAACCATTTCTTCATGGCAAAGACATGATGATCTGCCTTTCTTCATGGCGTGAGCCTGTCAAGATACAGACACTTTGGGTACAACAATTGCTGCAGAAGCATTGAAGAAGACCTGGCAGGCACAGATAGCATTGAAGCTGAAGCAAAGAGAGTGAGTAAGACTCCTCCAATTTCCTTCCTTCAAAGCATTTTGTTGTGGAGCTTTTCTCTGCAATCTGATCATCATGGATATACATGCATGTTTGTATGTTGTCACATCTCCTCAAATGGAGTCAGAGTGTTGTAATGTGTCTTTGAAGACATAGATAGTGAGGAGGAGGAGGAGGAGGTGGTCACAAGGATGCTCAGGATGTAGAAAGGAGGAGGGGTCTGGACATGTGAAAAACCCAGCAGATGGATTGTTCTCTTTCTTCATGTTTCCATTGCATACAACCCTTGATAGCAGGAAAATGGAAACAGCAACACAAAAGGAGTAGGTTGCTGCTTAAGGGAGCATTAACGTCATAGGTCTGAAGCTATTGTGTGTATGAGAGAGATTACATTTCTTAAGAAGACAAAGAAGAAGAATTGTGTGGAAAGCAAACTTGGAGGATGGCAGATAATGGTGAAAAGAAGAAGAAGACAACCCAAGTTTCAACTGTTTGGAAACAACAACAGAGGATGATCTGGGAATCCAGGGATTGCCAACAGAAGGAAAAGAGAAGATTCTTCTTCCTCGAGGCATGAAGAAGAATGTGGGTCCAATTGGGGTGCAGCAGGAGCAGACTGCAAAGGTGATGACAGTACCATCATCGGGGGTACCAGATTTGGAATCTTCATATACATATGTGGAAATTCAGGGAGAATTTGAGAGCTCAGGGAGAAAGGATGTTGTTTCTCAAGACATGATGATCAATGTAGGAATCCAAGGGGAACAAAAGGGAAAGGAGAAGGTGGTGTATAATGATGAAGAGCTCGACAGTGGAGATGATATCCACAAGCTGTGGATTCCAGCTCCTGCTATCATTGCACATGAAGCCGAAATGCGGTCCTGCCTCTGGTCATCAGCTCCAGAAAACAACACCAGCTTGAAGAATGCAAGCAGGAGTTCTAGATCTTCACATATGAAGAGAGTTGTTCGTTACAGCAATGAGGTACAGATCTTGCCACCAGTGCCATGTGACACATATGCATCTGATGTTGAAGCTGACAACAGGGAGCTTCAAAGAGGAAACAAAAGAAGGATGCCATCATCAATTCAGCAAGAAAAGGCCCAACAGATTCTTGATGAGATTGGGTTCAATCATGAAGGAAATTCTGCACTAACAACAACAAGAAAAAAAATCCAAAGCTGGAAGGAGAGTGATGAGATAAGGAGAACTAGACAGAGTGTTGCAGCTCATCTAGCTGAGCTTTTGGGACCCAAAACAATCTCAGAGCAGGATGTTATGAGAGCAAATAGTAACACACTGCCACTACAACAAAAGCAACGAGTCAGCAGCATTGCAGTTACCGTTCCTCCTCCTGGAGGCAGCTTGTCAGTCAATACACCACAGCACCTGCTGCCACAAAGAAGAAGACATTCATTAGTGAAGCAAGTCACAGAAAGGATGCCACCTGAGTGGGTGCTTTTGCTTGTTGGTTGTCTGCTCGGTGTCTCAAGTGGCATCAGTGTAGTCATTTTTGACAAAGGGGTAAGTATGCAAGCAGGTCTGCTTCAGATGGGTCTGCTTTGGATTCCTTATACAGTGATGTTGATCTTCACCATGAGAAGAAGAATGCCATCATGATATGTTTGTATTTTGTGTACTCAGGTACACTGGATACATAATGCGGCATGGGCAGGAACTCCAGATGAAGGTGCTGCGTGGTTGAGGAAACAGAAACTCACAATGACATGGCATCGTATTCTACTAGTTCCAGTTGTGGGTGGGATTGTGGTGGGTATGTTCCACTCTGTGCTTGGGGTTCTGGATGTGATCCTGGAATTCCAGAAAGACTATTTGGGTGGTCAGAACAGAAGTCATTGGCTCGCAGGACTTAAACCTGTAATCAAAGCTATACAGGCAGCCGTGACTCTAGGAACAGGCTGCTCTCTTGGTCCTGAAGGACCCAGTGTTGACATTGGCAAGGCATTTGGCAATGCGTATTCAAATCTCATGAACAACACTCGAGAAAGACGGATTGCTCTTGTTGCTGCGGGTGCTGCTGCTGGTATTGCTACAGGTATGATTATTTTGTGATGGAGCTAGATTTTATTCATGTCCAGCTATATAGTAGTCAGGTTTGTCAAAGCATTGTGATTGTTGCCAGCAGTCTTCTGCTGCTCAGATGTGCAGCAGATCAATAGCCTAGGTACACCTAGCTACCTCTCTGTGTGTCTCTAGGACTCGTTTGTGGTGTTTTATGTGGCCAGCCATGAGAGGGTCAGATGCATCATTGCAGGTTTCAATGCACCAGTGGCAGGAACATTCTTTGCAATTGAGACTGTGTTGAGACCACAGCATGCGGAAAACTCTCCCCCACTCACAACTGCCATGATCATTCTTGCAGCTGTGATTGCATCAACCATTTCTCAGGTGTTGCTCGGTGGGATGCCTGCATTCACTGTACCTCCATACGAACTCCAATCTGTTGCTGGTATAAAAAAAAATTGTTCTCATTTCACCTTTTTCATCTACTACTTTTGTCCTTCCATGGAGATTACAGATGGGTACTACTACCCATTGGGTATTCATGATCTGAGGAAACCCGAGTCCCAGTTCTTCTAATGCAGATCTCTTGAGCAGGCAGGCACTTCCTAATTGTGAATTTTTCTGTGAAACAGAATTGCCACTGTATCTACTTCTGGGTGGAATTTGTGGCATAATGAGTGTAGCTTTCACACGCCTTGTGGCCTGGTTCACACAGATGTTTGACTGCTTGAAGGGCAAGATCGGCATACCTGTATCTGTCACACCTGCAATCGGGGCTCTTTTGTTGGGTCTGATTGCATTGCAGTATCCAGGGGTTCTCTATTGGGGCTTCACGAACGTGAATGAGATTTTGCAAACAGGGGTTGCAGCCACTGCACCTGGCCAAGGCTTGTTGGCGCAGCTCACTGTCGCAAAGATAATAGCATCAGCTCTTTGTAAAGGCTCGGGACTTGTCGGAGGCTTGTATGCACCCAGCTTGTTCATAGGTGCAGCAGGTGGAGCTTTGTATGGCAGCATTGTTGGGAAGGGAATCAATGCTGCACTTCCAGGGCATAACGCTATCGCCCACCCCCAGGCATATGCCTTGGTATGTGTTCTTGGCTACTCAGATTTATTGAAACACACTGCTGCATAGTGATGGTTGCTGGGGGAGGGGGGTGTTACTGATGTTGGGGTGGGGGGAGTGGGTGACAGGTGGGCATGGCAGCACTTTTAGCTGCATTTTGTTCAGTACCTCTGACATCTGTGCTCCTCCTGTTTGAGCTCACCAAGGACTATCACATCTTGCTTCCGCTGATGGTAAACTTATCTCCTTTTAGTTCAGAAATCCAAATACTAAACACATCAATAATGGGCATATGGAGTTTGTTATCAAGTGCCTTGATGTTTTGTGATTCATGATTCTGGCAGGGAGCAGTTGGGCTGGCAATCTGGGTGGCTGCAGTTGGCAACCAGAAACAGCTCATATTCTGGGACTCAGGTCTCCTTGGCAGCATGCATTCAGACAGTGAAGCTGAAGTTACTAGGTTGCAAGATGCCCGAGTATGGTGTAGAAGACAACCTGGTAGCTCCGAAGTCGAGCTTTGTACATTGGATAACAACATTGATCCTAGCTCTATCTTTGTCTGTGATGAAACTTTGATGGAGGAGTGCTTGGTAATAATGTTCTCTCATTGAGTAGCCTTTTTTTGTTTAAGCTAAATAATTCCTATGAATGTTGTGGGAGTTGTGTAACCACCAGCCACTGCCAATTCTCTTGCAAAGCCTTTGATTCTCTTCTCTTGGGTCCTATCGCCTCATCTCTTGGGTCTCTATGTATCTCTTTCCAGGTGTTGTTTAAATCTGCAGAAAATATTATAAAGCCATCCAGAGATTCTTAGACCTTGTGTTTCTTGCTTGTTCACTTCTGTAGTCACTACACTATCCATAAAAATATAACCACTTCAGGCTTGGTGGGCCTTTGAAGCCTCCTCCTCCTCCTCCCTATTGCTGACTTTGCTGATTTGCTGCCCATGGGGCTGGGTGACAAATTTGGAAAAAATTCAGGTGCGTGAAGCAATGTCAACAGATTATGTGAAAGTGCATGCAATGGCCACCATAAAAGAGGCTTTTGGTGTCATGGTGGCAGGCCGACAACGCTGTGCCCTCATTGTTGACGAAAATGACTTGCTGGAGGGGCTTATTACTCCCAGTGATTTGCAACGTGAAGTCCTCAGGGCAGCTGAGGCATCTGTGTATTCTGATGAGCCAATCATTGTGGAGGTGCTCTTCTCAAGGCTATTCTGTCACATTTGTTTTTCATGACTCAAAATCCTCTTGCCTGACTGGAATAGAGGGACATCTCAAACTATATAGCTGTAAAAAGAACTAACTATAGCTGAATGTGACTCAATGAAAAATGTGGTTCGACTTTCCCTTGTTCCTGGCACAAAGCTCGTATTCTAAAAGCTCAATCTTGACATGGGGTGCAGGTGGAAACAGTTTTGGTAGCTTCAATGTGTGTTGGGAAGGGGCTTGATGTGGGTGAAGGAACCAACTTAGTTGTTTGCTACTCTGACATGAATCTCCAAACAGCAGAAAACCTCATGCTTCCCGCTGGCTTGCACCAACTGCCAGTGGTTACGCGTGTGGGCATCCAGTGGCAGGATCGAGGTCACAAGCTGGTGGGGTTGCTTCATCGCGAATCTATCACCCCTACTATCAGGTGGGGGAAGATTCTTCCCATCTCCATTGCCACTTCACTTTGTTTGCACAATGTTACCTTGTATCAATGCATCACCATCATGACCCATGACCATATGCTAGTGTTTCAAACATCTCTCTTTCTCTCTTGAGACAAAAGTCTCAATCCTTCCTTATACATGGAAGGAGCAGTTTAGAGGTTCTCTGTTAGATGAGGATTACAAAATCCTTGCACTTGCAATAGGTTCTTGTATGTCTTTTTCTTTTTCCCAATCACATCAAATTGTATGTTTACCCAAGAATGTCAGCTGAGTGCAATTGAGAAACAACAGAAATTGTGCAAAATGTTAGTCTTTTGTGTGGCTTGAATCGCAAGTGAATTTCAAGGAGCAAAGTCACTCTTCAGCTTGAAGTTGCCAGAGCTTATAAGGAAGGTCATGCCTCTTGTTCTGTCATCACTGCACTAGCCCTAATACTCATCTTTCTCCAGAAACTCTCAAACAGCATGAATGATTTTCCTACATGCAAAATTTTGCAACCATTTCATACAACATTTCACAAGTTCACCTCATTATTGATTACAGGGCGGAAGCAACAAAGCGTATTGTAGAGATGTATGCTAAGAAGGCGGCTGAGGAAGACTTCAGACCACTCTCGGAAACTCATTGAATCTGGCCAGCATGAATGCAGGCTCCTAATTTGTTTCTGCTGCCTAATGATGCATGAACACACACTCCACATCTTTGGAGGTAAATTCCCTGTCTTTGTCTTGAGTTTTTGAACCTGGAACCTGGAACTTGAAGCTCTTCATATAAAAAGCCTTCTCTTTACTTGTCTTTGGCCAGCTTGCCCCCACTCTGTTCTCCAATCAGCATGTCTTCCATGTTGAATTGTCTGAAGGCCCAAATGTTTTGCCATTCAGGTTTAATTGTGACTTCAAAACTCCGCTTGCCAAATGAAAAACAAATTATTAACGAGTCCAATAGCAAATTTAGCATGCTCTTGGCAGCAGCTGCTTAACATGATAAGATCCGCTTCTCTGGTAGAGACTACATTCGAAGTTGCAGTTCAAATCTCTTCCATGCATATCCTTGTGTCAGGATCTTGGGTATATCCCTTCTGCATGCTCATCTAGATAGTGCAATGTTGAGCATTCATGCATGAGTTATGCATATCACACTGCTTATGAAGGTAGTTGCAATCATGCAATTTGACTGCTTCACAAGTTACATCAAAACTCTGGCTCATAGTTCTTTTGACCAAATGAGAAACTCATGACTCTATGCAACAACAAATGAGTCAAATGTGTAAAACAAGCACCACCAACAAAAGCTCTTGAATCCAAAACCTCTCTCAAGTAAGCCAAGCTTGATCTGATTCTTGAATCAATATTGACATAGGAATCACCAGCAACTATGAATCCCACAAATCAGTCTCACATTTCTGTGCTCTAGCAAGAATGCACCAAGTAGTGGTGGTTATCATCTCTCTCTAGTTCCACCAACAACAACAATGCACATTTTCTGCACACTTTTAACAACAGCAATTGTAAATTTACTATTTCTCAAGCAATCTACATGAACAGAAAGCTAGCAATGTAATGTGTATCATAGTAGCTTCAGCTCTCTCAAAATCAATGTGCAAGTAGTGCTGATCAACTCAACACAGAACAAGCCAGTGGTCAGTCTAGCATGATACTTCTTCATGTCTGGAATTGCAATTAGATGCTCTGAAGCAGAATCAAGCTGTCAAACAGCCTCATCATACAGGACTGAAATTGAAGCTTAGTGGACATGTTCTTACATGACAGCAACTGTGGTTGATGATGTCCTCATGACAGAGCTTGGCTTATTCAGCCTCCTTTTCCTGCTTTCCTTGGTCTTCTTGACCTTCCCGGTCTTTGTTTCCATCTCAGATTCCTCCCTTGCTTGCACATCATTTGGTGGTACAATAATCAGGTGTGGTAGGACAACCTGCATCTTGAGAGCCTGCAGACACTGGAGCTCAGTCTGAGTGTGCTGCTCACCTGACTTCGGTGTCAACATGGATACAATGAAGGGTCGATTGCGAATCAAGGCCTGCTTGGTCACATTGTCAAGAAGCTTGGTTAGGCGTTCATGCTTTTGGACCTCTTGCTCAAGTGCAGTGGGGCTGGAAGAAACTTCTTGGCTTGCACATGACACTTCAGTTGCCGATGTATCAAGATCACCATCCATGCCAGCATCTTCCAGGTGCACACCCTGTAAGCCAACACTGTCAATTTTCATCCCGGACAAACATTCAAACAGAGCTGACAACAAGATGATGAAGCACATTATCTTCCCCAGGCACGTCTAAAGAAACCCCTCTAAAGATGGCAAATATGATCAAAGAGCATTCTGCAGATCCTCAGTCTCTGAGTAGGTGATGAAAACTATCATACCTCACTGTCTGAGAGGTATCCATCAGGCACAACAAAGCCATCTGCCACATCTTCATCAACTTCATTGTCAACCTTGTCAACATCATCCTCTTTGTCCTCACAGTCTGAGAGGCTTTCCCCTGGATCCTCCTGCAAACTCCACATTACCTCTAATTAAGACAGACTACCTCACAGGAAAAACTTAAATTCACTCCAATGCACACATGACAGTGGCACAATTGGACACTCATTGTCACATGCATGTACTGCCTGTCTGATTGAATCAATATCAAAGTATTGATTTGCTTTCAGATGCATCAACAGCCATCAAACACAGCCATTCAAGAGGAATCAGATGCTACCAACAATTTGGTGATTCTGTTTCATAGCACAACATAGGAGGTGCCTGTGAAAGAACTCTTACCTCTTCCCATTCTTCATCACTGTCCACCTCATAATTCAATGTTAGGTCTTTCTTCAGGGGATGACGAGGCCCAATTGTTGTACTGCAAAACCCCAAAAAGAGCAGGATTCAGTCAGATCTATGTCCACCATGAAAAAGCCTGAAAGACATCTTGACACAAATAGGTGAGCAATTCCTTGATGGGAGTACTAACAAATATGCCAAAAACATACCCCAACAATGAAGCATTGACTGTGTTAGGAAAGAATATACTGCAGGAAGGTTCAAATTCAAAGAAAATGGAGGGTGGGTCTGTTGGCATACCTTGTTCTTGAAAACGTGCCATAGTAAGCTGGCCGATAGCTCTTATCAAATTGCAACAACTTCCACCGCATGTTACAAAGCTTCTTCCTTGGATTCTCATCTGAGTCCTCAACAACAATGCAATCGCTGTCCTCCCTATCCACCTCAACTTTCAGCTCCTCAGAGTCCTCATCTCGAGATCGTTTGAGGATAGAGGTTGGAAGCATTTCCAATGTCACCCCAGACTTGCCATGGCTACTAGCCCCAGAATCAGCTGCCTTCTGGCAACTTGCTGTTGCTGATCCTTGTAGCCGCAATTCCCGGTAAACCGTAACCTTGGGTTTGCGGCGCAGTCCCCATCTTTGCAGCTTCTCTGAAGCTTTGGCCTTCTTAAGACTTTGCCAAGTAGCTAAGTGCAACCTGCACAACATGCAAATGCCATCATCCTTAGTAACAGGATCTCCTCCTAGCAATCCAGTGCAGCTTTATTGCGGGCTGTCTTCACCACAGCTACAGGGAAAGTAAATGCAAATGCAAAAACTGAGCATAAGAGAGTGAAGAGAGAAAGGTAGGAAAAGACAACCACCTCATAAGTTCTTCAGCATTCCTTGACTGGAAAGCAGTGAGCTCTTGATCCATGTGAGCTATGATCATTTGTGTGTTAGCAGTGGAACAAGTACTGCTCTCTGGGCTTTGTTCCAAGGGAGACAAGGACTGCCGACTCACATCTGCTCCTTGCGGTTGTGCAGCAGGTGTCTCCGGCTCCTTGCGACGGAACAGTTTGTCCATGATGGTGGCTTGCTTCTGTATCACAAGCTGCTTCTTGCGTTCTGCAGCTTCTTTCTCTTTCTTCTTTTGTTCCTTCTCTGCTTCCTCCTGCTGTCTTTTCAGTTCCCTCTCTTTCCTCCTCTGTTCCTTATCAGCTTCATCTTGCTGCCTCTTCAAATCCCTCTCTTTCTTCTTGCGATCCTTCTCCACTTCCATCGATTCTCGCTCGTTCCTTTTCTGTTCTTTCTCCTCTTGTTCTTGCTGTTTCTTCAGCTCGATTGTCTGTTCCAAATCCCCCACACAATTCACCGGATGAAAAACAAGATTTGTCAGACCAAATCGGGTTTAGAACTACCTCTCTACATCCACCAAGATCCTTCTAAGCGAGCTCTACCAACAGATCCTTGCAAAACGCAAAAGAGAACAGACCAAGTGCACAAGCGACAGTCACAACACTCATAGATCTTTGCTTCCTATTTCAAAGATCTCGACAGAAAACCGAATTATGTTAACTTTTCTGCACATATGACGAAACTTCTCTTACACACCTGCAACTCCTTGCACGTTTCTTTCTTGCTGTCGGAGCACGTCCGATCACTGGTTTTCTTAATCTTCACCATCGATGACAAGATCGCCGTCTTCTGCTAACCAAGTAACCCGCAACCAAGGACGATGAATCCGCAGAAAACCAAAACGAAACGGGATAATAGAAACACCAGATCTTCTCTGTTTTCCAAAAACTCTTGGCAGCCTAAGTCTCCTCCTACCACGACCGCAGGATCTCGGATCGATCGGAAACAACCAGGCAACTTCAATTAGCTAAAAGGAGGACCACAAATAAGAAAAAAAGAACACCGGATCTTTTTTCTATTTACCAAAACTCTGCTACTTCTTCGTAGCCTGAATCTCCTCTTACCAAAACCGCAGGTTCTAGGATCGATCAAAAAACAAACAGGAATTGCAATTCGGAAAATGAAGCACTAAAAAACAAAACAAAGAAGACCAGATCTTCCTAGTTTCCAAAACTCTGCTACTTCTTGGCAGTCTCCGTTTTCGACAACAACCGCGGGCTGTAGGATCAATAAATTAAAAAAAACAGCATCTGCAATTGGAAAAAGAATCGTCAAAAACAAAATTTCCCTTCACCGGATATTCCTCTCTGTTTTCCAGAACTCTGCTACTTCTTTGTAAGCCTACGTATTCGACCACAATGGAATGCTGTAGGATCGTTTAAAAAAAAAGAACAGAAACTGCAATTGGAAAAAAAAAAACCAAAAAACGCTCCAGATCTTCTTCTCTATTTTCCAAAACTCTTGGCAACCTGCCCAATCTAGGATCGATCAAGGATAAACACCAAATACAATTTGGAAAAAGCAATTACTTACCAAATCCTCAGAAACAGGAAAAAAAAAAACATTTGTCGACGGAGAGAGAAATCCAGATCGGTTTTCCCTCCTTTTCTCACTCACTTTTGCGCCAAAATTCACGAACTCAAATCTCCCCCGCTTACCCGCAAGATGTGTAGACTCCACTCCTGCCACATTTCGTAATCCTGTAAACAAGACTTCACAGAGAGCGCGAGCGGGGGCGAGCGAGAGCGCGCGCGGCGAAGACGCGGCATCCTTCCCGCCAGCATCCGTTCAAACGCCCTTTGCTTTCGCTCTTTATCCATCCGTCCATTATCAACCTTACTAAGCGCGCCCGCGGATGACCATAAGAACGACGTCCAACTTTCATCCATTCCCAGTTCTGCAAACCACTCGCTCTCGTACGCGATAACGCAGGGATTCAAAAACCAACGGATGACTACCTAATGGATGATATCAATCCAATGATTAGCAATTCGTCAATATTATCATATTTGTGGAATCAGCCGGCGATCCGCTGGACAGTGTTTGTACAGTTATGCACGAGGAGTGTTGTTTTCCAGCCCTCAGAATCGGCTGTATTTCGTGTGTTTGTGTAGAATTGTCATGGTGTAACACCAAACGGGGTTGGGTGAGTTGCTGTGAAAACTCTGGTTAGGGTTTCACTCTAGGGTGGTTTAAGGTTTTAGGGTTTAGGTTTCAATTTTGGAGGCTCCGGCCATTTATGAGCACCAAGCTCGAATGTGTGTTATTTAATTTTGGAGGCCAAATTTTGGTGTGTTTGGTATGGACATTTGTTGTTGTTGCCAATGTTGGTGTTGCCAATGTTTAGGGTTGTCCTCACCTAATGGGGTTTTTTAATTTTAGTTAGAATACATTTAACCTAATGGGTTTTGAGTTATTTTGTCAAGAGAATGACATGTGGCATTGCAAGCAAATATTTTTGGGGTGGGGGGAGGAGTGTTAAGCTTTGATTTTGGGAGAGCAAAAATGAAATACAAGCATAACCCTAGAAACCCTTTTAATTTCTTAGTGTATATGGAGGGCCCTTTACATTAGTCAAGTGAACATCACATCTAGAAAAGAAAAGGGGAGGGGTTTTATGTTTGGTTGGTAAATGTAGGGTAATGCCCCCTTCCAAGGACATTAATGAAACCTAAGAGGTGTTTACTTTCAAAATGTTTCATTTCATAGGTGTTAAATTGTGTAAAGCACTAAGAATTTAATATGTTGATTTTTTTTTTAAATGATATCTTTCATGTATCGTGTACAATAAAATAGGCAATGTGTTTTCGAAAAGTGAAACTATAGCAAATGTATCAACTTTTGGAATACCTTGTTGGTTGTGGAAGACAAATTCCACTTATAATATGTTTTTCAAATACGTTGAAAAGATTCTACCAATACTTAAATAAAGGGAAAGGATCTTACTAAATAGGCATAAAATCTCTCTCACTCCTTCGTGACCAAGGTGAAACCACACCGTTATTGGTACCAATTATCACAATGAAAATGATGAATGAAGAACATTTTCAATCTAGTCCCAATTCAATCCCATTGTTTTAAAGTAGGGATGTGTGAATCCAAAGTTTCAAAGTCTGGAAGTGTGGGCCATTATCTCCCTTCACTTTTCAGATTCCTTCCTTTCCTATTGATTTTTATAAAAACAATCAACTTCATACTTTTGGCTTAGTCTGACCCTTGGCTTAGTTTGAATGACCCCATCCATTTTGCAACATTCAAATCAAACCACCAAAACCAATCCATTAATTCCCCAACTCCAATGTTTCTATAAGAAGAAAAAAAACTTGAGAGATGTGTTGCCCTCTTCGACATTTGTTGCTACATGAAGAAAAAAACACAAAGGGACTTGTTAGCCCCTTATATTTGTTGCTATGAGTTGAAGGATAAGGGAGGCACACTACAAGGGATGTTATTGCAAGACAATAATGACGAAGGGGAATGTGCATTGCATTACCCAGAGTATTAGCTGGTTTTATACATGCAAGAAAAGGAGGAGGAGGAAGGGGGCTATGATGCCATTCCATTGCTTTGCTTTGAAACAAAACACAAGGGGACTTGTTGCCCCCCCTACTTTTACCATTTTGAGGTGAAAACAAATAAACAAAAGCATGAAATTATTTGTAAAAAAAAAGGCAAAAAAAAACCAAAGAAAAGTCTACTTCCTTGAAATGGCTATGGTGTGTTACAAGGAACAATAAACAAGGTTCCTAATCCAAAAATATTGCAATCGTGCATCCCAATACAACCTAACTTTAGCTAAAAATATAATCAATATGTTCTAACAAACTAGGTGTAAAACAAGACCTATTCAATGATCAAAATCAAGTGGTAATCTTGTCCCATGCCTATCATTAACTACACTAATCAAGGCCCCCATGTTCATTATGGAAAAAAAACATGTGTGGGAAAGCACATAACCTTTCACTTAAGGTTTCATACTAAAGAATAAACTTCGACTACCAAAAGGTCAACATGAAATCATGTGACCTCTCCCAAGTCATAGCAAATTGTCACACACCTTAGTAATCCATTTATTCCATAAAATCAAATGACAACATAACCAACATGTGCAACTCAACAAAAAGAAGTGGAAATACACAAATCATGTGGCGCAAATATTTCATTTTTTATGATTTGCACAAGAATCATGATAGGAATTCAAATATTTCACATTAAAAAATAAATAAATCCAAGCTTGAAAAACACAAAGCAAAACCTAACAAAAATTGTGCAAAAAAAAACTTAAATAACACACAAAAAAAATTGTGCAAAAAAAAACTTAAATAACACCAAAAAAAATTAAAGCACAAAAAATTTATGTGTTTTGAAATCTTAAATCACTAAAAATGATTTGAGATCATAGAACATGGGATTATATCCCATCGACAAAATATCTTTAACTTCATTCACAACTAAATCGGTTCGAAATAAAACCCAAATAAGTAAATTAACCTAGTTTACCCTTAATTAATCAAATTTTAATGAAATAATTAAATTAATGCACTTAATAGATGAACTAAAAATTTGGGAAGTTATATAATCATAAAGGTTTGGCGAAAACCAACTAAAGCTTGTTATATTGAGTGGGAGTAATCAGCTTAACATCATTAACAACCATAGAACTAAAATATATTTACATGAATTTTATAGTTCATCCTTTAACTTGGTTGCATATAAACAAATCTTGCTTTTTTTTACTTTTGAAAAAAAGCAACTATGTTTTGAACTTTTGATAATAATGAACGCAAGGTTGCATAGGTGTGTCAAAGTTGAATTATAGTTTTGCATGGGTAGTCAAGTAGGTGTATCCTAAACTAGTTAGACATTTACATAAGGTGAATCAATAAACCTTGTTTTGGATGAAGGAACTTGATCCCTTGTGGTTTTCAACATTGGAACCTTTATGACCATTAAGTTATGGTTTTTTGGGGTTTCAATTATGAATAAATGTTTTTGTTGGTATGCAATTTTGAGTTGTACATAAAAACTAAATGTCAAGATGGTTAGATTGATAACAAATGGTGCATTCAAATTAAGGCATGCTTATTAGAATTAAGGCACTTTCTTTTTAAATTATTAAACCTTTTTTATAACCATTTTTAGTGGTGGAATTCCTTTTATTTTGCTTTTTGTGCTTTCATAAATTGAAAAAAAGATGATAGAAAAGTTACAAAAATCATTTAAGAGGGTGAGGGAATGAAAACTTGGGAAGTTACCTATTGTCATTTAAAAAACAAGGGTGAAAGCACACCAAAGTGGTTCAAAAATGACAAATGTGGTGTTCATAAGTTGTCATTTTTGCAATTTAAACAGAACAAGCCGTAATTTCAAAGCAATAACCGTTATCTTTAAAACTAATAGTTTGCAAATTCAAGAAGGGCATCAATTGAAAATCCTATTTACCACCATTGTTCCCAAAAATAAATGAAATTGAAAATATGTGATTTTCAAAAACTTTTTCAAGAATTTGGTCACATATTTTCCATAACTACTTAAACAATCTATTTTCCATGGAATAGTCCATTCTAAACTTACATTCATAATACCATTCCACCCAAAAAAATTGCATCACACTATAAAAATTGAAATCCTTTTTAATGTTTGATCATAATATCAAAGTTACATAAACTCAAATTTCAACATACCCCTTATGAAAATTGTAATATGACACAAAAAAGTGAACACCTTAATATGCCAACACCTACAAAACTAGAGGTAGTTCAACAACTATAGAGGAGGTATGAAAGGAACATACAAGGAAAAAGGCATAGGATCATGTGAAAAGAAAAATGAAAAGATATAGAATGATATTTTGGTGGGGCATGGGATGAACAATAAGGAATCAAGGGTAAGAACATATGGACAAAGGAGCTAGGGATTATTAGGAGGGAGGAAAAAAATTGTTGGGAGGGAGTGGAGGAATCGAAAGGAAGAAAGGGAACTTTCAAGGGAAATGGAAAGTTCTAGTCATTTAGATTTGGAAAAATAAATAAACATAAGGAGAAGGAGGTTGTGGGAGTGTGGTGTATTTGTAGGAATAGGATGTTTGTTTGCTTGTTGGTGTTGAGAGTAGTAGATTTGTTGGTATAAGTCTTTTTTGTTTATTTTTAATTACATTGTGGGAAAGTTGTTTTTGATTATTTTTTAATAAAGCATAATATAAGTTACAAGGGAAAAAAATTTAAATTATGGATGAATACTAGACTACCAAACAAAAAGAAAACCATATTTTCATGGTTGAACAATGCAAGATCTATAAGAAATTTAATTTATAGTAATTTTGAATAAATATTCATTACAAAAGACCCTCTAGAATCCCAATGGGTTTGGAGAGGATGGATCCAATCTATTAAACAAATAGATAATCGGTTGAATAATTAAGGTGTTGTTATTTCATTAACATTTATGTAACAACACTTTTGGATGTTTTTTCCTACCTTATGGTGTGTGGGTGACCATGAAGTTAGATTTTATTATTACTATTATTACTAGAAAAAAATTGTAACATTTATATTTTGTTATTCATGTTGCATTATATGAAACAATTTCTTTTGTTAAAATTATTTTTTAAAAATTATGTTCATTTTTTTCACCAAGAATATGACAAAAACATTTTAAGAGCTTAATGAGCTTAA
>Ga0116229_10007949_pt1 | contig 16642 bp, 12 predicted proteins | sample S1TSphgellanicum_3_FD_87313 | JGI IMG/M metagenome (GOLD analysis project Ga0116229, IMG submission 87313) | Host-associated microbial communities from peat moss isolated from Minnesota, USA - S1T2_Fc - Sphagnum magellanicum MG | ecosystem: Host-associated > Plants > Peat moss > Unclassified...
AAAAGCGCATGGCTGACATGAACTGGAACACTTTCTCAATCTTATCTTTCATACAAACCTGTCATTCATTTCCTTGACTTTGAAATGTTGATAAACAAGAAGCTCATCGGCCACATGGATAGGAATATATACCAGGGAACCTTCCACCTTCGCAAAGGAAAAGGTTGAGCTTGTCTCCAGACGCTGCAGCATCAGTATTGAGGGCCAATAAAGTTGCGCAGCATGCTCACTCATAGATGATGCAGTGGCAATTAAACGTTGTAGTGGCGATCGCACACCCTTAGGACCTTCTTCCACATTCATTCTGTCATTCTCTTCTCCTTTTGTGAATTGAAGGCAACGCAACTGCTTGGCTGCAGTAATTAATGCTTGAATCACTGTAACGAACTGCAAAACAAGAAGGAAGGTTTAGGTGCAAAACCCAAAACCCCATTCTTCACGGAGAGAGAAACAAAATAGCATACATGAAATAGCATAAGGTTGAGTCAAGCATGAGAAGCCTAACCTCAGCAGCAGTGGCAGTGCGCAGAAAGATGCGAGTAATGCCACGCTGCACATCTGGCAGCTTTCCAAGTGACATCAAAAGGGATGCCAATAAACCAAGCTGACCCAGATTTTGGTGGTGCCGGCTCAAAGCACCAGTGTGTCCACTGTCCCAACCACTTCATGAGAATGTCCGTGCCTCTCCCATGGAAACTCCCACACTGCTCATTGAGTGCATGATTTCAGTGACAGCATCTAATCTGGCCTTGATGAGTGCATGGTCCAGCAGTGAGTGAGTCACCTGCGAGAATAAAGAAAAGTCCTGTCAAACAACCTACTCCACATGGTACCATAACAAATTTTCCTCGTTCACTAGATTAATCAATTCATTATTTTTTCATTGATCCCTATTCACTACAACTCCTGAATTTATTAAAATATAGTGAAATCACTTAGTGTATAAGAACACCTTTTGTTCTAGTGTAGTGAGAACATGCTTGAAGGAAGGGATTAAAGTTTTAAAATGGACCGTCAAAATGGCTACAATGTAAAGATCCATATCAAAAGTGAGGGCTTGAATGACTCAACACCCACTAGTGCACCAACCCAAAAAGTCCATTTTGAAATTATTTGGATGGGATGAAACCTAACCCAACCTAAGGATAAGGTTCTAGGATTTTTTTTTCTCACTCACCCTTACTTTCAAGGGTCAATTTCTTTTTTTTCCCACCCACCCCTTCCCTACGTACCCCTTATCTGTTGCTTTTCCCTTCCTTCCTTTTTCTCCTCCCTTTTGACCCTCATAATTTCTTTTTCTTTCTTTTTTTTTTTCCTATTTTTTGTTTTGTGTGGCTTTGTTTGAAGTCTTTGTGACCTCTTTCTTTTTTTTGAAAAAACATTGTGTTTTTATTTTAGGTTTCTGTGATCTTTTTGTTCTTCTTTTGGTTGTGTTTTTTTCCTTTTTTTTTTGTCTTTGTGTGTATCTCTTGAGTTGTGTGTGTGTGGAGTTGCAGACAAGGAGGACATGAGCAACAAAAAAATTAGGAGAGAGACAAAAAGAAAGAGTAACATGAGGAGTAATTGGAAGAGGTGAGTTTCTTATATTCCAACCCATGCAAACCACCAATGGTAGTAGAAGTTTGTTGTCATCACCATGAGCTTTTAATTGCAGTAAAAGTTTGTTGGCTTCATCAAAGTTTTTTCTTTTTTTAAATAATTTTTTAAATTATTATTTCTTATTTCTTTTTTGCATTTAGTTTTTTCTTCTTATTTTTTAAAAAAACATTTCCAGGCATTTCAATTTTGTCTGAATTTTTTTTCTTTTTTTTAAAAATATATATATAATTTTTTATACCTTTTAAAAATCTTATTTTCATCCTGTTCATTTTTTGTTTCTATTTTGTTTCGGTTTTTTTGTCAGTTTTCTTAATATTGATTTTTTTGGGGTTTTAAAATTTTTATTTTTCTGATTTCTTTTTTGAAAATTTTCAATTTTTGATGTTTTCTTCTTTTTTTATGTTCTTTTTTTTAAATTTTGAAAATCTTATTTATCTTTGTTTTTTTGTTGGTTTTTTTTCCCCCTTCTTTTGGTTTTTCCAATATGTTTTTGGGGTTTTTAATTTTAATTGTTCTTTTTGTTTCTATTTTGTGTGTGTGGGAAAAGGTAAACCCCTCTTTCAAGTGTGTTGGGCAATTATTCAAACAATGACCCATGCCACCTACAAGTGGGGTAACTTGTGAAATGATGAATTATAAATAAAATGAACATTGATGCCCACATTGGTAAAAGTGGCTTCTTCCAAGTTGCTCATTCTATTAAGCACTCCAACGTGAGGTGTGGGGTCCATCTTGCTTGAGTAATGACCAAATTAAAGAGGGATGAGAATCTTGTTGGTTTATTTGAATTAGCAAGGTCTTTTATACAAAAGGCGTTAAAGATGTTTGGGATAGTCAAAATTAAACAAGATATTCATCTAAAAAGGAGTGTGAAAAAAAGATCATTTCACTTGTGCATTACTATGAATTGGAAATAATTCATGGCTGGTAAGTTCCATCACATTCAATTTTCATTTCAAATTTGCATTGTGCTTTAAACATGTGTTCCAAATTATACTCATTGGTTTGTGTGTATGTTCACTTTAAGATTCAAGGTATCACCAAGGAGGCTTTCATAGTTGATTCAGTGAAGATAATTTTGGCAAACTCATAATTATACTCTTGACAATATGTTCAATTTGCACAAAATGCAATGGCACACTATCATAATGATATTATCATTGAAATCTATTAGTGAAAGTGTGGGTGAGAGTAATTAGCTTGACATTCCATTTTTGGATTAATACACATTTTGTACCATGCATATGGCATCCATGAAGGTTCTGTGCCACATTTTTGTAAATCAATTTAACTTTCATGGATATAGCCCATTAGCATAGGAAATGAATGTATGTAAAAATATCTACTTGTAAGGAGTTGGAATTTTATTTGTACAAAAACAAGGTTATTAAGATCCATATATAATGTATGTGCATTTTGCATTGAATATAAAAATTGAGTGGATGTATTGCTACTGTATGAAGGTATTACAATTGTAGTTCAAATGTTTATGAAAATTCCATTAATGCCTAAAGGCATGATTTTGTGCAATACCTTCATTGTAAAAATAATTCTCTATTTCATAGTTTGAACTTTGAGATAGTTTGTATATACATGATAAAGGTATTGCGTTTACACTTTTGTTATGTAATACCTTTGGGACAAAACAAAACATATTCCATTAACCTTATCAAACTTAATACACCCATAATAGTATTGCATAAGCTTTGATCATTTTTTGGTCCATGCAATACCTTAACCCCTAAACTTGACCTTAATACACCCATGACAGTACCACATAACCCCAATAGGAATAAGGTAAACCAAATAAGGGTATTACAATTGAATTAGATTTTTTTACTTTAGTAGTATGTGAGGCCACAACTAAATATTAATTAACACCCATATTAAGGTGTCACATATAGGGTCAACATAAGTGATTTTCAATATGTGTTCAAGGTATTGCAAAACACCAAAATGTTCTAGAGGATATGCATTACCTTGATGAGAGTATTACAAATGTGAGTATGGTTGGACATGATATTTGAATTTTGTCCTTGGGGTATTGCATCACCCTAATGAAGGTAATGCATGTGTGAATTAGGTTGGATATGATATTGTCAATGTGTCCATAGGGTATTACATTGTTCAATTAAATGATATGAAATATAACCTTGACATGAAGGTATTGCATAAGACCAAAATAATCCAACAATTGCATTTTTGAATAAAATGAAATGAAATATATTATCTTGGGCATGAATATTGCATAACAACAAAATAATCTAGTGCATTTGCATTAGTTTGATGAGGGTAATGCATGTGTGAATTGGGTTGGATATTATCAATGTGTCCATAGGGTATTGCACGGATGAAATAAATGAAATAAAATAGTTAGAACTAGGCCTAATTGGGTATTGCAAAACAATAAAATGATCCATTGCATTTACATTGTTTTGATGAGGGTAATGCACATGGGCATTGGGTTAAATATGTTATCTCCAATGTGTCCTTGGGGTATTGCATTGTTGAATTAGATGAGATGAAAGTGGTTTAATAGGATTGAAAGTATTGCATTATAGTAAATTTGTTGTGCTCATTCATTAGTTTGATGAAGGTATTGAAAAAATAAATCAGGTACAACATGATATTTTCCCTTTGCCTTGGTAGTATTGCATTTCAATAAAATCATCTAGTTGTTGTGCGTTACCCTTATGAAGGCAATATGATGATTAATTTATTTCTATATATTTTTTGCAAGTTGTGCTAAAGGGTATGGCATGAGTTTGAAACCTGATCATTTTGAAAAAGTTTAATAAGGATATTGCAAAAACGATTACATTAGTGGATTGATATGGCTTGAATAAAGATAGCAAATTCATTTGCAATACCTTCACATGGGATTTAATTGTTGAGTTTTATAGGGCTCCACAAAAAAAATTAAGTTAGTTGCAATACCCTAAATTGGGTCATTTCAACATTATTTTGGATAGTCATAAAGTGACAAGGTTTGGTAGGCAAGTAAGTAGGAAGGAGAATGAAGCAACCTACCTAGTGATATATTATAATACCTTCATTGACCTACATCATCATTGCCTTAGTGGAGATTTAATGCATAGGTACATAGGTAATTAGATTTAGGGTGTGTGGGTAGGCAGATGAGTGAGTAAGTAAATAAATGGGTGGGTAGGTGAGCATGTAGATAGGCAGGTGGGGGAGGGAGGACGCCAAGGTGCATAGGCAAGTAGTCTAAATGTAGGTAGCTAGGTGAAGCCTGGACGGGCGTGCGGGGTGAGGAAAAAAAAAATTCCCAAAAAAACCAACCGAGGCTGAGGAAAGGAAAAAAAAGTCAACTTGAGTTCGCCACCTTGGTTAGCCAGGGACAGGGAAGGACCAAAAAGGTATACCCATCAGTGCACCATCCATCCACATTGGTGGACTGGTGGGTGCTGGTTCACTCTGGCCAAAAGCGAGCACATCATTTGTGATATGATGGTGTTTCTCTTGGTTGAAGACGTTGAATAATCTTTTTGTGATTTGGTGTAGGTCATATTAACAATTCACCACCTCTGATATTCAACTCAAAATCTTGCAAATTTTTGCTTAGAATAAGACACTAGACACACAAGATAAGGGACAATATGTTCCAAGAAGGCTGCATCTTCTAAGAACTTCGAGGATAAAGGTTTTTTTTTCCCGAATCATTAATCGTGGCCCACCCAAAGGCAGGACTTCCAGGAAACAGAAGAAATCCACAAATCTAGGCTTTGTTATTTGTCCTCGCTTCCCCTTTGCTGCAAGCTTCCATAGACTTTTGTGATGAGGCATTCCAAAACAATGTCTTGTTTGATGTCAGTAGTAGTTCTCTTACTTGACCCCACCAATTTATTAGTTTTTTTCCTTCCAGTGTCTGTCGGATGTGTGGGTACTAAAGAATAGAACAAACGCCAGTAGAACCATGAAGGTGTGTGAGTTCACAGTTGAAGTCCTCCATATCACTCACCATCACTGCAACTTGTGTGCCATGGCCATAATACATAGGTACATGGAAATTTAACCACCGCCAAACAATATGGCTTATAAACTGAGGTGCTGTTGGAACGTCTCAGGGAACACATTGGGAACTTGGGGAACATGTCGGGAATTTGTTGGGAACACGGCAGGAACAGAAAAAAAAAACATTTATGGAATTTACTCTGATAATTAAATTAATCTTTAAATTGTAATTTTTTGACAATGAGTGTAATCTTTGAGCCATGTTCCAAATTAAGGAAATCCATGGTCCCTTGCTACTGAAATAAGGATGTAACTCAGTATTTAAATCTTTAGATATTTGAGTCCTAGTAGAGAAATCTCCTATTGCTGCTTTGAAAGATACTCACCAACCTTTAAAGGATGAAGCCTACAAAGTTCATGATATGCTAACTGGATACAAGAATACCCACATAGAAGTTTAAGCCAAAGGGTTATGGACTTTCTGAAAAGCTCACCTGTGTTGGCCTAGAAAATCCAAAACAAATGTACCGCGATGCCCAAAACATAAGAACATAATGATCCGTCCAAACTGGCTGTAGTCTGGACAGTAGTTCAAAACAGAGATTCACTGTTAGGGGAGGACTTTGAAAGCCAAAAACAAAATAATAGTTTACCATCACAAACTAAAAAATTAGAAGGCTGGTACGAGGGCCTTACAGGTGAAGGAAGTATCAATACAACAGCAGAGAGAAATGTGCGAAAGAGCTTCAATTAACCCACAATGTGTTCAAAAACATGCATCATTTGACTAGGCCAGTTATCATGATTACCATAATGATCCCCAACAACATAGTCCATCTGTCACCTTCCAAGCTCCAAAATTGGTGCATCATGCATGGGTGATCCATGTATTGTTTTTCAGAGATTGGGAACAAAAAGCTCCTACCCAGTTTCAGACAACTGAAGAGCTTAGCATCAGCAGGTTGAGGATCACAGCTAAATTTGATTCAGGCAGAAACAAAACAGCATTCATACCATATGGCTGAATCATGCTGAATTGATGAGTGTTGAATCAACAGTCTGGATGGACAAAATTTGTTAGCCTCACCAGAAAAGGGGACTGATGAGCCAGATTGGTGTTTTTCTTTTCTGTGCAGAGTCTTCAGGGTCCACGGTCAAGATCTGAAGAATTCTTTGTTGGAACTGCGGGTGGATGGGCTACTGATATATTTGGTGGATGCATTTGACAGAGAAAATGTTTAGCAAACCAAGTGAGAGTTTGAATGCACCCTACTTTCTGACAGAGCAGTACTTCGCAACATGATTGATGTACTTATATATCCCACCAGGGATGCATCTGAGGAGGAGCTCTGTGAAGCCTTGGGGTGATCAAGGGCTATAATTTTACAACAGCTCGGTGAGTTTCTCAAATTGGTTCACCTCAAGTAGACATACAAGCAGTAGGACAGAAGTACAACAAAAATTCAGACCTACAGTCAAAGCCTTCAATCCTCATCAGAACACAAACTCTGGAAGACAATACATGTATTTATAATACCATTGGCCACAGAGTATGTTGTGCTGCTGTATTTGATCCCATTGAACGGAAATAGTAAGGAAATAACACTTCAGCATACACAAGATTTTTGCGGTAGAACCTGATCTGCAAATGGTTGTGTTCTTGGTGAAGGAGGGTAATTGTTGTGCAAGAGCAGTTGTTTTTGTTGTTGATTCCAAGTTAACCTTGCCTCTAGATGTCCCTCAGACCCCAGGCTTTTCTGCAGGTGCACACAACATGAACGACATAGACAGATCCCTCAGTGATTGGTAGTTGATTGTTTGCTTATCCTAATGTACATCTTATCAAGCCAGTGCACTGCAATGACCAGTTTCTGGAGTTTAGAACTCCCCTAGTTGTGGCATGTGTCAGGGAGGCAGCTGGTGTCTCCATTGAAAATGCATGAAGAACACTAGGGTTTGTCACACTTTAAGTATGAGATCCGCAACCACCTCAGATTCAGGATTGGCAATTCAGAATTTGATCATCACGCAGTCTCTATCTCATGATTCAGGAATTTTTGCTGACAACTTGAAGAGTATTTTCCTAGAATTAAAAAATAAGAGATAGATGTGCAACCAGATTTTTCATAAGGAAATGAGCTTGGTTGCAGGTTGTGCAAAGAAATCCTTGTTCAAACTTGAGCCATTGTCAAATTCTAGTAGGAGGAATAAGCAGAGACAAGATACATTTGAATCAGTTGTTATCCAATGTCCATCCTCAATCTCTAGTGTTCTGCAATCACTTTGGAATTTCTGGTTGACATAAGCACATTGTAGATCCATCATATATTATTCTTTGCACCCACTTCACTCACAGTGTTGTAGCTCCTTGCAAATCCTTTGCCCAGCTTCCCATTCCCATACTGAGCCATATTTTTTCATGCATCAGGTTGCTTTGTGAGAGGTTTAAACTTGTTTTTGGCTGGTGCAGACACTGCAGAGCTCACCATTTCTTGGCCATTGGTGAGATGTACATTGTGGTGGTGCTCATCAAAATGTGCAGGCATTGTGCCTTGACTCAACCATTGCATCCTTCAAAGCTTGCAGAAAGAATTCTCACTGGTGTCAAATAATTCCAACAACAAGAAAGGCATCTAAACTTGAACTGTACAAATTTGTAGCCAAGGTTGTTGGTACCTGCAGTTTTGGAGAATTCTTTCATGTGCACCTGAGTAATCCACAATTGAGCCCAGTGTAAGCAGTGAAATCTCTAGATTGGAAGCTCTAGCATAGATGCAAACTTCTGTGGGTGCAGTCTCACTTTATTGATCCAGTTTGATTTGCAGTTGCTTAATATATAGATTCAAATTCTTTATTGTAGTCAAATAGTCCTTTCTAGTTTGTGTTTCATAGAAGCATGTTATTATCTTGCAAACTAGTTGATCTAAGGTCTCTTTGGTCTGTTCATAACATCTGTCCATGCTTTTCCATGGACACATTGAATTTCCCAAAAAATATTTTTATTATAGGGCCACTTGGCTTCAGACGTGTCACTGAGATACTTCCAACCCTCTTAAAGAGGCACAATCTTTTTGACAAAGCAATGATTCTATCTTGACATAACTAAATTCTATGGTAACTGTCAGAAATTTCCGCTTCAATGAAGATTCAGCATCTTCGACAGTTATCCTCCCTAGCTCAAAACCTCCCTTAAATAATCTTGACTCCAGAACTGAAATGTAAATAATCCCTGATCTCCCAAGCTGCACACTTACTTTTCTGATAACATGTAGGAAACTAACTCTCTAAGAGGAGTTGCAAAAGGTATTGAATCAGCTAAAGAACCAGGAAAAGGTAAGAATGAACAGATAAATTGTAAAGACAGCTGAGACCCTCCTTAGGACCATCTAGAATCTCAAACAAGACATTGACAACTACTTAACTTTGGTGCTAGTGCATATTGATGAATTTTGGTCTCTCTAATATAACAGCAATGAATCTTGCAGTCAGAAATATTGGTGCAGAAGTGGTATTAGGCAATCGACAAACCAGGATTTTGAAGCTAATGGTGACAACATTAAAGGATGTTGTTGCACATGGGAATCTTTCCATTTAAGGTTGTCAAGAAGGACCTGATTTTGGCTATATTGAAAAAAAAAACCAGAACCAAAGTCTAACATATGGGTGGCAGTATATTTGAGACCTCGATACATATTGTTTTATCAGGTCACAAGATGGTGAAGAAATTCTCTTATGAAGGGATGGAAAAGAAGAACCACCACATGGACGTACTTCTCTTGTTGTAGAACATTTTTGTAACAAGGGGGGCTGATAAAAAACAAGCCAAATAGTGAAAGTCAACTCACCTTTTCTTTTGCCCAATGAACCAAATTTTTATCACCTTTAGTTGGCACCAATTTGATTTGCAATGGACAACTTGTCTATGTACAACTTGAGTAGATTCTTTTAAAGTTTGTGTCATCAAACTTTCCCTCTATTCACACAGCAAACTTGGCTATGGTATGTATTGAATAAAAATGTTGATTACAGTATTATTAAACAATGTCTATGTCCTTTATAATGGAATGAAATAGAAAACGTCCCCATAACCAAAACCAAGTTGGGGGATCTATCTTGATTAGAGCCGATCATTTGAAAGCATATAGTATGTTGATTCAAGTGAAGTGTTTAGGCTCATTTGTGAATTCTTCAATTCCTGATAATATCATACTTTTGGTCACATTTATTTCATCTTCTTAAATTCCTCAAGTGCTTTGCTTTAAGGAACACAAATGTTAGTATGTAAAGCCCTATAGCTTTTCCAGCATTTAGTTCCATTTGAGTATCTAAGGATTTTTTTTACCTATGAATATTAAAGGTTTACATTTTGCTTGTGCAGCAAATCACCAGTTTTCTTTCTTCTCCTCATTTTTGATTGCTACACTACAAATTGCTGGCATCAAACAAAATTGTACATTGCTTTGTAGCCTGCATATCATATCCAACAACCACAAAACCAATTTGTTTGTTTGTCAGAACATTATGCAAGAGACTCTAGAATGGTCTTTGCATATCATCAAAATCCCACCACCAAACACATGAATGAATGTTAACTTTTTCAACCCAACAAAATGTTGTTGTGGGTATAAATAGGCAAGGAAGAAAATTAACAAGTGGTAGCTTGGCCCTTGGCCATATATGAACTATGAAAATTATGAAAAAACATTTGCATATTTACTATGTTTGGAATCTTAAATTTGAGATAATAAGATTTTCCAACATGAAGTATTGATTGTGACTAGACTCACATGTGATATAATTTTGACCTCCACACAACAACAAGTTCCATTTGCATGGTATTGTTTACAACATAAGATGTCAGACATTGATCACAAAGTTGGTGTCCAGGATGAAGGCATTTCAAATTAACCTACTTTGTGAATACAAGAAATAGGCACACATAGTGGAATTGTAATCTGGTTGCCAAGTGGTTCTAAAGATCAGAAATTGGAAAAAAGTCCAAAAGTTTGTGGTTGAGGGGCTGAAATGGGTAAAGTTAGTTGTCACAATGAGGGCACACATTACAATGGTGTTAGGGAATATGTTTCCAAGTCCTAATTTGGAATACGGAGGTTGTTGCGCTTGATGGAGGTGTGCACCCACCAATGGATTGGGCCACTATTACTAGTAAAAAGCTTGTGAAGGATGAGGATGTCCCATTAAAAGCTAGAATGGTAGAAAGGGCATCTACAAAACAATGGTTGGTGGATTTTGAAGGATAAAATCATTTCAACAAAAACTAGGTTACAAAGAGTAGTCTACAAGGATACACAAGGGAGATAAATAGGAGAAATGGGATGGATCTATAAAATATTTTTTGACCAAGGCATGGAAGTTGGGGAATTGGAAGGATTTCCAAGTTAGGTTCCAGGAGCACACTAGATTTATTCAGTTGTTCTTCCACTTTAAAGGAAGAAATTTTGGGGCTTTCAAATTTTGGGGCACTATGCCATAACTTTGATTCTTTTGCTATCTGGGTGATTGTTCTTTTCACCCATTTGAAGCTATAAGTGTCTCTGTCATTTTCATTTCAAGTTCTTTGGGTTTGTGGGTTTCATTTTCAAGTTTTTTTTATGCTTGCTCCCTATAACCTCTAAGATGTTGAACTATAATCTTTGTGATGCCCTCCTCTTGTTCTTACACCCTTGGAGTTATTTCCCACCTAATTCATTGTTGTGATGGGTTCACTTTTATAAGGTTGTTAGTTTTCAGGCTGAGCTTTGATCTTTATGATGCCCTCCTCTTGTTCTTACACCGGGGGAGTGTTTCCCACTTGGTTCATTGTTGTGGTGGGTTCACTTTTACAAGGTTGTCACTTGTTGCAACTTGCAATATCCATTTGTCTTACTAGGAATTTATCCTTGACAATTTCACCTTTGCACAAGACGCATTTGTTCGTGCAGGTTATTTTGGTGTTGAATTGAAAAGTGCAAGTTTTTATGCCATTTGTGCACATTGGGGAATTTTTGGCTTTCAAGCTATGGTTTTTGGTTCACTATCTGATTAGAAGGCGACAACTTCTAGACAATTGCTTTGAGGAACTTAGAAATCTTAACAAGGAATTGGAGTTCAAATTTTGGTTCTTTTTTTTTAAGTTTTTTTTCCCCAAGGTTTAAAAGGCAAGTTATCTTTTATTTTTTTCTTCCTCATTGTGTTACCTTTATCTTTTGAAGTTCACCTTGTCCTGTGACTCCTTTTGGATGTCTCCTTTATATTTTTGGAATGTTTGCTGAAGCTTGTATTGTACCTCTTCATCTTACCAAATTTATCCAACACTAATGTCTACCAATGTTTGGATTTTTTTCCAGTTTGATAAGCTTGAGGTTTCATGAGCTTGAATTTGAAGTGGGGAAATCAAATTGAACTCGAAATTTCTTCATTTGGTCTAGCCTATTGTTTTATTCCAAGTATATTTTTCAAGTATTTATTATGCTAGAAGTTGATAACCAGAAGTGATTCCAATTTTCAAAACATTAATTGCATGATCGAAAATCTTATGAGGTGAAGTGAAAAATTGGATATCAATTGGTTATATAATGTGCAAGGAACCATTCCATTTGTTGTTCAAGTTTTCACTCTTATTAGTTGGAAACTATCTCCATCATGTGGATGTTGTGATTTGGTGAAGCTGAAATTTTTTCATTAATACCTAGAGTGAAATTATGTTTGTGAGGTCTAAGGTGTTTGCATTTTTTGTTGTTTCTCATGTTAAATAAGCCTTTAAGTGAGTTGCAAATGATATGTGAAGGAGGAAATTGATTGGAGATTACATTCAAAAGCATTCCTATCCTTGGAACAACCTACCTTACCTCCCTTGCACCTTGGACATAGTATTTGACACACTCCTTTAAACCAAATTAAAAGTTTCTCAAAAGTAGGAGCATGAATCAAGTCCTATTTCATGTTACTTTGTTCAAAATGTTCATGCCTGGAACATACAAAACAATCAATTGGAGTGTCACTTTTGAACAAAAAGGTTTAAGATCATAGTGTTTTTTTTCTTCAAATTTTTGAGGTAGGTGGGTTGGCTATCATCCACAAGAGGACTTAGCCAAATTTTGGGTACAGGTTGGAGAGGAAAGTAAAAAAACATGGGATTCCTCCTATCTTTTGGTGATATGTTGGAACCTATTATCCAAATATGGCAACTTGAGAATTTTTTCTCCTCATAATGTGGCAACTTGGGCTTGTTTTTTCCAAGACAAACCCATTTGTATCATTCCCACCTCCATTTCTTTTCCACCAAAGTGCAAAAAATCGCAAAAAAATAAACTTGGGTTTGATGATAAATACCACTTGTTCATAATTAATCGAATGATATAGGTAGTGTTGATAACCTAACTTGTGATGCTAACTAATATCTTTTGTTTTCTTAAAAATAGTTTATCTTTATGTGTGAACGTGATTATAAGGGGTTTTTGTTTATTCAAGAAAAATTAGTTCTTCACAATGAATCACTTCTTTGATTGCATTGGTTTTCATCAAAATGACAATAATTTCATTTCACAAAGTTTCAATATAGGGTATGGTGTATGTGTAGTATTGACTTGGAAAATGTTGAAAGATCCTTTGTATTACATTTTTTTAATTAATTCATGTTTATTGGTAGTTTAGTTAATTTCTAGATTCTTTCAATTAAGGGTTGATTGTTGTCGAGCACAAATGCCTTATTTATGACATTGACCTCATTTTTGTGGTATTAAAATTCTAGCAAGATATACTTTCATATCTTTTAGTTTATTAGCATCCCAATTCCTAGAGGAAGAGATGGCAACTCCTTGACCACTTATACTTAAGATTATATGTTGCCCAAAATTGCTTGTTGAATGCCAATTATTCTCATTTGAACTTGCTCCTATTTATTACTTTGATTGTGCCATAATGACCCTAAAATATTTGAATGAACAACATACATATGATGGAAACACAACATAATGCAATAACAATTATATGAAAAATACACAACTTTTAAATACAGAGATTAGTTATAATACAAATCTAAAGACCTTAAATAGAAAATGTGCAATTAACCAAGTTTATGTTTTGATCAAATGCCAAATCTTCATGGAATTTTATATTTTAGTATTTTAACCCAACCCCATCAACAAAAGCTTTCAACCAATAAGATTTTTTAAAACATTTTCAACAATGATTTTCAAGATGTGTAAATGGCCAATCATGTGAAGCTAATGCGAACATCAATGTGGTTGGTGATCATCACTATCATATGTTTGTTTTTTTTTTTTAGATAATGCTACTTTGCATGTGTTACAATTATAAGGAAGGATAAAAAAATCTATTTGGTGGGGCAACATAGGGAAATTCTTAAAGTTATTATGATTTTTTTGTACAATGCCCATCAATGTCAAACCATTGAAAAATTCAAATTATGTGTAAACAATGTAATTGAAAAAACAAAACACATCAAGAAACAATACAAGAATTTACAATAAGGAGGGAATTTGTTTTTGCAAAGTGTAGAAAGCACATAGATTAAATCAATGTGCTTTAAACCTTAAGCACTAAACCAAACACTAGTTTAAGGTAAATATTAAATATCTTGGTTGAGTCTTAATTTAAAGCTAACAATTAATTTATTATTTGGCTTTTGTTATGGGTTAATGCTAAAAAAACAAAAATTATTGAAGGCCTGGCTACACCTAATGTTAAAAAAATGTTGCAATCCACATATACGTCCTTAATTAACATTTTGGTGATGTGGAAAGTGATGTGGTAGGTGATGTGTCATTGATGTCAACACAATGTTAGAAGCTAGTGTTAATTAGAAATTATATCTTAAAAAAATAAATATTTCAAGTTTTTTGGTGGTGTTTCGTACAAAGCCACTAAATGACCGAATGTGTCAATGTTAAGCTATCCCTTTCTTTGTTTCTTTCATTTTTTGTAGATTTTTTCATTGCCATCACTTCTTCTTAAAATTGAAGCTTTTATTTACAATGTAGTTGTTATCATTTCTTGAAATCAAAGTCCTATTTGTAGAACACATATCCTACAAAAGGATTTCCATAAGATTTATGCACAACATTCATCTATAGGGTGACATCACATTATGGTGACCCCTTTTGGGGTATTTTTGGGTTTAGTATTATAGCACATATAAGATAATTGTTCTAAAAATATGAAGAATGATGAGAAATTTGATACTATACATGTCTTCAATCTCAATGACGATAATGCTTGGACATTATATCCATTTCGAAAGAATAAAGGGAAGAGGAAGGTTAGAAGTTAAAACAAAGAAACCCAAACAAGTCAACTAGGAAAATTTTGAGATCATGGCAATCATTAATGAAAAGAAAGTTAAACACAAGGCCAATTTGGATGTTATTGATTTTTAGAACATGGAAACATTAGTAACAAAATGGAAATGCATCATAGAACTTGTCAATACCAATGGTAATTTTGAGCATCACCACAATGAACCAACTTGCAAAGACAAATGGGGGGTCTTTGTGTGGAAAGTACAAGAATATCTATGACTATGTGAACAATATGAGCCATAACAAAGAATATTAAGAAATGTTTGCTAAAAACAAAACCATGCAAAGTTTTCCCAAACATTTTCGTAAAATGTACTTTGAGTTCATTGACTCATTCATGAGCAATAAACCTTGTTTTAATACACCAAATTCACAAGGTTACATGAATCCAAATGATCTCATATGGACAATGCACCACCTTACCATGATTCTTCACCATGTGATGATTATGAGTTCATTGAAGAAATGAACAATGAAAAGGCCTTTGAAAAAGAGGCATTATATTTATTTACTAGTCACAAGGTTGTCATTGTGTTCATGCATTCGTCACAACATGACGGATGCATTTAAACATAGATATAGCTTTGCATCAAGTCAATGTAGGGTCAACCTAGGTTAACCTAAAGTCAATTTAGGTCAAAAGACATCTTGGGTGCTTGGGGTAGGCTTATGGGGGATTGAAAAGGGAGTAGGTTTAGTGGTCGTAAACCCTATGGTGACTCAAATATCTTTTGGTTGCCACATGATTTCAATTGCTAAATAATTGCTAATTAAAAACTTTCAATCACCTCACAATATGGTGACCAAAAATTAGTTTTGGTCGCCATATGTGAGGTGACTTTCAATTGCTAATTGCTTAACAACCAAAAGTTTTTTTTCATTGCTAGCAACTACATTTTTTGTTACTAGCAATCAAATTTTTGGTCACCATGTGTAGAGCTCAATGAAAACTTTCCAAAAAAATTACATGCCCCCTTTCCAAATTTAATTGTTAGTGATAAAAAAAAATTGGTCACCATCCAACAATCAAGTTTTTTAAGATGGTGATCATACATAAAACAATAAAAAGTTTTTGGTCACTAACAATTTGGCAATCAAAATCTAGTTTTGGTTGTTAATGAATACAATTTTTTGTCTATGGCGATTAAATTTTCAATCACCTCACATAAAGCTCGACAAGAACTTTCCAAAAATAGATTATATGCCCCATTTTCAATTTAGTCGTAATTTTTGGGCACTTTTGGTGCCAAGAGTAGCTTTCATTGAAAGATTTTGAAAAACATATTACATGTCAAAAAAATTTACTCACCATAGTTGACAATCGAATTTTTTCGATCTGCTTGAAAAACAATTTGGTCGATAGTCTTGCTATGACTAAATCTACTTTTGATGACTATACACAATGGGGGCAACCTGAGTGTAATTAATTTTTTTCATGTGTTAGTGCTAACCAATGTGACTAACATGTTAGGATGTGATGCCCAACACAATGGTTACGTCACGTGAGTTTTAACAACCTTGATTAGTCATGATCCCATTTTACATTATGCAAAAAGATTTTAGGAAGGGCATAACTACATAATGAATTCCAATATTCACACAACTAAGCAAAGTATGCAAAGAAAAAAAATGAATTCCACAACCCTCCCCCGCCCCCCCCCCCCCCCCCCCACTTTCTCGGTTCTTCAATACACACATGATCTTATTGATATGTGCTGGGGTGAGAGACGACTGTATTTTTTTTGGAT
>Ga0116229_10007951_pt1 | contig 16636 bp, 16 predicted proteins | sample S1TSphgellanicum_3_FD_87313 | JGI IMG/M metagenome (GOLD analysis project Ga0116229, IMG submission 87313) | Host-associated microbial communities from peat moss isolated from Minnesota, USA - S1T2_Fc - Sphagnum magellanicum MG | ecosystem: Host-associated > Plants > Peat moss > Unclassified...
AAAAAAAAAAGGGTGGTGTCAAAATGTGGAATTACAAAATAAAAAAAAAAAAAATATAAAAGAAAAAAAAAAAAAAAAAAAAACATTATGGAAACTCAAAATAATTCACCATACAAAAATATAATCTTAAAAAAAAAAAAACTCTAAAAGAAACCAAAATCCTTCAAGATATTATTATAACTATGTCACTAATCTGAAGTTTCAACACAAGCCAAAATATCATATCTTTCAAAAATCCTCATATAAAAATAGACCTATTATTATTACCTAGGGGTTGGGCCTATAAAAATCCCCGAAGCTACTATACTCTATAATGAATCTGAACACAATATCCTTGGCTTCTGGGTAGGCAAGGCCAACAAAAAGGCTGATATTACCAAGAGACATTTGAGCATGTGGGGTGTTCACCCAAGTATTATAGTAGAGAAAAGATAATAGAAATTTTGTTTTATAAGGGAGTGAGAAGTATAAAGTAGCAATATACCTAACTTTGTGCACGTCCACAAGTGACAAACACCCATTTCTCAATACTACTGGGACCGACCAAGGGCAGCTGACCTTCTTGTATGAAAGCATAGCATTTTGTGTAAACCCATGTTGTACATACTTTTTCATGCAATTTTTTGTTGTTTGTTTTTTGCTGGAAGATCTTGAAGAATCCCAAGAGCACCTTCTCAGAAGCTTTTGGTTTAGTGATGATGCAGTTCTATTGAGGACAAGAGATGAGCTTTGATTGTTGTTGTCAGCTATGAAAAGATACCTCTCAGGTTCAAATTTTCTCAAGAAAGGACCAAAATACTAAACTTTGTGTCAAGTTTTTAACTTAACTTTTTTTTAATTGTGTGTGTGTGTGTGTGTGTGTTTTCCCTCATTTCCCAAGAAAAACAAGGGGTGTGTCACATTGTGGCGTTGCCATTTACATTAAAAAGTATCCTAAGGCAAATAAAGAATTATGGAAACTCAAATATTTCACCATGCAAAAAATATAATCTTCAAAAAAAAAATCCTCTAAAAGAAACCAAAATCCTTCAACATATTATAACTCTATAACTAATCTCAAGTTTCAACACAAGCCAAAATATCATCTTTTTAAAAAAAAATCCTCATATAATAAAAATAGACCTATTTACCTAGGGGCCTATAAAAATCCCTGAAGCTACTATAATCTATAATGAATCTAAACACAATATCCTTGGCTTCTTAGTAGTAGGCAAGGCCAACAAAACAAACAAAAATTGCACATACATGCACATACGCATGTTTGTATTGTGGAACTTGTATCACTTAAATGCTGACATCTGAGCTGTTGATTGATCGGCACAGATGGAACACATGTAGGACCTTCACGAGCTTGTAATATGCCAACTCAGACTGTTACGGATAAAAATCATCTGCCAACTCAGAACATTTTGGGTTCTTTTGCTTAATCTGCTGCCTAGGGAAGTGGAAGAACTGGTTTAGCCTTTCTTCATTCATATGTGGACCCTCTCATCACAGACCTCTTAATAAAATTTTCAATTTTTCCCAACTTTGTTATTGGCCCTTTCTTTGCGGATTTGTCAAGGTTTAATTGATTCATTGTACATTTGATAATAGACTTGACCTTCCTACCTATAATTTGATTCGGGGACTTATGATTCGTGGTGTGGCCTGGCCTGGCCTTGGCCCGGCCCAGCCCACCACCTCCTTCAAGCTCCTCACTATCCCTAGTTGTAGGATGAAGGAGGTGATGGAACTCACTCTCTTTGGTTGAGAGAGTTCGTGCATCTTGCCCGGTTCATGCCCTAGTTTGTAAATGTGGTTACATGCAAGAAGAACCAACTCCACAAATAGTGTTAGCAGTCATGTTGAGTGCAGCTTTTGGCATCTATTATGGACTATGTAAGACATCATATAAGACATGTGTGCACATATACCAAAACAAGAAGAAAATTTCCCCAACCCTAATTCCTCTCTCTCTTTCCTTTCAAAGTGTTGCACGTGGACCCAAAACAAGAAAGAAAATTCCTCAACCCCAATTCCCCTCCCTATTCCCCTTTCCAAGCCCACACATAGGTAGACCAAAATAAGAAGAAAATTCCACAACCCAAGTTTTCCCTCCCTATTCCTTTCCAAGCCCACACATAGGTAAACCATAATAATAAGACGGTCAAGAACTCAAAAAAACAAACCACCAAACACTACAACAGCTGATTCTCGAAAACCCAAAAAATCTTTTTATGTTGCTATTAGAGTTCAAAGAAGATTTGTAGAACTTCAGGTGGCACTCTTATAGCACTTTAAACTGTTTAAAATGAATAAGAAATAAGAAAGTTATGAGGTTTGAAAATAAAATGGGTCAATATGAAAAAAATTGGAAAGAAATGCATCTTGCAATTGAAAAAACGTAATTTTTTTTACTACTCTATTTTGGCTGATCCTTTGGCTTTGCATTTCAAAGATGAATTGTAAAGCTTGAGAAGCTGCTTTTAAATCACTCAAAATGGAGAAAATTTGAGAAAGATATGCCGAAGTGTTGGATCATATGCAGGTGATTGATGATGAATCTATCCTAAATGTCTTTAGAAGGTCATAACTTTTCTTTTCTTTTTTTGTCATTGCCATGTGGTTTCATGTTTAGGGTTTTCAAAATTATATCTATCACCTTGAATGGCCTCTTGCCAACCTTGAAGCTCCCCAATCTTGCCCTATTTTAAATTTTCAAAAAATCCTTATTTCAAACCTTGCATCAAAAACCCATTTCAGACCCCCAAAAAATTTATTTTAAACCATCAAAATTTTATCTCAAATCCAAAAAACCTTCCTTCAAACCCTCCAAAAAGCCTTATTTCACACCTTTTAAAGCCCTATTTCAGAACTCCAAAAATCCCTACATCAAACCCCCATAAAACCCTATTTCAGCTCAGAAAAACCTTGTTTCATATGTTAAACAGCTACTTTAGACCCCGAAAAAACCTTTTTCCAGTCCCCCACAAAACCCTCTTTCAAAGCCCCCAAAAATTTATAGTCAGGCCCCAAAACAAGCTTGAAATTTGAAGTCAAGATTGAATTGCATGTTTTCTCTGAACATGAAAGCTTGAAGAAATAAGAAATGCAAAAAATAAAAAATAAAAACTCAAGTTTTGAAAAATGGAAATAAGCTCCGTCTTCTTCAAAAAGCAAAAAACTCCCTAAACCCTAAAATAAAAACCAGATTTTACAAAAAAAAAATCTCAATCCAATTCCAATTCTCAAACACGTTTGGAAACAGACCTCCAGGCTCCGGTTACATACAAGCCCTCTCCCTTAAACCTACTATATCTCCCTTCTTAACCCTTTTGTTCTTAGCATCTATTAAGACTTTTAAAAAACTTACCTTTTTCTACAGTTCAAAAGTTGGCACCTGAAAAATAAGACTTCCAATTGGCTTAAGAAAGTTTTCCTTCATTAAATAATGTAGTAGTTCCTGGTTCTTGCATTCATGATTCTTGCACCATGGTGGCGGTGTACGAAGATATATGATATTGAAGCTTGCAGCACTATTGAAAGAAGGTGGTGGGGGCAAAATTATGAACCTTCTCTTCTAGTTGGCAGGTATAAAACCGACTGAAGCATCAACTAACTTTGTTGATTTCATTTGTTGATTTCATATGTGGTAGGTATCTTGTAGGTCTTCAATCTGAGTTTCTAGAGACACCTAAGAGCATCTCCAACAGTGCTCAGTATGAGATCCTGCACAGTAGTAAAATTAGATGAAGAAAACTCAAAAATAGGCCAGTTTCGCTCAGGAAATTGGTTTTTGGCTCAGCCTAAATCCACACTTTCCTGTGCTGTTAAAACACCTGCAGAAAAGAGTGTAATAAATATGATCTTACTTCTGATTAGTGTTTCTGATTGGCCCATCATAATGATTGGTCCAGGTGGTTTGCTATTAGTAATCCCCCACCTGTTTGCTGTCCCAGTTTCAGTTTTATAGGTGGGGTTGTTTAAAAAGTAAAGAACTAAACTTGGATGTGAAAAATATTTCTGCAGGGTCACCTACTCAGCACCGCTGCAGATGCTCTCTCTAATAACATTAGTGCACCCTAAACTGCACTCTACTTATATCCCTTGCAATTAATTGTTCAGTTCTTTTTGGAAATACCAGATTGCAGTAATGAGTGGTTTAGGGATGTTTTAAAACCCACACACACAAGATGGATGAAGTGTGATTTTAAAAAATAAAATCTCCTTGTTTAGGATAATTTCAATTATAACTTAGGATGACAACTTCTCTATACTCATTTAAGATTTTAAATTCAGCTAATGTGATCTGGATTTTAAGATTTGTTTTCAAAAATTCATAACTAATTGAAATTAAAGTCCAAAAAATTCACTTCCACTTGGTTTGAGTTTCAAATTGTGTTGTCTTAGAGAAAAATATGTGGTGAAGAAAATTGAAGTCTGGTTCAGACTGCTTGTTCTGATGATTCTAAGTGCTTCTACTGTATTGGGTCTGCAATTTCAACAGCTTCAGTTAAAGGTGATTTGTTAATGGGTCTTTTTGCTAGGAATTAGATGATACAAATCCACCAACATTCATACAATTTCAGATGATTGATTTTCTGGAGTTTCATGTCTCATTTCTTCCATTTGTCTTCCAATCCCAAAAATCCTCCAGTGCTCCAATTTTTCAAATTCCATCTCATTTCATTATTTTGTCATTTCCGGATTTCCCATTTCCTTGGACTCACCTACCAACTTCACTAACTATCAATTTTGTTAACCCACATACCATCCAATAGAAATATTGAGATGGAATGTAGAACAACCAAAAAAAAATTTAGAATAAAACTGAATTATAATTAATTGGAAAATTGAAATTTGAGAAAAAAAACAAAAAAACAAGTGGTCAAACACATTTTGCATTGTTGCAAACTCAATTGCAAGCATAATATTGAAATTTTGATCATAGAAAATGGGATGCATTTCAAAATCTACAAGTCCACAAGATATCATGAATTTCCATACTGACATCAATTCCAATCACAAACACCAATTTACATCCAAGTTTCTGAAGAAAAGGTTCTTCCAATTCGTCTAATTGTGAAGACTAATAGTTTCCAACCATCCATGCGGTGGGCAAGCACAATGTATAAAAACCTTGAAACAATATTCGTAATGCACAACCAACCATCATCAAAACTTATTGGTCAATCTCTTATCTTTAACAAAAATTCCACAACAACGCTGAACATTTATGAACATTCACTACAACATAAATGGGTGTTCTAGTGTGGGTAAATAAACTCGCTTGGAAATGGATTCAACACATCAATCCATACAGTGTAGAGCATAGCACTCTTGCAGGCTGTGAGAACTTGGATCATGCCAAATGTATTTTCCTGGCAGGAGTTAGCTTCCTGAGCAGCCTTTAGCTTTAACCAACAAGCCCATCACCAGTGATTTTCTTTGGCATCACTGCATCAGGAGACACTAGAGGCCACAACAACTAAGTTGATGACATCTGCACTGTTAACAAAATTATCACATAAAAATCACCCAGTTCCAGAAGGCCCACAACAATTGATGATGACACCATTTTCTGTGTATATTGATCATAGAAAGATGATCATATTTGAGAAATTATTGAAGAACATTGCCACCTTAGTGGAGGAAAAAACCTACCCCAATGAAGAAAAATATGGCTTTTCTATAACTACACAATAGTGAAGGAAGAAACCCACCCCAAGGAAGAAAAATATGGCTTCTCTAGAATTGCAGAACCACATATTACACACCAACAGAAGCTTGGGCAACTGACAGCATCTTCCCTGAGGTGAGACAGATTGCAATTGCATTTCAAGGATGGGTTCTATTATGCTATCCTACAGCTATTTCATAGAACTGACCTCTCAAGAACAAAATTTGGCAGAGTGGCTACACAAACAAGGCTTACACAAAAGAAGACGTATGCCCTATTGGACAGGTGTCTGATGGTCCTCATGGAGGAAACTCTCAAATTTAGTGCCCTTTAAGCGCACCAAAACCTCATCCCAATTCTGGATTTGTTGGCTTAGAGGCTTGGTGTGAATTTTCACCTGAAGGCTTTCAAGCTTGCGGGGCTCAACACCCAAAAAAATTTGCACTTCCTCCAAGCTCTGCAAATCCACCACAAGCAGTTAGGGCACATCATGTGTTTGAAAGCCCAGGCCCACAGCAACCCATAGGAGATCAACCTTGATATTCAAGCATTTCATGTCTATTAAGTGTTGAAGTACATGATACATTCTCTATTCTCCATCAACACCCCACACATAGTCACCTTCAGAAGACACCTGCCATCAGATTGATTTGCACTTCTAAAATTGTATGAGACACCAAGTGAAGCTATAGGTGACACTCATGTAATTAAGAGCCTCCTCTGGGAAACAAAGTTCTTCCTTGTATACTGCCCCCATACAAGGATGGACTAATGGATGGAAGAAGAAAAGGAGGGGAAAAGGATAGTTGTCAGGGTAATGCTTTGTACCATGTAAACACTCTGTGCTGGACCTGCTTTTTCTAACTTTTGCACAAGTGATGGTGATGAGTGACCAGATAGTGACATTCTTTTTGTAAGGGTGTATTGATGCATTTACATGGAAAATGCAGGTTCTACTTCTGCATGATGAAATAATCAACAGAAACACATATCAGACTCACAAAGTGGCAAAAGGGACAGGGAATGAGGCTGACATGTGAATTTGTAACTAAGTCTTCATAGTACACAACAAACAAGTGGGTACTGTTGAAAAAACGGTGAGCATCATTGGTAATTTCCTGCACACGCTGGAAATTCTCTGGCAGGTGTGTTATGTTGATGATTGGTTTGTACTCTGCCAATTTCTTTGCCTGCCACAAACAGAATGACAGAAGTATTCAACAGGAAAAAAAAATTGAAGAAAATTATCACTTTTTGCAGAATTGTACATATTAATATTCTGCTATGCACAAAGAGAGAACAGATAGGCACTAAACCTTGACCTCTGGCTCATGCCAAGATGCCAAGTCAACCCAGTCCAAGTTCAGTGGGGAACAGTGTCATATACATAATGTACATTCAACTCACTGTAAAGCTGTGATGTGAATGTGAAATCCAAATTAGAAAGTTAGGTTGCAAAAATGGTTTAGATCATACACTTTTGGTTCTGCTAGAAATTATCAACTAGAAAGTCAATTACAATTCCTTTCAACCTGCTTGTTTATGAGACCCAAAAAAAAGGAGCATCATACCTCATCATGTGAATGCACATGTGACTTGTGGGTGCCATTCAAAGGCTTTGCAACACTGTCATAAGCATTGGCCAAAATGGATATGATGCGCTTAAGCAAATTACGCCTGAGCAGCAGTATTACAGAAACACCTTTCTTCTCAAAATATGCTGCCACCTCTCTGTTGTACTCCATTGCTCCCTGTCCCATCCCTCATTAAAATCCAGTAAGAACTGAAGCAATCAGATCAGTGTATGGAACCTATTAGGCACAAGAGAGGCAGCCCCATTGAAATTCTATAGGCCAAAAGCAGATCCAACCTTAATGCATCAGTGAGTTTTTACTCTCATCACCTCAAAGCACTCTCCAATCTTTACTGGTGTTAACAAGTCCCACGAATGGGCGCCACAAATCCAGAGCATATAATATGAATCTACCTGGTTGAGCATCCACTTAAAACCAACAGCTGAGGTGCATTCATTTTTTGAGGCACTGCTATACCAGTCCAAATTGTAGATGGCATCCAGGGTTTCTGTGATGGTGGTGAGATTCTGGTGGCGTGGCTTAACCTTGAAAATTTCACCATGTGAGCTAATGTTTGGGTGATTGTTCAGGAGTGTTTCAAACCAACCACTCCCTGATCTTTGCATTGACAAAATCACAAAACCATGTACAGGTGTGCACATGCACTCTTCCCTGCAAAAGCAACCAATTCTTAGGGATGCTGCATACTTTTGTCATTCCTATGACTGCATATATTCTCCAATCCTTCAAGATCAACCTTCTTAGCAAATTCAGATAGAGAATTGTGGAATTGAAACCTTCTTTATACTCAAATTGCAAAGTATTCACATCAGCAGCGAGTTCAAAATGATAATGCAGCCCAAAAACTGTTCAGAAAAACTCATATGTGTTGTTAATTGTGTGGATAGATAGCTAATAGAAGATTCTCACTTCTTCTGTGCAAGGTCAGCATACTGTACCTATCAAATGTCAGTGGATGGGGATAGAGTTGAACAAAGTTGACAGAAGAGACATTTCCAGTGCAAGACAGTTTCCAGTCTTGCTGGTGAATGATGTGATGGACATACTTAAATGAAAGCTTCCTTTGGTCAAGACCAGTCATGAACATGTAGATACTGATAGCCCCAATCAACACCACCATGCAAAGTCTCAACACAGTTGGAAACTTCTTGCAATCCTTCCACCCACAGGAATCCTGTATGCCAAATCACAAAACTCAGTTATCCAGCATTTCTGGTTTTTGGCAGCCTATTCAGCTTGAATCTATTCACATTAACTTTCAAGAGGAAGAATGCCAAACAGATTTGGCAGTGTAAAATAATGCTGGAGCTCCAAAGCCTGCCTATGAATGCACAGCACAAGAATAGGGAAAGATTACTAAGTCTTGTAAGAGAACATGCCTTGCCAGAACCAACATACATATTGAGCAATTCTCTGCAGTTCCCTGTCATCTCAACCTCCATTTGCTCTCTCAAAGAACATACGTTTTAGCCCTTGTCCCCAAGTCTTAGAATGGCCAGATCCTTGGGCAAAAGTTGATGCAACTGATACTCAATGTCATTTTCACAAAGCTGCACTGCCAAAAACAAAACAAAACAAATCTTGTGGTGCATCAGCAACAAGATCTGGATTTGAGGTAGAGCATTAGCAGCATGAAGAACTTCCAGTAGAGTGATTGCACGGTCTGTCCGCCCCTAAACTACAAAGTGTATTCCAGGATACATAATCGGGGATTCCTTCAAACCATTGACTCTACGGATGTATGTTGGAAAGTGCCACACGCGTGGGATTTGCAATCAGGAAAAACAAGCCTCTCTGGATGAGAAGTCAGTGCATGCTCTCTATGATGTGATGTGATATACATTAACAGAAGACTACCACAAACCCTTGCCGAAGAAAGAACGTACCAACGCTATTCTCCTCCACCTTTCGGCAAAGGAGAATGACGGAAAGCAAGTCCTTCATTGCATTCACAAAACATAAGCTTTCGAAGGCCAGGTGAGGCTAGTCTTCTCATACGTTTGTTTCTACACAAGAGTTCTCCTCCCTCCGTCCCTCCCTTCTTCACGATAATCCAATTCTCCAGTCTCCCTCCAATCGTCGTCGAAACAAACTGAGGACAAACAACGACGAGGCAAATTGTCGTTGCCACATTAGAAACACAACCGCAGGAAACACGCTCTTCTTGTAACACTTCCTTCTTTCCTCGGTAATATTTTCCTTCTTCTTCCTCTTTTTTTCCGCTCAGGAAAAAAACGTGCGCATGTATGATCACGACTTGTACTAGTATTGTTTCTACCTCCTCCTTCCTCTGTTGATTCTCAGAAAACGCACATTTTATCGGTCACATCTACGACTACCGTTGCTTCTTCACTTCTCCTTCTTCCTCTCGTGGTACTCCGAAAAGCGCGCACTTATTACTATACCAATTGGTACTGTTGCTTCGTCACTCCTCCTCCTCCTCCTCCTCCTCTCCTCTCTCTCTCTCTCTCTCTGTGCTCACAAAACGTGCACTTATTAATATCACACCTACTAACTTGCCACCGTAGCTTCTTCTCTTCTCCTTGTTCTCCTTCTTCCTCTCTTGGTGCGTCAGAAAAACACGCACGTATTACTTCCCACACCAAAGCATTCATCTCTCCATCTCCATAGTCGTCGTCTTCTTCTTCTTGCTCACTGTTCTTGTACAGGAACAGATTCTGTCCTTTTCCTGATCCTCGCTTGTGTCTCTTTCTCTGTTTTGGCACATGTCGGAATTAGGGTTTATTGAAGTCTGTTGCTGTTTCTCCGTAGAACCGTTCCGGGTCCAGTTCTTTACACATGATGTAATGTTCAGGTTCCACTACAACCGTTCCCGAGTCCAGTTCTTCACAGATGAGGTAGTGTTCAGGTTCCACTAGAAATGTTTCGGGTCCAGTTCTTCACAAAATTCAAATTCCAGTTCTGAAAATCACAGACACATAGTTTCAGTCCAATTCCCTGTAACTCGGGCCAGGGTGAACTAACAGCCACCAATGCACCAGTTGGCCGTTCTGTCCACTGGATGGACTGTGTTTTTTCATTCAGCATCTGATGGGGTTCATCACAGTCCATTTCTTTTCGCTGCCGATCACTGTACTTTTTCTTTTTTTGGTTTGTTTTTTGTTGTTTTTTTTTGGACCTGACCTCACACATAGCTACCCTGTTCACCACCCTACCTTCATAAATATTGTACCAACCTTGGTACCTTACTAATTATCCCTTATCCCTTATTGGCATAATTACCTTAACAACTAGTTATTCTACTGACATAAGTACTATACTAATTACCTACCTTCCTAACTTAGCTACCTTGTTAACTACATACCCTACTGACCTAATCATTGTACTAATTACCTACCTTATATACACAATCACCCTATTGACATAAATACTTTATAAACCTAGTCACTTTGATAAGGTAACTTGTTTTCTACGTACTAACTTGCCTATCTACCTAGCTACCTTGTTAGTGTAACTTTCTTCCTACCTACTAATTTGCCTACCTACATGCTTACCTACCTATTTTAGTAACCTATTTACTTTGTTCCTTGAAGTTTTTTTTTACTTATTAACTTGCCTACAAACTCAATTATCTATTTATATACTTACTTACCTACTTATGCACCCACCTTCTTACTGACCACTATGTTCACTTACCTACCTATGTTTTTTATATAGCTAAATACCTAATTAATTACCTACTCACTTTTCCCACCCCACAGTTGCCCAATCCTACCTATCAATTTATTAAGGTTCGCCCTAGTTCATGGATGATAAACATTGGTCCCCATATGTAGGTATTATAAACAATTTATAGTGAATGCAATGTCATAATTGTAGTCATTTTGGTTTAGTTAATTCATATTTTACTAAATTTTCTTCACCTAATTTATTTATGGAATGGACATTACAATACATCTTTTTATGTAATTATTATAAGTATGTACTATCGGATTATGGTTTAGGTTTAAAGTTGAGACACATAAATTAATTAACAAGTTTTTCACAAATGTATAGTAATTAACTTAAACTAGATTAAATTTTAAGGTTTAGACATATGTGAAGTAATATAATTTCATTCTATATCTTTTTCAAAGAAAGGGAAAATTAGTTTGGAGAAATCACACAAAGGTAAGAGATATATATTTTCTTTTGGTTTTTTACAAAATTTATTTGATTATTATTTTTTAAATTAAAGTTTTTTTTCAATTAGTAAATCTTTGTAGTTTAAAAGCTTTAAAATTTGGTTTAAAAATTTTTTCTTATGTTTTTTTTAATTTTTTGTTTTACGTTATATGATTTGTATACTTTGTATAAGTTTTTGGGTTTAGGACATATATCACTAGGACTTTTTTTTGTTAGGGCTTGTATAATTAGGGTTGTAATAAAGTTTATGGAAAAATATCATTTGGATTTTTAGGGTTATGCTTTAATGTTTAGGAATTTGGTTCATATATATCAAGGCTTAAGGTTTATATTTTAGACTTTGTTCATTGTATTGGTTTTTTATCTTATCACTTGTTTATATCTATAACATAATTATGAATATCCTTTGTTTCCATATGTTCCATAATTATTAAAGTTCAATATTTCCTAACCCACTTCTATTTAAATGCAATATCCTCATCAGATTGTGATAATTCATTAATGATGAAACATAAAAATATTTTTAAATATTTGATTCCCCACTAATACATCATGAATTTCATGTTTCAAAATTATTTATTCACCGTATAATATGATTTAACATATATAAAAATGAACATAATGCAAAATTGGTCACATTAATGATACAAGGGGTTAGGGTTTAATGTAAATTTTACTATTTAATGTTAGAATTATGGTTTCGGTTTAAAGTTTAGGATATATAAATTAATTAACATTTTTTTTACAAGTCTATAATAATTAAAATGAATCTAGGGTGCATTTTGGGCAGAATTTTTAAGGCTTAAACATATGTAAAATAATGCAATGTCATTTTATATTTTTTAAAAGAAATGAAAAAAAATTAACTTGGAAATATTGCCAAATGGTCATAGATATACTTTTTTTTTACGTTTCCCTAAATGCAATACCCATATTCAATTTGTTTCAATATAACCCTTAGGTGATTTAGGTAAGCTGAAATGTAGACCCAACCCTAAATGCAATACCCACATGTAGGGTCATTTCAAAATAACCAAGATGTAGTTTGGGTGGCCTTTCAATGAAAACCAAAACTTATATGTAATACCTACATGCAACTTCATTTTGAAATAATCCATAAGTGATTTAGACAACCTTAGGTAAATAATCAACCCTAAATGTAATACCCACATGTAAAGTCATTTCAAAATAAGTGGTTTGGGTACCCAAAATATGTTTTGAATATACCTAAATTAATTTTATGACAATTAATTATCATGAATAATTATTTAAAATAATGATTTGAATAACTTATCAACATAAAATTTTTAATTAAGATAATAAATTAAATATCAAATTATTGATTTGATTTTTAGATCTAAATTTTAATTATCAGAATAATTAAAGTTCAACCAAATAATCAATCAATTAATATTAAGAACTAAATGATTTTTAAAAATGATAATCAATCAATTACATGATCTAAAATATTTTTTTAATAATTCCTTAATTATGACATTATTTGTTGATACTTAGATTAAATTATTCTATCATATGAGTCCCATAAATATTATAATGGAAACCTATATGCAAGTATGGCAATAGATGTAAAAAATTAGTAACCATTTATGGACCTATATGCGAGTATTGTAATGGATGTAAAAAAACCAGCAACTATTTACAAGACCTATATGTGGGTATTGCATATTTGAAATGGCCTTATGAAAATTATAATAAGAAGGATTTAGGTATTACACAATGTTCATTCTGATATTTGTAAACCTTAGACAAATTAATGTTACATATTCATATGGGCCTATTTAAGTTTTGATTCTTACATCTAAAGTACTAAGAAGATTATGAAAAAGAAGACATATATAATTAACCATATACCCATCAAACAAGTGTGACTAAAAGAAATTTTATATTAATAAAAGATGTAAAAATATGGGTGGATCAAAAAATGCTAAAAAACACAATGAAAAAAAAAGTTCTCTATAATATATAAAAGGACCAAAGTTCAAAAATTGGGTAGTCCAAAAATTGAAAGGGTTGAAAAAACCTAGTTGACTATATAAAGTGGAAACCTTAAACCATATCATTATCTACAATCTTGTGTTTAACTTAGTAAGAAGCTGTTGCATTTGTAGCCCTTATTGCATGATGAGCAATGTATAAATGGCAACGTTACATTTCAACCTGAACTGCATTTACAACAAACTCTTCTTTTATTGTGCCCTAAATCTTATAAACACCCAAAAACCACCAAATTAAACCTTAACACCACCAAAAAAAAGGCGATGGCAACAAGTTGCCATTGCCTTCTTCACTAAAACACCACCATAGAAAAAGATGATGGCACATTGCCTTCGTTTTCTTCTTCTCAAACATAGAGAAAACAACAAAAAAGAAACCAAGATAAAGGAAGGAGCTTACCTTCAAGCTCTCGCTCTACCCTCTCACTTTTGGTTCTCGTTTGTGCCTTCCAGCTTTTGCACTTCCGTTTCAAACGCTTTCTCTTAGCATCTTCTTCTTCTCAAGCAAAAAAAAAAACACACACACACACACACAAAGAAAAAAAAAACCATAGAGAATTTTTAAAATACAAAAAAGGGAGGGAGCTTACCTTCAAGCTCCTGCTCTGCCCTCTCACTTTTGGCTCCCACTTGTGCCCTCCCGCTTTTGCACTTCCATTTCAAGTGTTTTCTCTTGGCATTTTCTTCTTCTCAAGCAGAAGGGGGAAAAAAAAACACAAAGGAAAAAAAAAACCATAGAGAAGAAAAAAATACAAAGAAAGGAGGGAGCTTACCTTCAAGCTCCCACTACCCTTTCAATTTTGGCTCCCGTTTTTGCCCTCCTACTTCTACCCTTTCGTTCAAGCGTTTTCTCTTGGCGTCTTCTTCTTCTCAAACAGAAGAAAAGAAAAAAACACAAAGAAAAAAACCATAGAAAAGAAAAAAATGCAAAAAAGGGAGGGAGCTTACTTTCAAGCTCCCGTTCTACCCTCTCATTTTTGGCTCCTGCTTCTGCCCTTTTGTTTCAAGTGTTTTTTCTTGGCATCTTCTTATTCTCAAATAGAAGAAAAGAAAGAAAAATTCAAAGAAAAAGAAAAACTCAACCATAAAGAAGAAAAAAATGCAAAGAAAGGAAGGAGCTTAACTTCTTCTGTCGCTTCTGCATTTGGGATGAAGCGCTCCTCTTGCTTTCTCCTTTCCACATTCCTTCAACATTGAGCTCTCCACCTTCCTCAAGCCTTGTGTCTACATCTCCTCGAAACTCTCTGGTACTCAAACTTGGGAGCTCTCCTTAGCTTTGGAGATGGAGTGAGCGGGAAATGAGGTGAGGGAGGTAAGAGGGGGGGCGGGAAGTAAGTAGGAAAGGAAAATTTTGGGGCAGAGAAGAGGGCTGAAAAATCTCTGAGTAGGGGAAGAGGATGTGTTTTGGTTCATCCCCAAAACGGCTTGAACGGCCTCATCCTGATCTGGTGCATTGGTGGTTGCTAGTTCACTCCAGCCGGTAATTTTGAGGGACTGGAACCAATACCCCTAGTTTTTTTTTCCCCCAAAAAAAATAATTTCACACATAAATGTAACTGGGAGTCGAGTTCCAGGTCTAGTTCGTCAAAAAACATAAATAAATTTTTGTTCCAGTCTGGAACCCAGTTCCTAGAATAAGACGACTTAGTTCCAGTCCAATTTTTATTTATAAAAACTAGACCCCGCCATTCTAACTTCTAACCCTCCTAACTAGGTAACCACCCAACACTGGCACCAAAGTCCCCCCTCCCCAATTTTAGACTTATAAATAAATAAATAAAAATTCACCCAATGCTTTATTATTGACTTGATCAGAGGAGATTTGAGAGTGTTTTGTGTTTTCCTTTACTTACCTATTTTATTGAATTTAATTTAATAATGGAAGAAAGAAGAAATAAGATTTTTTGAACAATAAGACTGGGTGCATACTAGTGTGGGCTGGTTCTGGGTTTTTTATAGGGTCTAGGTCATAAGGTTGGGTAGGGGGTCCTAGGTTCAGATAATATTTAGACTTTCTAAGTTCTAGAGCCCTAGGTCCTAGCTTTAGGGCATCTCCAATTAATAGCATTCAACTGGTCGTTTACACAAATATGTTAGTATGTTGTTTTTTAATGTTAAGTAGAGGCTCAAATAAGGCTTATGTGGGTGGATACCAACTGTTGTTTAATTATTGCTTATGTTGTTCTCTATTGTTGTTTTTGGGAACATGTTGAGGAACATTTTAAGAACCCATTTGAAAGTTACAAGAACATCATGGGAACCTTTTGAAAACTTAATGAGAACATTTTAAGAACAAAAAAAAGAAAACAATTTTAAAATAAAGTTCTATGAAAACTTATTTAATTCTCCAAAAAATATATATGTATAAATTTGAACCAGTTCTCATTCATGTGAGAACTAAGGTCAATCCTCAATCCAATTCTCATATGTAAAGGTGTCGATCGATTCTCATTGTGAGAATCAGGCTGAGAACTGGGTGGGCATTTGAGAACCGCTTAGCACTGATCTAGTATGAGTGAAGATAAGAACTTTACACATGTTATGCCAACCCAATCTCCACCATAGCACGATTAGTAGTTAAGATCCAACTAATCAGATATCTTCATACCCATGTTGATAACCAGGTTGATACCCAACATCAACATATATACCATCCAACACTGGCACCTAACCTTCATTTAAATGCAAACCATGTACCTACTTAATACCATATACGGTGCAAATCTTAAACAATGTTGTAGTTGTTGAAAAACTAACTCCTCGTCCTTCTTCAACCTTCAAGGAAGAAAGTGGGAACGCATTTCCTAAATTTTGAGATAGGGTGAGGTGGGTTAGGAGATTATATATGACATGTCCCAAAGAGGTGTCTGAGTCATCCAACTCCTGCACATTAATACTAGTAAAGGACGTTGGGATGAGAAATGAAGCCTCCCTTGAATCCATGCGTCCCATCATCCGTCCTCTGTCTATCCGTCCAGTTGTCCATGCGGATGGACACCCTGGAAGCTCCGAGGTTGTCGGCTGCGCCCCATCCTTTTGCTAAGTCTGACACTGCAGCTTTCTACCCACCAAAAGAATGGGAAGGAAATAAACCGGGAATGAAATAATAATAATTTAAGATGATGATGTTGTTGTTGCAGCAGAAATGTTGCAAGTTAGCCAATAGCACCTGGGTGTTTAACCCATATGCTTTGCCCAAAATTCAAACTCCCCTATAA
>Ga0116229_10007952_pt1 | contig 16634 bp, 7 predicted proteins | sample S1TSphgellanicum_3_FD_87313 | JGI IMG/M metagenome (GOLD analysis project Ga0116229, IMG submission 87313) | Host-associated microbial communities from peat moss isolated from Minnesota, USA - S1T2_Fc - Sphagnum magellanicum MG | ecosystem: Host-associated > Plants > Peat moss > Unclassified...
GGGCTCGAGCCAATCATGAATTTTTGCATCAAGCCACTGACACCCATTTCTTTATAGATAGTAGATGAGTTGATAGATGCAATGTGTACTAAATAGTCGTGTCATGTTCAAATGTGTGTGCTACTCTAGAATCCTGAACTCTTCTGCTGCACATTAGAATGTCAGGGTAGCAAATGTAGGAGATACAACATAATAAAGTAGAGTGTGTCTAGTGGAAATGATGAAGGACACTAGGGGACGAGTGAATTGTTGGTCTGTATGTGGCATACTAAGCATAAAAAGGGTAGGGGATGTGATGGGTAATCATTGGGGAAAAGGGAATTCCTAAATAATGAGAGACCTACGTAGTGGGAACTCCGGGGTACATGATTACACACCGGGTGGAAATTCAAAGAGGATTAGTGATCCTTGAAGGTTTCAACATGTGTCGAAGGTCCCTATTGGCTATATTGGGATAGATGGGCTAGGAATCAAAAGATGGTTTTAGATCAAAGTGGTTGTTGGATGCATAGTAGAAGACCATGATAGCAAATGTTGAGAAAGCAAATGTTGAAAGGTTTGGAAATATCTAATCCACCAGATCACTTGAACTTATGTGTTGTTGGAGTTGTATTGTTAGATCATTTATATTGTTGTTTTTATTTGATGATGATAAGGAAGATAGACATAGGAATGGAACATCATATCTCTAATACATTTGTGTTATGAAATTGTCAACTTTGCATTATCAAAATATTGTTTGTAGTTATAATTTTATAATGTCATGATATTACATGGCCCTCCTTTTTTACTACAAGTGTGCTTGTGGGTGCTATTTCACTTCAGTTGTTTGGCCACACATCATTTGTATTGCGCATTCATTGAAATAGTTTGAATGTGACTCAATATGGGGTAATTTTTGTTTTTCTTGTTGTGTGAATATGGTTAGGATTTAAGGTTTGCTCTTTGTCATTGTCTACTTATTTTTTGGAATGGCAAAAGTTGTTCAAGAGTTATTGTTTTTCCAAAATTGTCCATCGCTGAAGTGACTACAATAAAGGCAAAATAGGGAAAGTAGGAGTGTTTTGTTGTTTATGTGTAATGCAAAGCTTATCTCAATGGGACTTGGAATGGAGGAGGATGGAATTACAACTAAGGTGGAGCTACCTCAAAAGGCATAATGGATGCTAATGTTGGGGGATTTAAGGGCCAAAAGATAAGCTAAGTTCATGCAATTCTTTTTACATCATAGATGGGGTGTTCTCTTGAATGTTCTCATTGACTATTGTTGTTTTTCTTCCATTGCACCAATAATTGTTGGTGAAAGTCGTAACAAATGTTGTGCTCAAGGTTTTATATGAAGGGTTGAAGCTGAAAAGTGATGAAAGATTCCAAGAGGTCCAACCTGTAGGTGGTAGTGCTTGTAGACAACTGTAGAACTTATTGGAAACCATAATTTCTTAAGCAAAAATCATGTTGAACTTGAAGACATGAGAAACCTTCAATATTTGAAGGTATCCTAGAGCTAGGGCAAATTGACAAGGTAAAACAAGACTTTAGCCAAATTTTCCCAAAAAAAAACTAATACCAAATCTATCACCACAAAATTTATAATATGTTTTAACAAACCTCATATCTTAGTTGACCACGTTAAGCAATATGCATTGTTGATAGCAAGGTGAGAATGTAAACATCTTATATGCTACCATGTAGAATCCTAAACCATGCATTGCATTGTAGAAAGGTGGGTTTTTAATACCTCAATGGATCAAGTGAACAAAGAGTGCTTTGATTTCAACATTACCTTAATTCAAATCAAATTAGGTTAATTAGCAAGAATAGGAAGAACAGCTAGATGTTAATTGTAGACAAGTTTATGTTTGTGACATTCTATAGATTGATTCAATAAAAATTGCATGCAATAAGAGAAAGTTTTGAAGCTTTAGGGTCATTAAGTCATCATAGACATAGGAAGAACACCAGAGTTTGCAGGTTTGCTATTTTAAAATTCATATAGATCTTTTGATATAGATGATAAAATCATTAGCTTTTTTTTGGTCACACAAATTCCATATGCATCAATGCATCAATCACATTTAGTGTTAAATACAAGTTAAATCAAAGTTAAGAAATACAAAGTTGGTCATGAATTCACACCAATAGTGCTTCGTAACACCAAAACCTAGGTGTCATTTGATGTGACACTAGGTGTTATCTTGGTGTTCAAATATTGGTAGACCGGTGGTGAGTGACCACAAAATGTTCAAAACTTCTAGATTTTGAATTAAAAAATCATGTTTCATTGCACCCTTCGAAAGGGTCTTTTAACTCATTGTTTGGTACCCCCTCCCCCTAATGTTCCTTATGAAAATTTCTTGATTACACACTCCTAATAGTAAGGGATTAATTTTTTTTAAATTTTAACCTTAAGCTCCTTTACGCTTCATTGAACATAAATTTCAAATATAGGTTGAGGTTGTGATGTCTTCAGGCGATGAAAAGAATGAAGCCCAACTAGAATTTAAACCACTTTGAAAAACTAATTCTTCCACAAATTAATCAAATGCTTATACCTATGAAAAAATATGATTTGCCAAATGAGTTAATCATGAAAAAAGTCAAGTTTTTTTTTAAAAAATAAATAAATGACATTAAAAAAATTTACTTTTAGATGGCATGTTCCTTGTCATCAAAATAAGAATTAGGAAGTAGAATTAGTACTAAGGACCTTGAATAAACATCCCCAACTTTTAAACCCAAGTTGGATTAGGCAATATCACCTTAACTTGATTGAACCTATGAATTTTTTTTGATTAACACATGATTTCATGCGTGAATCATGATTGTTAAAAGCAATCAACTTTTGATTTTTTAGGTATGAAACCTTAACACTACACCATTGTGTGAATGTACCCTTGGTGCTAATTAGCATTGATTTAAGGTGATCATTATAAAAATGCCATGTGGCATTTTTAATGGCTAGTTAAGTGTTAAGACTACCAGTAGAAGTCCTAACACACACAATGAAGGCACTTTCAATATATATATTTAAAACATTATTATTTACTTGATGATTTTATTTAGGTTGATGATCTCAATTTGCAAATTCATGTTTTAAAAAATTGTTTGTTAAAATTAATAGAAATATCCATAATGTCACCATGTCTTTGAAAATTGTGCTCTAATTTGATCCCCTAATCCTTGTTTGATCCCCAATTTGAGTGTATCCATAATTTGAATGAAATTGGGTAGTGTTTCATGAAATGAGGTATCAATTTAAAAGATTTGCAAGACCTTATTTCGATAAGGATTGATTTAATGAAGAATTTTTCAAGGCATAATTAATAAGGGATAAAGTTGGGTTGAAACTCTTTTCAAGACCAATTTAGGTGAGAAAATTAGTTTTTTTTCCTTTTTTCCTTGTGTGTTGTTACCATTTTGACTTTTCATTTATTTCCTAATTTTGTTTAAATTGGGCCCTGATAGTCTAGTTTCAAGTATTTTTCAAATAATTCTATTACTAAGGATGAAGTTCCAATCGTTTTCAACATTTCACTTCTAAATGGATTGACAAACATGAAATTTTATGAAGCGCCAAATTAGTATTTGTGGTGTTCACCAAATTATCATCAAAACAAATGATTCAACCTATTGAATATAATTGATTTTGCATTCAATAATATGGTGCATTCAACAACACAATAAACATTGCTTTTACAAATTGCAATATACACATGAAGTTTGATCAATATTAAAATTGTAAATAAAAGATTGGATATATAATTAAAGACTAGTTGGCATGGCTAACAAACATTTAGGTTTTTCAAATCTATTTCTTATCCTCAAGACACAAGTATGGTGTGAGGAAATGCCAACCAACATTGTAAAATATAATCAAAATCAAAAACTTATTAGAGGTACCTTTAAAATCATACCCAATCAAACCCTTCTTTCATACCATATTGGTTCTTTTTGTATCCTTGTGATGCCCATTTTCATGTTATCCATAAAGTCCCAAAAAATCATGACCAAACACAAAAATTCAACATGGGATTCCCAAAAGGGGTGGCAAACACAAATTGTTTTTCAATAATAGGTTGCCCAACTTGAATTGAGGTTTTAGGGTTTAAGACTTGGGATTTTAGCATGGAACTTTTAGGGTTGAGGTTTAATTATATAATTGTTTAGGTTTTATGATTAATGTTATAGTTTAGGTTTTAGGGTACAAGTTTTGGGGTTTCAACATTTGATCACATTGCAAATGTTGTTTTCTTTAACCCTTTTTCATTCGAATTTCCTATCTTTAGTTCTTTAAAGGCATTTTATGATTTTTCAAAGTCTCCTCTACAAAAACAAAATTATGTTAATATGTTTAGTAGTCAATATAAATTTGCATCCACACAACAACAAGAATAAATTGAATGACCTATTTTTTATTTTTGCCATTGGTCACAAAATGTAAGTAATATGAGGTGACCATAGTGTTAAGGAGGAAAGACTCAACAATTTGTGTGCAAACCTTTCCTTTTTAGGGGGTCTTTGCCTTGTGCAAAACAACATATTATGGACCGATGTGTCTTTTCCAACTCAATCTCAACAACCTTTATGGTTCCCATGAATTTTTCCATCAGAAACATACACAAACAAAAATAATTCATTCACATGCATTGGCCTAACAATCATTAAAATTCACCAAAATAATCCTTGGATTTCACCAAAAGGGTCATTAGACTGAACCAAAACATTTAGCCACAACAAGAAATCTTGTCCTTTGTCACCCCCTCTCCCATGCAACTAAAATGTTCAATTTTATTATAATTTAACCAACAATAAATCTTTGCACTAGAATAATAAAACTTTGAACTAATTCTTAAGAACAAATGAGGCATCATTTCAACCACTTGCCCACTTTCTAAAAGAAATTACTACATTTGAACTCTAAAACAATGGAATATAGGCACTATTTCATCCATAAACTCACCTTCTAAAACAACTCATAAAGTAGGTATTTGAACTTCTAAAACAATGGAGGTAGAACAATGGAGGTAGTGGCTTTTCATGAACCACTTTTACCTACTATTGTAGTTTCAAACTTACTGAATAGCTATGGGCAAAAAAATTGTTTTATAACACATACCAAGGTGAGAACATGGTAAAAGGAGCCAAGGGCACCAAGATAAAAGTTCTTTTCCAAGGATTACACATGACACATGTCATTTTTCTGTTGGTTTATAATTTTAAATTTTGTATTTCAAATACTCAATTTGACATTGCATGTTAAATACAAATACATTTTGACTACAAATTGATTTCATATCATGTATATTATGCATTCATGCCCTCTATAACATAAATATGAACAATTTTTATTGAAGCCACATTTTCAAAATCTGTAATTGTCAATGTCAAAAACACTTTTGAACCAAATGTATTCAAATGGGTTATAAATTTTTTTTCATTAGTTCAAGCCCTTTTGCCTTTCTAATCATTAATGTTAAAGTATTTTTCAATTTTTTGAAAGAATGGTGCACATTTGGTAGTAAAAAAAGATGTTCCAAAAAACTAAGAATTGTCCACTTTTGAGGTTTGAGTGCTTTGAACATGCAAAAACATTTTTTATTTGTGTCAAACTTTGAACATGTAAACTTTGTAATTAATGAAAAATATTCCCAAAAGAATTATGACTATCCAAATTATTATGCTTCCTTTGTGATCTTTCAAACATACAAAAATGTTTTTTTAAGGAGTGTCCATTCACTTGAGTGGCTCCTTTGACTTTGTTTTTGCCCACCATTACAAACCATCTTGTATCAATGTAAATCCCCATTCAAGTTTAGAGCAGATTGTAAGTGTAAGGTAACACCATTGGAATAGAACAATATTTTGCATAAGACAAAAGCAAAATTCATATGATGGGTTTACCTTGTAGTAAATGTTTCACAAATCCAATGCTTGCTTGTAAGAACTTTATAATCATGTAAAGCCGAATGTTAATCATCCATGTAATTAACATTTTACACATCACAAGTGAACATGTGCATGTAAGCATCACATTTTTAAATGGAAAATGTAACAAATCATTATAATGAATCCTAGAAATGGCAAATCTATGTTTACATCTGGTAGATTTCAAAGATTTGTTGAGCCTTACTTCCTAATGTTGCAATGGTTAATTGTATCCATAAATATTTTGATTTAGTCATTTATATTAGGTAAAATTTGATGCCACCTTGTGCGTGGGGTTCATAACCACTCAAGATAATATACCTTATATCCAAATTTGTCTCCTTTTTCATCTTGCTTATTTGAATGGATATAAAAAATTATCGCAACATAGGGAGCCCAATTTTCCCTTTTTTTTCACCCTCATTTTTTTCAAGTAGTTGGGTGTTGTCCTTTCTATTCCTTTTATTTATAGACAAATATAGCCTAGATTATCCATTTCAAGTTTTAAATTGGAGTTTAGAATGGAATTTTTTCTCAAATTTCATGACGTTTTTTACATTGACTATGTATAAAAAATGAAAGGTAGAATTCCTTTTAAATGTTTGAACACTACAAATCAACACACATTTAAGTTTTAATTTAATTTAACTGATTCAGACACCTCTAAAGGAAGTGAACTAAGGATGGGATTTTTGACAATCATTATTGAGGCCTTCATGTTTCCCATAATATTATACATCCATTAGGAAGAAGTGAACGCTCACAAAGGAGAACTTTTAAAGAACTTCATGCTACCGTGAACCAAAAAACCTCTTTTATGATCAATTCAACTAATCTTAAACAACAATATTGTGAAGATGGAAATTTTATTTGATATTTTTTAAAGCTACAAACACAATAAAAAAAAGTCAAGGGGACCAAGGTTAATGTGCTTTTCAAGGATTACATTTGACATGTGACATTCCTATGTTGGTTTATTTTCTAAATTTTGCATTTTTCATACCTAGTTTACAACTATGTGCAAAATATAATTATATTTGACTACATCTTGATCTATATCATTTATATTATGCATCCATGCTTTAAATAACATAAGAATGAATAACTTGTGTTAAGGACACATTTGAAGCAAATGCATCCAACTGTGTTTTTAAATGAATTTCACCAATTTTTAATGCTTTTTCTTTTTTAATCATCAATATTAGGTCTTCTCCCATTTTGAAAATGAATGGTGCACATTTGATAACAAAAAAAGATGTTTTAAAAAAAAAAACCGTTGCTCATAGTTGTTTTGAACACAAAAATGATTCTTGAAACATCATCTATTTGCATCAAGTTTTGAAAATTGAAACTCTACAAATAATGGAACCTAAAAGGGAAGAAAATTTGACAATTCAATTTATTATGCTTCACTTGTGATTTTTCAAAAATACAAAATTATAATTTTAAACATTGTCCACACACAAGTGACTATTATTTGTTCCAATCCTTAGTCAAATTGATCTTTGTAAGTCAATTTATGTGATGAAGAATGGTAGTGAAGAGATGTATGTCATGCATTTCAAATTCAATCATCTTTTATCATTTTGTTATAACTTCATCCAAGTTTGCTAAGAGAATTAAAAATATTGCACATTAATGTACCACCTTGAAGAATACCCCTTACCTTCTTGTTGTTGTTGTTGATTTTTGGTAAAAATGAAATAAATTTTTGTTGGTCCCTATAGGACAACACATTAATACATTTGACATGGTGATTTTTCCCACAAATGGTTCTGAATGACCAATTTGGGACCTAGTTATTTATACATTATTCTTATAATTAAATTGGACATTTTGAAGATAATTGTGGCCTTCATACAAGAAGGATTTGCAAATTTATATTTTTAATTAATCATATTGTAAGCATTTGGTTGAATTTGATTAGGTCACAATACGGTGACACGCACATTCCAACAATAGACATCTCCCTTTATTAAAATTCAATACAAATAGTTTTCAAAGGATTGCATGAGATGTTTGTTCTTCTACATAGCTACTTAGAACCAAGTTGACATCTTAATTAATTACTTCCCTTCCACATTTCAAAATATTTTTTCTTGAATAATGGATTGGAATTGCCCCCTTTGATTGATAGGAGCTCTTAACATCCTTGTTTCCTTCTAGCTTCATTCCTAGCTACTCAAGGCCTTGCAAGAAGTGTTCTTTGAAGATCAAAGATTACAACTACTTCCACAACCAACAAACAAAAACCTTAAACACCAAGAAAGGATGTAACCTTCCTTCAAACCCAACAAATCATGAATCAAAGATGAAAAAGTTAGGTAGATTCATAAGGAGTGGAAATTGGGCAATAGCCATCAATCGCCACTACCATGCTTTGATTTCAAACAAGTGAAGCTTGAGCATCTTGTGGAGAGCAGTTGATATGCACAAGGAAAAAAAGTGATGATGAACTAAACCTTTTGGACTAGTGGCTCAAGTTTTGTAAGCACACATATAAAAACATCATCAATTCGTTTGTGTAAATATTTTAAGAGTTATGTTTTGAGAGAGGAATCCAAATTCGTGCTTGTCAATTTTGATAGCTCTTTTCCTTTGTGTGCATAATTTGCAAACTTGGTATTCCCCACATGGAAATTGAATACAAAATATAATTAATCTATGAATCAATAGCAATGACATCCACAAGGTGTGAAGCCCATCCTTGCAAGGAAGGACACTATCACTATACTACTAAGTAAATTGAAGTGTTTTCAAAACAAATACAACATTTTTTCATGAAAAGTGGAAATAAAGGCATCATGGACAACATTCTATGTCCAACTGTGTTCATTATTATGGGCATATTGCAAAAAATGAGTAGTTAAGTGACCAATGGATTGGTTACAAATACGCCAAGGAAGATTTACCATCAACAAATCATCAACATTGGATACTTGGGAAAATTTTAAAATTTTGCAACCCTCACCTTTGCTTTGCAACCAACATTGAGGCAGAACAAAACAAGAGAAAAAACCAAGAGCAAGAGCAAGGCATGGGACAAGTTAATGGAATTGAAACACAATTGAAAAGAAATGATATGGAGTGTGGGAGTCCAAGGGGAAGCACTCTCAAAACTCTAAACTTGAACTCTTGTTTTAAGAATGCTCTCTCAACTTGCACTATCACTTTGAAGATTGCAACTCCCAAGCAGTGATGCTTGATGCATCATATTCAGAAGTGTTTTTGTCTCTTGGTTTGCAAGTGCACTTGAACACATCCCATGATTGCCTAGCTAGTAGTGATGAGCTTTCTTTTGTTGCTATGTTGTTATGAAATGCAAAATGTTGTTTTTGAAACCCTCATGAGTAACATGACAACACCATAGTCTTGAAGTTTTCTCTACTTTGTTACTGATTTCTCTAAACCATTACCCAAAATTTTAGATTATAAACCTACTCAAATGATCAAAACTTCTGAGCCTCAACATTTCTGTTACACAAAAAACAACAACTAAATTGAAAAGCAACAGAAAGAAATGGTACAACACTAGCCTACCTGCAAGTATCTACATGACTCACTAAAGATTCAAGTAAGTTTGAAGGAAGGATTGAATAAGTCATTAATGGCACATGGTGACAGGTAGAGAGGTACCCATATTTTCATATGATACAATGAATTTGGTACGTATTCAAATGAGCAAATTCTCATTGAATCAACAGTGTCAAAGACCCAAATGACTGACAATGGCACAAAATTGTGTAACACAGGAGGCAGAGCATGATAAATTATTTGATTGTCATAGCAAAACTCTAAGTTAGTATTGTACAAACTGTTGAAACTATCAGTGGTTTTAGTTAGTAATAGGTGTGTTTTATGTGTTTGAGATAATTTGGATTTGTGTAAAAACCCGGGTGATCTCGCTCTGAGTATTGTGGGTAGTGATGTGGAGGATAGGATTGACTAGGCCTATATTGGTTGTAGTAACTGGGTGCATATTGAGAATGGCCCCAGTAGTCCACTGGTCTCTCTGGGTAATAGTAGCGGTATGCTGGAATGGGAGGAAGTGGAGAAGGAGGAGGAGGAGTGGGCTCTGCTGGTTTCTTCTCACCTTTGTCTCCACCCTTGTTGTCTGCTGCTTTCTCCTTGGGTTTCTCCTCTGCTGCTGCTTTCTCCTCTGCTTTCTTCTCAGGCTTTTTCTCTTCTGCTTTCTTCTCAGTTTTGTCCTCACCTTTCTTTTCTGCAGCTTTCTCCCCTGACTTTTTCTCCTCATTGGGTTTCTCCTCTGCTTTCTTCTCGGCTTTCTCCTCCACTTTCTCAGCTTTTGTTGCCTCAGCTTTGGGTGGTTCAGCAACAACAGCAGCAGGTGGGTCATTCACAATGTCTGCTTTCTTGTCAAATTTCCTTGCCTTCTTCAACACTCGGAGTGAATCCGTTTTCCCCAATACTGTCACTTTATGAGCCTGAATGTCTGCTTGAACATCCACAACACCTATGATGCAAGCACCACTTCCAATTTGTGATCCAGGCTCTCCCTCTAAATAATTTCACACACCTCTGCTCAAAGCAATTCCCCAAACCAAGACTTGCACCAAGTTTCCAGCAAAACATAGGTCTAGAGAAACAAGTGCTAGGGAAAAAAACTAGGGGATGAAACTCACCAGCAGCTTCATTGATAACTTCCGTGACCATCTCTACACACTTCATGCAACACATTTTAACTTTGAGCACAACTTTCTGCAACCAAGAATGCACACAGTTGAATGATCAAACTGCAACACGCCATGAGAGATGTCCAACAGAGTTTTGGGTATCTTTCCAAAAGATTGGTTCAAGCTCAAAATGTGGGGAATAGGGGAAGTTCCAAACCGGTGGCTCTTCGGGCTTCTTTTCCTCAGGCTTGGTCTCCTTCTTGGCTTCCTTCTCTGGCTTCGCCTCCTCCTTCTTCTCCTCCTTCTTTTCCTCTTTCTTTTCCTCCTTCTTCTCCTCTTTCTTTTCCTCCTTCTTTTCTTCCTTCTTCTCCTCCTTCTTTTCTTCCTTCTTTTCCTCTTTCTTCTCTTCCTTGTTCTCTGGCTGTTTGGGGACCTCTACTGGGACGAGCTTCCACATAGTTCCAGGTGGCGGCGGCATCATCCAAGTGGGCCCAGGCAGTCCATAGCGGAACATCTGAACAAGGAAGAAATTCTTTCTTAGCCAATCTAGAAATTTTGGCAGAATCTACTGCTCAACATATCTTCTTCAGTCTGCCTTCAATGCAAACTTGTTGAGCCACCCCCACAATCCACATGCTATTGGCAAGACCCTTAGACAGTAAATCTTCTAGCCCCTTAGAAAACACAATACTGCAAACACTGGTTCAAAGACACCTGTTGTACTCCCAAGCACGTAGAAGGCAAACATACCTCAGTGTTCTCCATCGATCTTCACAAAAGCAGCGCTTTCTCGATCTGAACAACTTTCTCACGATCCTTTCTTCTCGCAGATCTCGAAGCTCAATCACCAAAACAAAACTACAGTAACCGAAATCTTTGCAACTATTTTCAACCAAATATCCGTGACACTTCTTTGAAGAAAAAGAGTATTGGGCTAGAAGATGGAGATCATAAAAGTCTGGGCAAGAAACACTTTGGCTGTGACTGGAATTCCGCTTGTAATATATAGACACTGCCAGTAATAATGCCTTCTTCACTTAGTAGACTCGGCAATTGAGCTGACAAGTGTTGTAAAACGTAGGAGCTCTTTCCAAACTAGAAATAGAGCAGCTGCAGAATCAAAAACGCAAAAGCACGATTCGGCAAAACAAGATTGAAGTTGTAGCTATGACTCCAAGTCTCTTGTGGAGAGACTGAAAATCAGAACACTCCAAGAAAACCCAAGTTGCACTTGATCAAAGACAAACAACAAAATGCACTAAGTTTCACTTCAAAACAGAGTTTCCAATTGGCAAAGTAAAGAGAAGAAATTTACCAACTTCAAGCTCTGAGCAAGAGAGAAAGAAACTGATCCTCTCTCTCTCTCTCTCTCTCTCTCTCTCTCTCTCTCTCTCTCTCTCTCTCTCTCGCTCGCAAAACAAATACAAATGTGATCACAGAATCCAAATGCAACGAAACAGGAGATGAACCAAAACAGCGAAACAAAAGACCAAAAAATCCGTCAACACTACAACTTAACAATCGGATCAGAAAACTTCCAGCAGCAGTTCAAAAAAGGAAAGAAGAGGGAACGAAGAGAGCACAAGAAATGTCACAACACAAAAAACTGAAAACAAGGAGTAGCCTACATCACACAAGAAAAAAGCTTGGAACCAACAGAGACACAACAAAAGAGAATTAAAAATTAAAAAATGAGAATCGGATAGCAATGCGAGCTATGCGTGCGAGCGGGGATGACGGTGGTGATATATGAGGTAAAGAAAGGACGGTGCCAAAGAGCGGCCTGGAGAGGACTGAACCTCGTGAATTTGTTTGTACCGGTGCTCCCCCCCCTCCTCTCTCTCTCTCAGTTTCCGGTAGGCTAGCGTACTTCTTACAAGAGATCGTGGGAAGTGGTGCCCAAATTTGACCCATTCAAGCATGAGTGACAAAAGGGGGGAGGGGAATCAGGATGGAATTGGTACCTACTACTCAATTTAGAGGGTAAAGAGAGTTGGTTTGTAGGCTGGTGGGTTAGAGAGAGAGAGAGAGTGTGTGTGTGTGTGTGTGTGTGTGTACTAGTCAAAACAGAAGAAAGTACCGCTCTGCAATTGGAAATTAGGTAGTTGAGTTGCCAACTCACAGGCTTGTCCTGGAACAAAAACAAACAAAAAAACCCAAAATACACCCCAAAAAAAGAGGAAAAAAAAAGAGGAGGAGGAGGTTGCATTGGCCACTGCCCTGGTCCAGAAATTCCTAATGGCTATCATCATCAATAAAGGAAAAAGGAATGTGAACCCTTTCATCATGCCCATTCAATTTGTACTCTGGTGTGAAGATAACCAACAAAGTGGCTGTGGAACTCTGAAACTCTTGTTCATGACATTCAAATTTAGCCACTAATTTGAGAGTGAAAAAAGTCCATGGAATGTGAAAGTTTTTTTGTTTCACACCAAAACAAAAGTTTGTGCATTATAAAAAGGTTTGGGGGTATTTCTCTATGAACTGAACTGCCTATGCTTTTGAACGTCCTTTGTGCAGTGGTGTATAGCATAGGTTTGACTTGTATTAATTAGCTGTGGTGAGCCCCAAAAGTTCAAACTTTTGCCCTTTTGTGATGTACATCATTGATTGGCCCAGCACAAAAAAAATAATCAAGGTTCTGGCTATTGAGAACATATTGGGAAACACATTGAGAACTTGTGGAACAATATGGGAAACACATTGGGAACCAATAAATCCAACAACCCCCTCACCCTCGCCAAAAGAAAAAAATTGGGCCCCTTGGGTGGAAGTTGGCTCGCCTCATTGGCTGCCAAGAATTTTTATGCCAACCTTTCTTTGGTTTTTATCATTTTGGGCCTAGGGACACAACTTGTGGGACATAGTCAGGTAACTTTGTTAGGTTATCTTACTCAAATAAATTTTGGTTTGTTGTGAGAAGGACTCTTTTTGGGGCCAAATAGGTTTTGGTTTGTTGTGAGAAGAAGGACTCTTTTTGGGGCCATATAGGTTTTGGTTTGTTGTGAGAAGCATTCTTTTTGGGGTTGGAGATGAATGGATAAACTAATGGAGTTGGTCTTTCAAGGATCCAAGCAGAGGAGAACATGTTTGAATGTTTTGGACAAGGATGACATTCCTTGATCATGTACAGGTACTGATTTTTGAGTTAGCAACGGTTTTGGTACCTAATTTGACCCTACTTATTACAGAGGTTTTCTTGAAAAAAACAAGTTATGCTCTTGTGAGCTGGACTCTTCTTTGAGAAGTATGTAGTTAGTATGTACCTACTAAGAAGTCATATGCATTAGACTTTCGACCTAACTTTTGGTGGGTATTTTGCATTCTATCCAGAAAGTCTTATGTAACTATCTTTGTTGCAGCAAAGTGTGGCAAATGACAAGTTCATGGGTGCTGTACATGCAGCCAGGGATACACGACAATTGCTAGCACCATATTGCTGACAGTTCGTTATTACTGGTGTTGGGTGCATCATTGTTTTCGTGCTTTGGCACAAAAGATGTTGATCACCCTGCGGAGAAAAGTTCATTTGACTCAGAGTACTTCACACAGACAGACCTTAATACCTCCTTGATTGACTTCCTTCTTTTTAAATGGCTAGTAACAAGATCTACACCTCACAATGGTCCACATTCCAGTCCATAGGACTAAAAAGAACTTGACTACTTAACTCATGCTAAATTCTTTCCATATGGTCTAGCCATTCAGAGCTTATGTGATTATGGTTTGAGATGAGATTTTAACAGCTCGGGTAGACAACAATTGGGCAAAGTGGACACAAATTACAATTCATGAGTTGAAAGAGTTGTACTGCAACCTCCTTGCACACAACATGCAAACTTAAGGTGTAAAATACATGGCATCCATGTCATGGAATTAACATCAATTTTACTTAGTTTTGAACACAATTTTTCATCTTATTTCATTTATTTTATGTACATGGCAGTTTTTATTTCTTAATGCAAGTTTAAAACACAATTAAACAAAAGTCACACAAAAACATAATAAAATGAAATCCATAACAATGAAATAAGTGGAATATCAAATCATTTGTCTCCTCTTGCCTACTTCTAGAGCTCTAAGTCCAAAGAATTTAGTCTTTTAAACTAAAGGTTTAATTTGACCTTAGGATAGCATAGTCAATGAAAGTGGAAACAATTGTACAATTGTCTAAACTTGAGACAATTTGTTGATAAATAAGTGACATGGCTACCTATGTGACAACTTACAATCAACACTAACTTTTTGTGATAGCACTAGTTTTTTTAAAGCTAATGGTGCCAAGATAAAGATGTTCCAAATATGTAAATTTTGGTCCTTAATACCATCGTTAAATTAGCTTTTCAGATTTCTATGTGATAATCTATTCATAAATCCACCATCTCCTTTGGCTCCACACTTTAGCCATCATCAATTATGCTTCGAAGTTATACAAATGTTTCAATTGTTGTACCACACTTCAAAGCCTTGTGAATGCTGGCACCTCCAATAAGTTCCTCAACAAAATCCATTTAAATTTTGCAATCAATGGCCAACAATTCAAACCCAATGGACATGGGTGGAGAAAACTCTATGTCAAAGGAAACAAGGGGAAGAGGGAGAGGAAGTGCTTGCGTATTTTTCAACAACACCACTCCAATTGGAATGGTGATGAGATGATTGATTTAATCAATTGAAAGTCCAAAGAATGTGTCCATTAGAAGAATATTATGGAACCTTAAAAAAACATGGTTCATGTAGCACAAAATGGAACAAGATAATAAATTACTTGCAAGCAAAACCATAATGAAAGACACCACAAAATGAAAAGATGCACAAGGACAAATGAAATTGTAAGAACCCTTTTTATCACAAAGTTAGTGGCCACAACACTTTTCATTGGGACGTTTGGAAAAGAACAAGATACAATTCACCTATTAAGACAATTCAATGAGGAATGTTTCAACATTATTGGAGTTTTCCAAATAGAAAGAATTGTCAATGGGTGTAATCAAATGTTTCACATGTTCTTTAATGTGTTTAAATGACAACATTTTAAATATATTATGGAAACATGTGAAAAAAACTACAATGAATCTATCAATATAAAGTGTTCATTGTTTTTTTAAATAATCAAAAAATAGTCACCCTAAGTGACAAGGTTGGTTCTTATAATCATGTTTGCAATTTAACGTTTCATTGCATGTGAAGGACTTACAAGCATTGAGAGATGGAGTTTATGACTAATGAAAAGAATAATACAATGAACGTTTACATGCACCATTGACTTGCACTTTTGTGGAAGAATTGTGTGGAAACAATTATGTTCCTAACAAAACCAAAAAATTGGGAAGCCAATCGAAGTTTTAATCTAGGACTTTAAAATTTGGAAAACATGATCAATTTGGACAAATACTCATAACCATTTGGACCGATTCTTCCATAGTTCAATCAAATATCAACCTTATGGATTTTCAAAATTGCACAACAGCAATCAAAGGCAACAAAGCACCATTGATTGGTGTAGTAACTCTTGGGAACACTTGAATCAAGAATAAGTGGTCATCAATAGATTCATACCAATTATCAAAGCAACAAATGAAAACAACAAAGTCATTGTGGATATAATGGACCAAATCAATTCAATTTAATTAAACATCAACAAAAAAGATAAAATTATAGGAAAAAAATTTGAAACAACATTTGTAATATTTGAAGGAGAATGATAGGAAATTCACAAAAAGGTCAAAACACGTAACTAGGAGTCAAAAAAGGTGTTGGATGTTAGACATAATTAGTCAAAATCAAACATTTATTTTTTATTACCATTTAAAACCATAGTAATCATGGCAAGTTAGTCCTTTTTCCTTCATATGAATGTTAAGAAACTTAATGTAATTCATTTGATCCGATTTTAAGTTTTGGTTTTAATTTAGAACGTTTGAAAAATGTACACCTATTGCATTAGATGGAATCAATTTTGCAAAAAACTTTCAAAAGAACTCATATAATAAATGACATGTGATGTGATGTACCCAATTGATGGGATTGACATGCTAGTGCACAACAAAAACTTGAAGCACAAAGTGCAAAGAA
>Ga0116229_10007953_pt1 | contig 16632 bp, 6 predicted proteins | sample S1TSphgellanicum_3_FD_87313 | JGI IMG/M metagenome (GOLD analysis project Ga0116229, IMG submission 87313) | Host-associated microbial communities from peat moss isolated from Minnesota, USA - S1T2_Fc - Sphagnum magellanicum MG | ecosystem: Host-associated > Plants > Peat moss > Unclassified...
AGTTTTTTGAAATTTTGTAATTAGTTAATAGACTAAACCCCGTATTAAAGAAGGGGCAGAAGTTTTATATAAGAAAAAAAAAAAAAAAAAAAAAAAAAGGAAAAAAGGGGGGGGGGGGGGGGGGAGGGGGTAGAAGAGAGGGCAAGGATTGAGACTAGAGGGGTCAAACATGAAGAAAATCACAATTCAAGGGGGAACTAAGAAGAACGAGGAGCCAAGAATCAAAGGAGGACGAATACAATCAAGATCATGAACTAGGAGGAACTAAAAAGCCAAAACCATGAAGAGGATGAACATGATCAATATCATGAACCAAGAGGAACCAAGAGCTAAAAACTAGAGGAGGAACACAATCAAAATCACAACTTAGGAAAATTATGAACCAAGAACTAGGAACCAAAGGAGGACAAACACGATCAAGATTGCGAACTAGGAAATAGAAAAGGACAACCGTGATCAAGGTCATGAACCAATCAAAACCAGTTAGAACCAAGAATCAAAATGAACTAAGAACAAAGAACCAAGCATAAAGGAGGATGACCGTGATCAAGGTCACGAACCAGTCAGAACCAATGATCAAAATCACGACAAATGCGAGATTGGGAACTTTAAAGGAGGACGAACACAATCAAGATCACAATAACAAAGTTAGGCCCACATTTGATGACAATCACCAAAAGGAAAATTATGATGGAAAGAGGAGTCAAACCCACATTTGAGTGTTTAAACAATGAAAATCATGATGAATACCTTCTGCACACCATCACCATTGCTTGCACAACACAAGGCGGAAACAATATTATATTTTTTTCAATAAAAAAGGATGAACTTGTAATAAACACCATTGAGGATTGAAAACGAATCCCAAATGAACACCCATGGAAGTGATGATGATCAACAAGTTTGTGGCATTAACATCCAATTGTAACCAATGAACTTCAATGTTCAACCATCCAAAATCCAAATTCCAAACCAACAAACTTCAATAGCCAAAACCCAAAATGTTGTGCAACATTGTGCAAAAATTTAAGGTTAGAAAACATAAGGTTTTGTATGATTGTATATTTTTTCATTTTTTTTAACATTGATCTAGGCAATATATATAGGATGAACCTTTTTGCATAACGTATCCAACAAATTCCATTCCCATCCCATTCAATCAAGGATCAAAATTTGTCCATGTTTTAATTGTTGACACCTTTTTCATAAGGGGAAACATATTTGGTTATCAGGATGACAAATGTTTGTTCTAGATTTTTTCTAACAAGTGGACCCCTTCATTTGGGGTAGCATATCTTGGTTGTTCCTTGACCAAATCACATGATGTAAATGTCTATGAATGCGCCTAGAAATGGGGCACAACTTTTCTTCAAACCCCAACCCCAAAAAATCAACATCCAACACATTTCTTCACTAAGTCCTTATATGTTTTAATCACGAGCTTATTTAAGCACCAAAAAGTAGGGACGAAGGTTTCAACGTTTCATATGTTTTCATTCTTTGTATCATTATTTTTTTCCTTTTTCAAGCTAAACCCTAAAAGTCAGACCAACGTGAATGAACATAGACACAAGATTCTTGTAACTCTTGTGTTTGTATGGCCATATCCCAAGGACAAAAAAATAGAAACCCTCTCCATCATTCACAAACAAACAGAGAAACTCAACAAAAGGAGAGAAAAATGAAAAAAAAAAGACATATAAGGTTCGATTTAGGGGTAATTGTGATCCTACAACGTGCATTTCATCAAAACAACAATATTTTATCACAATAACATTGGCCTCAAGGGTTGCAAATTGGCCTCCCAAGTTTATATGTATTATTTTTATGTATTATTTTTTTGTGTTGGGGCCAAGTCAGGACCATAAAGTGGGCTATTTTTTGTTATTTTTTTCAGCCTTAACTCCTAGTGTAAAGTGGGCTTAATATCCCTCTTCTTTTCTAAGAAAGAAATCCAAAAAGACAAAGGGCCCTTCAAATGCACTAAGAACCCTCTGTGAGGGTTTTATATCTAATTTAAGAGGTTTTGGGGATCCACTAAACTCTAAGCTAATGAAAATAATCAATTAAAACAACTCTTGGGTTTTATTCTTTTGGCTTGGACTCTTTGTTCCTTCTTTTCCCCTAACAGAGTTTGCCTGGGTTCCATCCAAAAGCTTAAAGCTTTTTTTAGAGTTGGAGTGAGCAGTGTTTTTTTTAATAAAAATCATCCATTTTGTTACATGAAAGCCTTTTTCAAACATACTTTTGTATTGTTATCTTACAAGTAAAACCTAATAGATTTATAATTTTATATTTTGGGAATGGGGCCAACAAAATAGAGAGAACACCCTAAATTCCTGCATCAATTTACTACTTAAGTACCTTAAGTTGGAAAATATGTGGTCTCAAAATGGTTGCCTTTGGAAAATGATACATTTTTGTAAAACAAGTACCTACTATACACCTAACACCTAAAGAAGAAGTTTTCAATCATGCCAACTTTGGCTAGGATCCAAATCTCAAGGTTTTTTAGTGGACTGTGGGGACTTTCAAAAAAAATAAATCAGGGTTTTGGGTGGATTGGAGGGACTAGGGGGTTTTAGGTTCAAGAAACATTTTAATGAAAAAATCAAGATCAGTTTTTTCATAATTATATGAGCATGTGACCTTTTTTGATATTGGATTGAGCATTACAGGTAGATTTGTGTTTTTATTGCATTGACAAGATCTTTCAAATACTAATAATAGGTTGAAGTATATGTGATTTATGGTTAACTTGAAATTAATTTAACCTAAATATTTTTAAAAATTAGTAATTTAAAATTTGAAATCAAGAGCTAAACTTTGAACATGTTTCAACTACATAAAAAGTGAGGAAAAAAAATTAATTCATTTTTAAAAAAATTTGATCAACTTTAATGATTTAAAAAGTCTTGTTCATGTCAATTTGCACCCAATTTGCAAGCATTAGTGTATTGCCCGCAAACTAAATCACTTATTTTTCTTCTTCCCTTTTTTTGGCACCTTCTTCATTTTCATTTTTCCTTATTATTAAGCTTTTATGGCAATAAGTCTTTTTTTAATGCATTTAAAGTAATTAGTGATACACATTGAATGAAAGTTGTAACCCTTACAACACATTCATCGGATCTAGAAAGCATAAATCATTTAATAAATTCATAATGTTTTCAAATTTTCTTAAATACTTTGATTAATGTAGTACAAAGGTAGCTTCAACACATGTTTTGTAGAATGAATAATGAAATTTGAAATTTTCATGTCAAGAATAGAATGTTCTTGAATACTCCAAAAGACTACACAAATTTTCCTTCACAAATTTTTTTCTTTGAAAAATGTAAAATTGGAATTTATAAAAAGTTTACAAATAATATAATTAGTGTCAAAGATGCCAAGGTACTACAATAATAAATAAAATGTAAATATAAAAATGACATTCATGTCCAATAAATTATGCAATAATTACAAGGTGGATTTTTTTTTTTTCTAGTAGGTCATATTTGCACAAGGGACAAGGATCACCAAAACGAGTTTTTTTAAATGTATAAACCATTCGATCTAATCAATTTATTCTTGTTTTATGGCAACATTTTCATCTTTTATCTTATTTTGCAATTTGAATAGGTTGCAAGGATATTCTAAATTCATAATAGTAAATCATTAATTTTTATATTGTAAATTTATTAGGATTTATTGTCACATGATAACATTTCTAGTGAGGACAATGGTGGTCATTTACCCATATATGTGATGATGTTTTAAATTGAATTTTTAATTAATGAATTCTTAAATACCTTATGAAAAGACAAAAAAATAAATCCATCATGATACATAGAAAGATCATTTTTATTTAATAGAAAATTCATGCAAAGACGCAAAGACATAAACTTGTGATAGGAAAATTTGGATTGTCAAACATGTCATTATTTTAATAGATTGTACAAAGTTATTTCTATTTATTTATTCATATTATGTAAAAAATCTTATGACAATGATCAAATGGTATTTTACATGTATAATGTCTTTGTACACACCCATATATTCTTATTTGATTTTGTTGAAAATTGATTTTATGAAACAACACAATGACAAATGTGGATATCACAGATAATATTATTCACAATTACACATTTTCAGCCATTATTTGATTTTTAAGAAATTATTGAATCTTCAAAAAAAAATCTTTTGCTTCATATGAGGTAAGTAATTTGACAAATATGTAGGCTTTAATTTTTAAGGTTTTTTTCCTCTCTTTTGAAAGAAGAATACCCATATCATTTAAAATATGTTTGTAAAGGTATAAATAGGTTGATATCATATGGCTTCTATTACATAGTAATTATGTGATACATAAAATTTAATTAAATTGTCAAAACACATATCAAAATAATTTTTTGGTCAAAAAAATACATAGGAAAAACATTGAGTAGAATAATACATCTTTCCCTTTTCAATTCACTATTTTTTATAATCATTTCTTTCCATGGCCCTCAAAAATATGTTACATTATTAAGGAATTTTTTTTTTTTAAAGGGCAAAAAAACCTTTACATGGGATGCAATTAAATGGGATATAGTTCAAGGTCAATTTGGTGCAATTTTTTAACTTGTTTTTGGTTTAGCCCTTGTAAAATTAATGAACCTAAAACCAATTAACTTGATTTCATGGAAAAATAATAATTTAAGATAAAACCTTTCGTGGCAAAACTTCTTGTTAACAATCTTTTGAACAATATCAGCACATTCACATGAAGTTTAATTATATAAAACATGTTTAGATGTCAATGACATAACATGTTGAAATAACCTTGATATGAATGAATGTCAACCAAAGGGTAATAATGTTATGATGTAATGTGTAACATGCAATAAATCCTCGTTGTTTGCCCCAAAATTAAAATGATCAGAAAACAAGTAAAAACAAATATCTTTGCACAACACAAGATTTTTTAAAAATATTCTTTAAATGAAAGACATTAATCCATTCCTATATGAAATTGAAGTAACAACAAAATTGTAATGTAACTTGAATTGAATTTAAATTGAATTGAATTGAATTGAATTGAATTAAAATGCATTGAATGGAATTTGAATTCAATTCAACAATTGGATTAAGATTCAAATTCAAATAAAAACAAACGGGATGCAAATTGGTGGAAAATTTACTCAAAATCTTCTTGTGAATATGGTGTTGGAAAGAAAACTTTAGAAAAACAAAAATTTGAAAAGGCACCTTTCCATGCCTCTTCACTTGGAAATGGCTAAATGAATTCAAATTTGGAATTGTCCAATGTAGGATGATTTTTGGAACCTAAACTTGTCCTACCTTAATCAACTCCAATGAATCTTTGTCCCTATAATTAGTTGTAATGAGGTATGTTTTTCCATAATTCAAGTCAATAAGATATGCAATGGAAAAAGTATTCAATACCTAGGCCCTTAAGTCAAAGAGTATTTTTCCCATCACAACATCAAATTGTCCTTTTGTTCCAATTGATAAAAGTCATGGATTTTTTCCTTCACAAAGTGGATCTTGCAGGAATTCAAAACATTATGGTGTAAACTACAAAATGTGAAATTTTAATGTTGTGTGAAAGAATGGTGTATTTGGGGGGTGCCTAATTTCATGGATGCCATCTAAATGTAATGTTGTAAAATTAATAATCACATGAATTATAATAAAAAGTTGACAAATGTCATCCATATATTTGTCATGTGAAGTTTTTTTTAACCTAATAGAATTTTGACTATAACAAATGATAAGGTGGGTCAAATTGATAAATTTAAAAAGAAATCCAAGTCTAAAAGATTGATTAAAGAAACTTGAACCTTATTATTCCAAAGACCTTGCATAATGGTAAGAATGCAACATATGTTTCTTACAACCTTATTTCATTAGTACAAACATGTAATGAAATGATAAAAGAAAAAGAATGGAATTGTGGCAATCCATGGAAAGCAAAGAGAAGGTTTAATAAGTTATAACACCATCCCTTTTTCATCCAAGACAAGGATTGCAACTAACTAATTGGTGAGCTAATCACAACTAAAACCATCTATGATATAAAAAATAAGCCATGGATGGTGTGTGCATTCATAATCATAAGAACTAAAAAAACAATTAGATCCGCTAAAAATTGCCCCAAAAAATGGATATTCTTATGTGGTGCCATTTTAAAATCATGTGTTAAATGATTAACATGAAAGTTAAAGAATTCATTTGGAATATATATAAATCTTAGGTTTTTGAAATTGAATAATTTTTGCATAAAATAAGGTCCATTTTGTAACTTGTATTTTTTTGAATTGCATAAACATGAGCTTATTGATGTTGATCGGCATTAGGAAACTACTAATCACATTCAAAATACACTATAGTGACAAAAATCAATTCTAATCATGAGTTTATTTGGAAACTAATTTATGTAAGATTTTGACATAAAAAACATGGTCAGTCATTTCTTTTGGTATTGGTTTTTTTATAGATAAGTTAAATAACTTGATTTTGGTTGCTTTTGATTCTTTGGTGTAAATTGTTTAATTTTGTATGTACGAACTAAGTTTAAAGATTTTTTTGTTGATTCCGAAGCTATGAAAAAAGGATTGGGGACTATAGTTCAATTATGCTTAATGGTTTGAATTTGTGTTTGTTGAATAACCTAATTTATGTTAATATTCTATCATTGATGTCCAAATATTGTTGAAATTTGCAATTCTACATTTTCTTTAGCTTGAGTTTCAAATTCAATTTTCATTAAAATTTTGATTTTTATTTGTATTCTTGTAACTTGTCAATAATGGCAATCACAATGCAAAAACAATTGTGTTGAAAGTTGTTAACATACTTTAGGTGCTTCTTTATTAGTTTAATGGAAAGTTAGAGTGGACCTTCACTCCATTTAATTTTGATGAGCATAAATTTTTGGGTTGTATTCCAAATTTTGCTAGTGATAATTTAGGAGTGCATGTTTTTAAAAAATGTTCTTTACCATGCACTTTACAACATCATGGTTTATTTGCCCAAAATTGGAAAGAAACATTTGTGTTTATTTATATTCTACATTATACATTGTTTAAATACATTATTTTTTAATAGTTGGTCATCAATGAATGTGAACCAATGTAGATGCCAAGTTAGTTAATTGAAAGTGATTTGTTACTATATGTTCTTGAAGGGTGCAACACCAAAATCCCAATGAGAAAAAAAATCATTTTGTCACTCTTGTTGGACCAACCGGTTTTAAACACATCAATGTTGAGCATTATATCTAATAATCATTACCATCTTTTTCCCGTGGCCTTTGTCAGCTTAAAGCCTAAAAATGACTCTAATGATGATCATTTTATGCATAATGTTGATTTTAATATCAAAATAGATTGGGGACAAATAACCTTATAATCTACATGCAACATTGTTGTGTTCATTGTTAAATATGGGCATCTATCCAAGTAGTAGATCAATTGTTGCCCAAATAATATTCTAAAATAATTTTCTTTAGCAATATTTTATCAATAAATACAACATCAAATTATCAAAAGCTAAGCAAAGGCACCAATAGTCTAGTTGTCATTACTTTATTGTAGGGTATGAAATGTTTTATCAATTATGTACATGGATTAAAAAAGAAAGGGAATTATTCATAATTACCTTGAAGGTTGTCATTAGTATGTTAAATATGGGTATTATTGAAGGATTTGAATTGGATGTGAACACAAACAATGACCATATAATGACACTATGCAAAGTACTAATAACATTGGGAACCATGCATTGACAATTAAGGAAAACTAAGAGGTTAACATGCAGCAAAATATACAAAGGGCAATTTCCTAAGATTCTTCCCCAAACATTTAAGCAAGCCTTCTCCATTTTTCTCCAATTTTAATTGGTTCAAAGGTGTTTTTTGGAAGGCAATGGCCAAGTGATATAGAAATGGTGATGGAACACACTTGAAAACAAGCATGAAAGGGAAGCATGGAAACATTATGGGAAGGGGTTCAAATTTCATAACATGTCGGATTCTTCACAACCAACATGTGAGATTGAAATCAAGAAAAGAGAAACTAACTAATCAATTATTAGTGACTAATAATTCACAATATATCCTTCTTGAGAAGAATAATTAAAAAGTTCCATGTGATATTGTTTTCTTGAATAGAGCAAGCGGAAAGTAAAAAGGGAGAAGTTCAACATTATGCATATGTATTTAATTTTCAAGCTTTTGAACTTTGAATCTTGGTATTTGAAGAGGGAAAGAGAAAATGAAAGAATGAAGAAAAAACATTTTAGTAGTCGTGGAACTTGCTTAGGTTTCAATGAAGATTCTCATAGTACTTGAACATATTTATAATTTTAGGTTACTAGGCTAAAATAAAGCTATGTGCAAGGAGGTTGTGGGTATGCAAATTCAAGAAGATTAGAACGCATGTGTTGTGAATTTTCTTTTGTAGTTTTATTAATGCGCATCACTTGAAAAAACAAAGAAAACATAAGATTTTTGTAAATTTTAGAAAATTGGCATGATGTTTTGAATCAATTGAACTTTTTTTAATGTTATCAAACATAAACCTTAACTACCATCAAGAAACATCCATGTGATAATTTCTTGGAACTTTTATATCAATCTATTCAAGGGTTAAAAGAATAGGAATTCTTAAATGTAAGGCAAATGCAATCTTTAGTTGGAGGTGGGCACTAAATTTACACCTAGTAACATCCATGGCCTTTGTTTTAATATTTTAAAGTATTATTATAATGCAACTTGGTAGCTACAACTCATAATTGGAAGATTTTGTCAAAGTGTTTTTTATTTTATAAAATGGGTTTAGTAGCCGTAATATGATTATTTCAAGATTTTAACAATCAAGTATAAGTATGAAAGGTCTACATCACATTTTGAATTTACTATGATAACACAATGGAGTGGATTATTCCATATAATTCTTTGTTTGGTATGTGGTTTAATTCTTGGAAAAGTCAATATGTGAGGTCAAAATTTTGTTTTAAACCCAAATTGTTACAAATAAAAATTAGCTATCCAAGCTTTTCACTCTACTTACCCATTGAATGGTTGGAAACCATTATACGAAGATGTAAAAATTCAATAATTTAAATTCTTTTTGATATTGCATGGCATACCTTCAAATGAGAAGGGGTAATATTGGTTTCAACTTGCAAATTCAACAAGCATACATATGTTGGCCATGAGTATCAATAGGATTATCATTGGACCACCATATGGGATAACAAAGATGACATAGGAATATTACATCAAAGTTATACATTCAATTTCTTAATATTGCATCTATGATTAATTTCAAGTGTGCAAATTGGGTGTAAAAATTTTAACCTTGAAGGCCACTATATTCTATTATATTTGTTGTGGGCATATTTACATGTCCAAACCAAATTTCACATTGATGTAACCAAGGGTTAGCTTCCACATATCACATGGCCAAACTGACTTTCACTCTATTTACATTGGAGGGTTTTATACCATATATATGTACCTATCTTGGGCATCCTTTACATAGCCTAACTAAGTTTCCCATCTATTGGAATTGGGCCCTATATTTTATATGTATATTGCGCATATTTATGTGGCCAAATTGAGTTTCACACTACCTATTTTAGTTGGTGGGCCCTCTATATAATATACTTATATTGGGCATATTTATGTGGCCAATTGAATTTCACACTACCTATTTCAATTGCCCCCAATATAAACTATAGGCATTTATTTCAATTGGAGTCCCCTCTATATCTTATACATATATATCCTAGGCATATTTAGATGACTAAACTGAGTTTCATTCAACGTATTTCCATTAGAGGGCTCATTGTAGACCTAATAACGCAGATATATTTACACGCCCAAAATGAGTTCCACACTATGTGAAAGGGCTATATTTCATCCAAAACAATGTGTACAAGCCGTTATACTAGCATGAATGGAAATGCTGTAAAATAAGAAAGGAATATGCTTTTATGCACTTGCCAAACAACAAAGAAAACCTAAAAGTATAAGACAAGGTTTTGGATATAGGGCCTTTCAGATTTGAGGTCCTATACCTAGAAAAGAAAAGAAAAGATGGATAAGCTAGTGGGTAACTTTAGACAAGTGGAGGTTACCAAAATTGGAAAATCTTAAGGGAAGTGAAGGTAAGGTAAGTGCACGTATAATCAAATGTTTCCTTATAATTGAACATCCATATTGTAGAAAGAAACAACCTTTGAGAGTACACCCATGTCTTGGCCATCATTCAAAAATTGACTATGGTCAAATGCATGGTCTAGTAATATAGTTTTCAAAATAATGGGAAGATCCAACCTAAAAGAAGGGTTTTGTGTTTCATTATGGATGTGGGGTGGGGTGTAGGAGAAAAAGGATTATACTACTATTACATGTGTTATGTTTGGTGATGGGTGTAAATTGTCACATTCTATTACAAAAAAATTGAGGAGTAGTGTGGGGGGAATTTGGGAGCTAAAGTTCCAAATGTTATGTTATAAGATGTTATTTGCCCATTTGTGGAAAAATATTCAAGGTGAAGGTGAAGACAATGTTTAGTCATAGGGAGTTTGGTGGTCACTTTAAGAAATATTTTTTGACCAAAATGAATGGCAAAGGAATAAAATGTATTTGCTTATAGGGGTTTTTATGTACATTTTTAAAAATTAGTGGGGGCAAAGGTAAATGAAGCATTCAATTATGGGGTTTGTTTAGACCTTTTTTATAACGAAAAATCCCTACACAAATAAGATTGCACATTTGGGCAAATTTTTAATTTTTTTTTAAACGTAGACATTTAGGAAGGCATGCAACAATGAATTAATGTGTAGAAATTTGACCAATTATGATGTTAAAAAATGCCTAAAAATTAATAAAATTTCAAGAAATTAACTAAAAACAAAATATGATCTTTGGATCCCATAGATCAACAATAAATTAGGGATTTAAAAAGGCACAAGCCCCACCTCTCACATCCACCTCTCTTCCCAACATTTCACTTATGTAATTGTGGTTTTTTTACCAAAGAGTCTATAAGATGAATTGTAGTATTTCATAAAATTCTTCATTCCTATAACAATACATTTGAGAAATATAATAGAAGATCAAGTTCTGAATGTCAAAGTAGAACAAGGAGAAGGATTTGTGGAAGAGGCAAAGTTGTAAAAATTAGTTTAGATTCCAATATGAAAATAAAGCAAGAACAAGGAGAAGGATCAAGGAGAGTGAGAGCCAACCTTCAAATTTATGGGTTCCCAACAGTGAAAGTAAAACAAGTATTGCAAGGAAAAAGATTTGTGAAAACAAAGGTAGATTTGAAGCACATAGATAAGATCACAACTATGAAAGTGGAAGAAATAAAACAAAAAGAGAAAGAAAGAAAGGTATATTTGTAAGATCCAAATTTGAAAGATGATGTAAGGATTATGATTATAAATAGATTTTACAACTAGAGTTTCAAGAAATTTCTTTATTACCATTGGACCCAAAAACTTGTTTGCATAGGTTATAAAATAACTAAACCAAAGAGGGGCATATCTTAGTTAATTCACATGAATTGATGCACTCCCAAGCTCTTCAATGGACTCAAATGTGAGTCCAAACCGAAAACAGCGAAAGAACAAAGAATTAGGGCACGCTCCCTGGCTTGCAACATTTTGAGGGAGTAGAGAGGCATGCTAGAGCTCCGGGATGGGACTAGGAAGAGTGACAAACATTAACTATTCACACGGACTTGCACAAAACCAACACAAGGTGGTTAATGCATAGTTGGAGCACTTTTGGTGCTAAGACGAGCCACGGGCAACTCGGATTCACAAGATTCACCACGGCCCCGACTTGAGGGAAACCACCACCTTCCCCTTTATAATATACTTTGTGCCTCTCCACGAAGCCCACATCCAAATGACTTTTTGTCCCGGGACTCCCAAGTGGGAGTCCTAAAATTACCAAAGTTAGGACTCCTGCAATTTTGGGGCCTCATAACTTTGTGTGTAGACCTCTGATTGAGATGAGTTCTAAAACAAAGTTGTAGCCCTTGGCGAGAGATTTTCAATGGTATGTCACACGCCACCTGCACGTAAGGAAATTGGGTCGATTCTTGACTTTTAGTGGTCGGAAGTCAAATTGCCAATTCGACTCCCGACCCTTCTTTTGGCCATAACTTGTGTTTCAGATGTCCAAATGGGTCATTTGAGCCCATTTTAAACATCTAAGTTTCAATAGATTTTCAATGGTATAAAAAACTTTTCAAGCCATTGAGTTTTGACCTTTGCAATTGCTTTTCGAACATTCGAGAATCCACCGGGTCTCCACCTTTCAAAGTGGAAGCTCCTTTGGGAGTGTGAGGGTTCATTCCCTCACACTATCCTTCACTCTTGGGCTTCCTTCTTGGCTTGCAACCTTGCAAGCCCTTACCTTGGTCACAAGCCCAAGGCTAGGGTTGCAATATGAATCGCACTTTGCAATTCATTCTAATAGCTTGCATAAATAAAATTGATATCAACTTAGAGTGGGAGGATTTCTCATATTCACATGCTCTTATCACTTCAATTACAAAACAAAAGTCTTATATTTTTAAAGTTTATCTAGATTTGATTTTTTTTTTAATTTCTTAGTTTTTGTACAAGAAAGAGAAAGACATACTTCTGATGGGCCCAAAACACACACCCTTATTTGTTGGCAACTTGGGTTAAGGGGAGTTAGACCATCATGAATGTACATGTGCTTCGTAGGTAATGAAGTAGTATTGTAGACCATGTAACATCAAACAAGGAAAATCAACCCCCCAAACGTGCATTAGAAACAAGGCATAAACCATGAATAATCAATCAAACCCCATAAACAAATAAGAACATTAAAAGGATAAATTAGATAATACTTGAAGCTATGGAGGTTTTTGAGAGAGGGACACATTCATTGAAAATGGATTTTAATTGCATGGATTCTAGCAAAGCAAAAATGTAAGCCCTCAATAACATTAGAACAATTGAAGTTAAAAATAACAAAGTTCACCCAAACAAAACCAACACCATTCAAGCATGAAGTAATAGGGAACTCTTGGTGGTATTGGTTCAAACATAAACATCCGTGAATAATTAAACATTACTGTTGTTGAACGATTAAACCCTAGGTCTCTAGAGCATAAGGACTTATTGTAATTTCATGTAGTTCCTTTTGCAACAACTTGCAAATATTATTGGAATTCAAATGAGATTAAATTTTAGGTAAACAAGTAGGTTGGAGTTAGGGTCTTAGCCAAAAAAGGTTCACATGGTTTATAACACCATCCCCAAATCCCAAGAATGGTTAATTGTAAATTTTGTTGTAAATGTCATAGTTGCTAGGGTTTTACATGTTTAAAAAACAAAGGTTGAGAGATAATTACATCAAGTTTTGCAAGTCAAACACATGTATGACAATGTAGACCAATGCATGGATGACAAACTTCCTATTTGAAAAGTTCTCATCATTTTTCAATAGGTTTGTTCTAGGTGGCATTTCACAACCCAATTTTGATATTAGATGGGCATGGTTCACACATAACATTAAAAGCCTTAAAATAAGTGTAGGAATTTGGGTTAAACATGATTACCTTGCCTTTTCATACCACATACACATTCCACACCTTATATGTTTATTGTTTTAAACCATTTTAAATTGCATTTAGGAAAGAAATAGATGTAGACATGGCTAGAAGCAAATTTAAAAAACTTAACAAAATTACTTTTGTTAGATGGTTGCATACAATTTTAAATCAATCATTGACTAAACAAAACATCAAGGTGCGATTTAGGGTTATAGGGATATGGCCTTTCAACCCTAAAGCTATGGATGAAAAGACAAAACCAACAAACATTTACACAACAATGAATTCAAATCATGATGAAGGCGATGATCATTACACATCAAAGGACTAAGATAATCAGTCAACAAGAAGAGGAATAATCTATAGTTGCAAAACTATTTAACATAATGAAAATAGTTGTGAAATCAAATACTAGGAGGAACCATAACATCAATATTATGTGAAAATGCATCACAATTTTATGATAACAAATGACGTTGAAAAAGAACATGTAATCAATTTAAATGATCCAAGTTATGATTTATAACAAGTTGAGGTTTTGACAAACCTCACCCAAAAGGCAATGAACTTCCACAACCTTTTTTTGTTACCCCATTTGTTTGCAAAACAAATAGCAAGTAGAGAATTATTAGTAGATTATTCATAATCATACATTGTGAGATCTATTGAATACTTAATTATCTTGCAAAACAAAATCATGGATAAAGTAGTAATATAACAAATCATAGAAGGGAGGTGAGAGGGTGGAAAGATAGAGAAGAAAAACATGTTAAAAAATTAACAAATATTGTGGTTAACACATGGTAAATAACAAAGAAACTAGGTAGGGTAGAATTTGCATAAGCTTGATTTGCAATAAGAATAAGGGAAACTTGTCCCTTATAAGTTGTATGTATATTCAGCATAAACTTATTCATTGAATGGGTGAACACTTTCATTAGAACATTTAGGCAAGTTTGCAAGCAAACCCATATTCCAAATACATAGTTATAAACGTTGATGACACATTATTGATAGTTTGATAAAAAATTAGTGAAGTTAAGAAAATGGGCAATGGATGGAATGTGAATGTATAAGCATATTGTAGCAAAGTTGTACCTTTCTAGCAACTAGCTAAGTGTACATGGGGAAAGGGGGTAGGAAAAAGGTTAAACTTAGATGAACCAAATGCACCAACAACAACCAAAAAAAGACCTCTTAATCATCATGATCAACACCAGAAATGCATAAACAACATTAAAAAAAACGTATGAACATCATAATTGTCATTGACCACTGAAAAATCAACACAATAAATGCATCAACATTGACATAAGAAAAAAACTCATGATTATTGTGTATAGTTATAATGCACTTGAGACATCTAATAAACATTATTCTATAGAAAAAATGTGCTTTAATTCTTAATATCACAATCATAATCGACCATGTAGAGGACCATCAACACAAAAGAAATGCATCAACAACACCAAGAGAAAAGCTTTCAAAAATCACAACTTTTCACGATTATTACAATTGCCTTTGGAAAAAGATAAGAAAATGCTTGAAAATTTTCCTATCAACAAGAGAAGGGGAGCAAGAAGATCAAAGTAGAGTGAAACAAGATTTGCACCCACATACTACCAACCGGCCCATGCATATGCAAGGGGATACATGTCATTTCGTGGAACCCTCAAACATCCATAACCAATGATCTTATAACATTGTTTTAACAAAAATTGTGATCACACACACATGAATACACATTAAATCCATGAAATCTGTTCATCTCTTGTTCAATTCATCTCGTTCAATTCATCTGGGTGATGGGTTGGTGGAGTGTTTCAATGGTTGATTATAAGGGACGATGTGTTTTAAAGGTTCTTTATTTTGGGTTTTTGACCCTTAACTTTGGGGGCCATAACTCCTTAATTTGTGGACCATTTTTTGCAATCCAAAATGCATTGGATGCACCAAGATGAAACGAAAGCTTCAATCTCTGTTGGGACACAATAAACAAATAGCCCTCTGGGTGGATTTGGCAACAACTGAGTGCTCAAGTGTACATACACCGGCCTTCTTACCCTACCCAAAATACAAAAGGTGTGTGACACTTTGGCCTTGCCATTTACATTTAAAAGTATCTTAAGGCAAAAGAAGAATTATGGAAACTCAAATATTTCACCATGCAAAAATATAATCTTCAAAAAAATCCTCTCCAAAAGAAACCAAAATCCTTCAAGATATTTTAACTTTGTAACTAATCTCAAGTTTCAACACAAGCAAAAATATCATCTTTTAAAAAAATCCTCATATAAAAATAGACCTAATATTATTACCTAGGGGCCAAAATCCCTTAAGCTAATATACTCTACAATGAATCTACCGTAGCCTAGGGTCAGTTCCAGATTGACAAAACAAATAATTATTTTCTTTCAAAATGAATTCGTTTTTTAATTTTGAAATTTTATATATATATATATATATATATATATAATTTACTATAATATTGTGATATGAATAGTGAAATTATTCAAAATGGAACTTATGATAATTATGATGATTTTCAATATCACAACTTCATATTTCCACAAAATTTCATTTCACTATATATTTGAGGATTTAATTTAATGACGAAACTGACCTTAGGGTAAGGTATACACAATATGCTTGCCTTGGTAGGCAAGGCCAACAACCAGCGGTGGTTTACTAATGGGGTTAAGTTTACCTATTCCAACCACCACCTTGACTCTTCACCAAAGTTGCGTGGTGTTTGTGGTGGGGTTTGTTGTTGCGATTATGGAGCTTTTCTCCAAGGTGCTGTTGCAGCAGCAGCAGCCGCCTCATCTCATTCTCTGTAGCCATGTCAGTCGGCGTCCATCGCAGCGCACCACAGCAGCTTTCACCTTTCTTCGCCATGTGCAGCAGCAATGCTCTGAGAAGCTGGCTTTTAGTAAATCCTCACATCCCCTGCTGTATGCGCATGAGAGTAGTAAGAATAGGGAGCGGAAGGAGGACGAGGACGAGGAGCAGAAGAACAAGAACAAGAACAAGA
>Ga0116229_10007954_pt1 | contig 16631 bp, 12 predicted proteins | sample S1TSphgellanicum_3_FD_87313 | JGI IMG/M metagenome (GOLD analysis project Ga0116229, IMG submission 87313) | Host-associated microbial communities from peat moss isolated from Minnesota, USA - S1T2_Fc - Sphagnum magellanicum MG | ecosystem: Host-associated > Plants > Peat moss > Unclassified...
CAGAAGTCTTTAAGGACTTGGGTAGCAAATTTCTGAAGGTATTCGTTGATGACCTCAATGTACACAGTGAGAGTTGGGGGGAGCATCTCCAACATCTGAATGCAGTTCTCTGCAAACTCAGGGAAGTAAATCTTAAACTGAACCCAAAAAAATGTTGCTTTGCTGCTAAGTCCATCACATTTCTGGGCCATGTGGTAAGCAAGGAGGGCACCAGGCCAGATCCTGGGAAAATCGAAGCAGTTTTGCATTTCCTAACACCGAAGACGATTACTAGTGTCAAGTCATTCTTAGGTCTGACAGGTTACTACCGAAAGTACATTCGAAGCTATTCGAGATTGGCGGGTCCTCTGTTTGAGTTGACAAGAAAGGATGTTGCATTTGTGTGGGATGTGGGCTATCAACAGGCATACTAGGCATTGAAGGCAGCGCTGATGGACGCACCTGTGCTCACACGACCAGATTTTAGAAGAACATTCTGGCTAGATGTAGACTGGTCCCCCAAGGGTGTTGGAGCTATATTGTCACAGAAAGAAGGCAGGTTTGAGAAGGTGGTAGTGTATGCCAGCAAGAGCCTGACAGAGGCACAGAGGAAGTTCCACCCCATGAAAGGGGAATGCTACACGCTGATATGGGGCGTCATGCATTTCAGGCAATACTTGCACATGAATCATTTCATTCTACGCATAGACCACAAGCCGCTTGAATGGTTGGCTATTGTGTCAGATGCGAATGGCAGGAGAGGAAGGTGGGTAGACATGCTGCAAGATTTTAGCTTCAAGATAATACACCGACCAGGACTCAGGCATATAAACGTCAATGCTTTGAGCAAGAATCCAGTTGGATCAGCTGCTGATGACGATGACTTCAGTGAAGAGATACAAGACACTACAAAGACTCGAACTGATGCATCTAAAGGAGATGAAGAGTTTCTCTGTGTTCGGACAAGCAAGGAAAAGGAATGGCTTAGTATCAAGAGAGGGGATAAAAAATTGGTACAACACCGTGCCTGTTGTTTCGGGATTAACCACTGTAGGTATGACGGCAGCCATCAGTTGTATGTAATTGCCGTTGTATCAGGAGAAGAGCAGCCCGAGAGGTTGTTTCAGGTGAAGCAGAAGCTGTAGTTGGGGGTGAACCTATGCAGGACGATGGTGAGCGAATAGTGGTGAAGAGGAGGAGACCCCAATACTTTGACAAACGACAGCAACTAAATCTAATTTTGGAGGCTCAGGAACTAGCTGAGTTTAGGGACCAAGAGTTGAGTCCTACCGAATCTAATGAGAAAGAGGACCAGGAAATGGATGCAAAGTGCATCGACATCTGGGAAGATGCAGTTTGTCTGGGATTATTGAAGAACGATGCACTGCCCGATTTAGTGGACCTTGAGGAGAGCAAAAGGGCCAGAAAGAAGGTGAGCAATTACTGCTAGAAGGAGCAGAGGCTTTACTTCAAAAGGTTGCTCGTATCCAAGCCAGAAGAAAGGATGTCCCTGGTAAGTCAAATGCATGAAGATATGGGGCATTTCGGGGAACAAAGGACGTTGGCTGAGATTCGTCGAAGGTACTTCTGGCATCATCGAACTGAAAATGTTAAGGCGGTGGTCAGAAGTTGCCAACAGTGCCAGCTGGTGAGGAGCAAGGGTAGTATCCACTCTGGGGATGAGCAATTGAAGAGCATTCCCATCTGTGACTTATTCCATAAAATTGCATTGGACACTGCAGGACCTTTGCCTGAAACCAAGTCAGGAAACAGGTACATTTTGGTGGCCATCGACCACTATTCCAAGTGGTGCGAGGCAAAGGCGGTTGCTGACCATAGTGTTAAAATTGCATCCAGGTTTTTGGAGGACGACATCATCTGCAGATATGGAGTACCCAGATTCATACTCACTGACAATGGTGGAGAATGGGCTGCAGAATTCAAGATGATGTGCAAGGATTACAAAATTTAGCATCAGCGCGTTGCACCTCAGTGGCCTCAATGCAATGGGATGGCAGAGCGCATGATTAAAATCATCAAGCATGGCATCACTGTTCTTGCTGCAACACTAGGCAATATGGATTGTTGGGACGACCACCTAGCTAAGATTTTGCTTGGGTACCGATGTGGGATCCAAGCTAGTACAAGGTTTTCACCCTTCATGATCCTAAATGGTCGCACACCACGTCTCAGGGTAAACAATTACCTGCACGCCCTGACTACTGCGACTGATGTTGGTGCGGAGGTGGAGGTGGTTGCAGCACAATTTCTGCAGAAAATGGAGTTCATTGCAAGCATCCACGAAAACGTTTTGCTCAATGTGGAGCAAGCATAGAAGCAGCAAAGGAAGACTTATGCCACCCGAAAAGGTAAACATCTGTTTGAGGGTTTGGTTGCAAGGGTGACGATGGTGAAGATGAAGAAACCAGGAAAGAGAAGAACTTTATCTGCAAGCTTGGAAGGTCCATATCAGTTCGTCGGGCATGCTGATGGGAAGGGAAACTTTGACTTTGAAGAGGGCAGTCGACTATGCATAGTCCAAGATGCTAATGGACATTAGTGGGAAAGGTCTCGTCGAGATCTCCAGATCTATCACATTCCACTAGATTAAGTGGGGCTGAGGGATTCAATTTTTCAAAAACGGAGGGGTTACATATGTAACACGAAATTAAGTCGCCATGCCAATGTGAACAATTCCTGATCTTGGAAGTTGAGTTTGCTTTATTAGCCATTTCTTTTTGTGGCGGCTGTCTCTCCATTACTACTGCATGGAAGTGCATGGGAAATCTCTCTCTAGGTGTGTGTGAGATGTTATACATGAAGGAATGAATGGCGGCTGCTACTGAATGAACATGGAGGCTGATCACGCGTGGTAGAGGCGGCGCCAAATTATGGTGAGGAATGGAGCTACAATTATGAGCTGAGGCGGTTTGGAGGTGCTGAAGAGATGAGCTATGGAGGGGGTCCTCAATTTTTCTACAGAATAGCCAGTAGAGGAGAGGAACACTGACTGTGGTTGAGGAGCTTAGAAGATGGATAGGCAGTAAAAGAGATCTGCTGGTTGCCAGCATTCTTGGCTGGTACTGATTTTTTCCGCTGCGCCAGTAGCTCGGCCAAGGAATTGCATTTTGTTTTCATGTGGCATTGTCTGAAAAAAGAATAGAGTGAGATCCAAAGCAGAGATCTATTGAATGTGTTAGCATGGAAGCCCATGAGCACAAGCTATGTGTGTGAGCAGAAGTTTGCAGGGTGTTTGTAGGCTCATGACTAGGAAGGGAAGATCAGAAGTGTAGTCAGAACCCCAGGAACTTCAGATCGTGTATAAATCCAGTAAGCAGCAGGGTGTTTGTTTAAATTAAGCACTCTCCTTTTTTGGTTTTTTGTTTATCATCCCATATCATTTGCCAAAGTTCAAATTTCATCAACAATATAATTTTTTTCTTTTATGATCAAATTCAATTTAATGGCTCCTACTCTATTTTAGTTTATTTAATTCTTGAAGTCTTTATATATCCATGATTTAAAATTAAAATTCCAAGAGAGTAGCATCAAGAGGTCACCCTATGGTTTTTTTCAAAACTTCGGGGGTTTTTTTGTTTTCTTGGGGGTGGGAATTAGTATCAAGTGGTCACCCAATTCTTTGGTTTTTTCTAAGAAGGAATAACACTAGGCAACCGCATGTTTTATAGAAATTACCAATTTTCTTTTTTTGAAGATTAACATCAGATGATCGCCTAATTCTTTATTTTCCTTTAAGAAGGAATAACATTGGGTGGCCACATGGTGGTTTTATAAAAATTACAATTTATACCTTTTTTTCAGGAATTAATGTCAAGCAACCACTTGATTCTAATAAGGAATAGCCCAATGATGTGCCCTCCTATTTAAAATAATAATAACATCAAATTGGTTGCATGTTCATATCCTTTGGCCCACTATGCTTTTCCTAAATTTTTTTTTTCAAATATTCAAAAAAATTATTACCCAAAAAAATTTGTCTTTTTTTCCAAGATAAAATCTTGGTATTTTTTTTCTTTCAAATATTGAGAGTTTTAATGTTTGTGAAAAACCACGATAATTTTTTATACCATTGTTTTAAGTGTTGAAAAATGGATGGGAATTTGAAAATAAAATTGAGTGTTTTTAAAAATCTTGGAAATAGAAATTTTAATATAATTTGAAATCTTTTTCAATGAATGAATTTTATTTTTTTAACAAATTGGATTTATAATTAGAGATATACCCATAATAAACTAATAAATTAAGTATCATCAAAAGATGGGATGAAAAAATGAAATATAGCATAACAAAATATTGTCTTGGAGCTAAACATTTGATACATGCACTCTAAAGTTATTAAAACTAGTTGTTAATTTAATTTGTTGGGAAATTTTTTTTTCACATAATTTAACAAAATTTAAAGTTCTAATTATTTTTTATACATTTAAGCTTTTTTATGATATTTAAAAGTGATAAATACATAAAATTTTAAGGTATATGTTTAATGTTGCAAATCTAAAATATAATATTTGAATTATTTTGGAGCCATCATATGAACCCATAAATGGTTTAAGGTTTGGGTGTGAACCATGAAATGAACTATTGAAGCACATGGGATAGTAAAGAAAATATTATCTAAATGGTCATTATTATAGACCATTATTTAACTATCAAATCATGAATAACCTTGTTGAATGAATTTAATTGAAATAAAAAATAATCAAAGCTATGTAAAGTCAATGAAAATAATTAAAAAGGATTTAGGGTTTAAATTTTAAATGCATTCCAAACTAAAGCATCATGCAATTCATTTTTTTGGTTCTTGATTACATTGCACATTTTGCTTGGCCTATGATTTCATTTTGTAGTGTTGTTTTTTTAAAAATTTCCTTTACAAATGTGTGTTTTTCCAAATGTGTTTGTTCTGTTATCTTCTTTGTTTGTTGTCAATTTACTTATGGTAAAGTGTTATTCTTTGCACAATGGTTGTTGTAGTGCAAGAAGGTAGATTGTGTGTTGGGGTGGATGATTTAGATTTCAAAGTTAAAGATGTCACTTTTGAAATGAAGGTGTTAAACGAGTATGACACCTTGATCAAATTTCAAATAGGACGAAAAATTTAAGTTATGCATATTTACATTATGACTTGCTAGATATGGTTATTTCATACCATGGTCACTTTGTTGGTGAAATCAATCCATATTGAAATGTATGAATAGCTTTTGAAAAAAATGATGTATGTGAGAGTGAATTTTTTTGGCATGTAATCAAAATCTAAGCATGGTTTTGAGAAAGGTGATATGCATATTGTCATTATTATTGAATTGACAACCATTGTGTCTTCAATTTCAAGCTTCCATCCTAAATTGATTCCAATGTTTTTCACATGTATTCAATTAGGGAATTCAGAAATTATGTCCAAAGTTGGAATTTCACTAGTATTGTAATTTATTTCACTGTTGTGAGAGGAGGGAAAAAAACAAGGGTGATAAACAATTGATGATTGTAGATGGAAGAAAATTTGATCAAGATGTTCTTGCCATGGGCAATAATTTCAAAATAGAGTATGAACAACTTCTAGAAACATACAATGGAGACCAATGCACAATGGTCTTAATCAAGAATGTGGTAGCAACTTTTAAAAGAGACTGATTTTTGTGAGCACAATGTTACACAATCTTCGATAAGGTTGTTAAAGAAGGAATTTAAGCTTGCCTTCTCCAACTATACAATAAATTGTCAAGCACTCAACCTACATTCAGAAAGACAAATTTCATTCTTTTTGTTTGCACTTTTTTAATTTAATTTTTTCGGGTAATTTTTAATGGTTGAATTTTATGTTATTTATTTATGTATTTAGGAAATAACATTGAACAACCGTCCAATGCTACTTGAAATCAAGTGGCACCTGATGCTATGCGATTCTTTTGGTGGTTGTTTCATTTTTTGTGGAAATAACATTGAATGATTATTCAATGATATGTGATTCTTTTGAAAAAAAATTATAATATAAGGGTGTATGTATGTTATTTGTTTTAATTAGTTTGAATGATGTGCACTTTGTTTTAATATGAAATCCTCATTTTTTCCAAGCTATTAGGGTGTTGTCCATAGCTAGCCTTGCAACACCTCCATTCCAAAAATTTTGTAGCAATCGTCGTGTAGTAAATATCATAATTTCGCTAACTAATGATGTGCATTACAATGTTTATCATTCAAAGCCAAAAGATGTAAAATCTAGGTTCTTGTGTGCTACCATTCCAACCAACAAAAAAATATGTTGTTGACCATTGAAGGTAAATGGTTAAAAACAATTGTGCATATGATAGAGTTCACATTTTTGGCTTTGCCTCATCATAAACAAGTTTAATTACTTGTCTCCATTTGGATTTGTGGTAAATTTTATTTATTGCCAACATTTAACCTTGTTTTGAACAATTTTTGAATAAAGATATTAAACAATTTTTGTCAAAAACATAATCTAGTTTATGTGGTGGAAATTTGGTTGTAGTTCTTGAACTTGTTGTTAATAAAAAAGATAATTATGACAAATTGAATTCGTCAAAATCACATTGCCCTATAACTAAACTTTAAAAAATAATTTGCATACAAATATTGTGCAACTATCCCTTTGGAAATACATGGAATTAATAAATAAATTGTCACTTCAAAAAATCAATTAATTTTATATAGTTGCAAATGAATTGAAAATGGGTCTTCTATACATTAATTTATATGCACCATACATACATATGTAGTCAACCATGTTTGATTTTTTGAGGAATTATATTGTAATTAAGTGTGACAATTATTTTAAAACTATTGTAAATGTGTTATTGATGTAACAATTATATTGTAACTAATGTATGATGTACATAAATGCTGTCATGTTGTTTATTTGCATTTTTACCACCCATTATGGGATACATTTGCAATTAATTTTTAATTACGATGCCCATTGATACAACTAATACAACCATTAATGTGCCACTATTAAACTACTAATGTTCAATTATGGTATGATTATTGTGCAACAAATTATAACTTAATAAGGATACAAATTCACATGTAATATTTTATAAAGAATTATTCTTTCAATAATTTGACTATTGAATATTAACTACACTTAATACACTTAATTATTATGAATTTATTAATTATACTAAATAATTTACTATTAGTATGAAATTTTAAAATTCATATAATTATTTTTTTAATTAATTAATTAACTAAAATTTCTAATTAAATCAAATAATATGGATGTATATGAACATTATTTACTCATCAAATAATAATCAAATAAATATTTATCTCAGTTTGGGATATTTAATAATGAATTAAGCTTACTGGTTAAAATAATTGTTATATTATCAATAATTATTAGATCATTCATTATTTAAATTAATTAATAAACTAATTATTTGGATACATATAATTAATTTAAATGTGAAATTAAAGCAATGTGTATATTATATTTAAAATTCAATTCGAATGTACATATGGATATTCCTATTTCTACCTTGATGATTTATACCCAAATTCATACTTAATTTTTAATGTTTAGTAATGAATTATTAGTCAATAATTTATTAATATTTAATATTCAATTAATATTTAATTTACTTAAGTATTATGAACTAATGACTTAAATTAAATAGTTAAATATTAATAGGAATTATAAATCAGTTTGAATAAAATAATTATTTATTTTATACGAATTATTTAAATTTATCAAATAAATAATTATTTGAATGAGACCGATTAATTTAAATAATTAGTTGACTATTTAATTTATTCAAATAATTTATCCAAATGACTAATTATCAAATATTTAGTTGAAAATTCTAGTTTTTAGTTCATTATTTCAAATAAAACGAGATAAATTATCTTGATAATTAAATAATGAACTTAATTAATATATTTAAATTAATATATCAGATAATTAAATATTAACTCATTTATTTAAGCATAAAATAATTACCAATTTATTTGTATGACTACATGATATAAACAAACACAAAACATGTGAGAAAATCTATTTGTAATTGCAATTCATTTGCAACTAAAAAACAACTAAAAGATTTAACCCATATGTTTGTCTTTGAATCCCATGTCACAACCTATGTAAAAAATGTCTTCTTTTATATTTTCACACTAAAATACCTGTGTCATTTTGGGATGAACTCAAAAAAACTTAACCTCAAAAGCAAAACATAAAATAAATTAAAAATACTTACATGATTATTTTTTAATTCACCTAATCTTGTACTTTCCTACCTACTTGATTACCTACATAAATAAGTAGGTTCTAAAACCTACCAACCTACCTAATTATTAGTTAGGTATATAATTTGAATTAATATGCCATGTGGTAATTTTTTATTATGCCACATGTCGTAATTTTGAACCATCATTAACAATCACAATAGATTATTTAAATCAATATTTAAGAAAGAAAGTAGTTTTTAGATCCAAAAATGTTCATAGTGCCATGTGCCAAATTTTAATGGATAGATGAAAATTAACAATGTTCACATGATGTTATGGCTATAGTTGTAGTGGAATTGCATAGTAGTGGAAAATGAGTTGTTTCAACATAGTTGCAATTGAATTGCAATGAGTTGCATCATATATATGGTGAATTATAACTCTTGCAACTCATGCAACTTGTCCAATAGCACTCACAACATAAAAATATGATGAGTTGAGAATGATGATTGCCACTCAAAAACTAAGTTGCAAGGTTAGTTGCAAAACACCTTTCTTTGTCATAGTGAATGTGTAATGTAATGTGGAATGCAAATTTCACATTGATGAGTTGAAATTGATTTAGAAACAAAAAACCATTTCAATAGTTGTAAGCAATTTTTCTATCACCATTTTTTTTAACAACGATACCTTTTTTTCCCCCCATGTTTTATAGTTAATGGAAATTTTTTATACGCCAATTTCCATAATATATAACAATTTTTGTATGTAAAACAATTTTTCAACGTAATCACACACACACACACATATAATATTGTGACAATATAAGTGAATTTATCATTATAAATAAATGCATTCTTCAATGCAACAATTTTTTTGTGTAAGTAATTTTTCAATGCAAATAGTTTTTCAATAAAACTAGATTTTTTATGTGAATGATATTTTAATATATTTGTGTTGAATAACTACACATATTATTTCACTTTAATTCATAATAATATATGCAAATCTACATCAATTTTTATTAATTCATCATTTGAGCATGTATTACATTCATATGGCCTTCATAGATTTTCAACTTATAAATATGAAGTAAGTAATTATCTATTTGATTTACATCAAGGTATAGTGACAAATGAACATGAATATGTAACAAAAATGGCACAAAGTGCTACAACGGGAGGTTTATGGGGGGAATTTCGCTATAATGTTTTGGATAATTTTTTTTTACAAAGGCCAATTTATGTTCAGAATAAAATATCAAAATGCATAATGTCTTAATGTGGAGTGGATTTTCAATCCATCCCTTTACATATAACTTACAATTTTCAACATTTTGAACCAATTGAATATGATAATCATGTACATAGGTTTTTTTTCATGCTTTTGAAACAAATGATCCCAAAGTGACCATAAATTTGGATGAGTTTCCATTGTTTTAAAAATCAATAATGCAACAATTTCCATTACAAATTTTGCAGCTCAATATGCATTTTTATTGGAATGAAAATTTAAATTTTACATTGATGGACATTTTGGAAGACAATTGAATTCATTGTTGGATTATGTTGTCTCATTATTCAATATTTCTTGCAATACAAATATCACCAAAAAAAAATCATATTCAATGTGTTCAACACAAATTGAAAAACATTGCAAATATTATAATAATGATATTTTATTTCCATTGATTCCAATGCCCAATATAAAAATTTGAACAAATTTTTATACTCAAATGAAACATTCCCATCCAATCATTAACCCTAATGTCCCAAAAAAACAAAAAATAAAAAAAATAAAAAATTGATAACACACTTTATCACAACAATATTATTGAATTATTAAAATCTTGTCAAAATTTAACTTATTGTGCAAAAACATTTAAATCCATTGACGTGTTCCCAAATATTAAAAGGATAAGATTTCAATTTATGAATCACATGGAATATATATCTATTACAAAACCACTTGAATATTTCATAAATGACAAAATTCAATCATTATATGTTAGATGCATTTCATAAAATACGAAACAACCATTCATATAGAACATCTTGTTTAATCAAATAATGTGAAACATGTTAAAATGAATGAGCATGCACATAATTCAACATACATTGACATTTATAATAAAAAAATTAAAGATGTTCCTATAATTCCATGTTTTTGTTGTGAAAGGATTTTGTTTTTAAAACAACTTTAAAAAAATTCAAATATAATAATAGAACAAGTTTTAGTACATTTTGAAATTCAAATAGAACCTAGTTCAACAACATACATATGTTCAAGTTGTTTACATAATCAACAAAAATAAAACACTTTTATATCAAGTGTCAGATAAGATTTATAGAAACAAAATCATTCCATTAGTTCAAATATTAACACAATTAGAATAGCATTTTAATTCATCATATCTTGCATTTTAACATAAAAAATAATGCATTTAGTATATGTGTTGTTCATTTGTGATTTGCAAATAAAGATATCCAATTTATTTGGTACCCATATGTAGTTGCAAAATATTACACATCATATATGACGAAAAAAGATAAATTGATAACATCATAATTACATTCTATCATACAAAAATGCAATGTAAATAAATAGATGCAAATACAATAATTCAAAAATCATTATGAATCTTAATAATTATGAATCATTATCATTTTTTTCTTTTTATAGTATTAAAAATAATAAAATTTCAAAATGTTGCAAACCCAAAATTATCAAAATTGCAATTTATAATAAACATACACCTATTTAAAATTGGTCCAGAGAGCAACTTCTATTGTATTCTCCATTTAAATATTCAGAAATTTAATAATTTGGAACTAATGTCACATGGCATGATGCATATTGCCAACTTCAAGGTGATATTTTATTTTAAAATTTCTTTTCAAATAATAAATAAATAAATGATTTAATTCATTCAAAATCAAAAACATTGCATCTAATTGATATTTGGATTGACAACACAAATTATCATATGAATGATTCCCATCATGCAATACCCATTACAAACACAATTAATGTTGAACAATATGACTTGCAAATTAATTTTGTTATTCAATCATGTAATGGATTAAACCATAAATTGTAAACATTAGAAGATGATAATTTCACAACATCATCACATTCCATGATGATGGAAAAATTTGAATATTATAATGTAATTAGACAATTAAATGACGAAAATGTAATATTTGATGATATTATGTATAGAAAAAAATCATACACTAAATCACCAATTTGTTTTTTTTTACAGGGGGTGAGAAAATTGGTAAATTTTATACATTATAACTTATAATTCAAGGATTATTACGATTATATAATAAATAAATATCTAGATTTAACTAAAACTAAGTCTTTCTTCATGGCATTCATATGTAAAACATCATTTAATATTATCGGTTTAATAATACATTTAGAATTGAACACACCTATTCAATAATCATTATCTAATTTACCAAACTTATCAACAAACACATTAAATAAGCTTACATGCTGATATGAACAATTACAACTTGTTGTGACATATGAAATATCACATGTTAGAGCTAAAATGGTTAATGTTATAAATAATAAAGTAAGGTTCATAAAACATATTGAAAACAAATTTTTTGGTGGTTTTGATTTCATCATGACATGTGATTTTTATTAAGCACCAACTATGAAAAATAGTTGGATTTTTCAAAATGTCAAGGATAATGTTAATGCACTAGCACCAAAGTTTTGGCAAACATATGTCCAATGTTATGAACTAAATAAAATACAACAATTTGATATGCTTTTCATACAAACTTTGAATTTTTTGTATAATGACATAAAATATATAAAATATTCAATTCAGAAATTCAATTTGTTATTGACAACCACCAATAGATTTAATTATCCCACTTTTATTTTCAAAGTAATGGACATTAATCACCCATCATGCCTGCAATCATACAAACTCTCGAATGATCCAAGCAAAACTAAAGGTTTGCATTATGCAATTCATATCAAAATATATGTCAATCAAATTATGTGCTAGTAATTATGCAATGTATGATGGTTTTTCAATGGAGTTAATGGCATATTTAAAGCATCAACAACATATAATGACAAAACCATAATATGAATAATGTTTCAAAACTTTTAAATTGGAATATCAACAAGAGAAAAATTAATCATTACTACAATGAAAATATTGAATCAAAATGAACACCGATTGAACCTATCACCAAAGATATAAAAGTTGGTAAGACCTATTCATTTGTCATAACAAGGATTCAATTTTTAGTTGAACTTGCAACATGAAGAATTATCCATCATCCCCAAGGATTATCACTAGATGAATTGGTTTTGATCCTATAAACACTATGAGAAAATCTTGTTTGTTGCAACTAAACTATCTAGTTGAAATGTAGTTCTATCAAACATTTTAAAATTGTAACCTAGTTCTATAGGACATTTTCTAGTTGTAACAAACATAATTTTTTCATAGTGAAATGTTTTAAAAAATGGCTTAACATGTACAAATTTGTCTTGCATTTGAACAAGAGAAACATTGTATTTATTAACTCCTCTCCAACATCAAATTTTTTGTATGGATCCAAGATTGCATATAGAAAATATTAAGAATAGTCGTGACTTGGTTACCATTCATTTGTTTAGTTTAAAAACTTACATCATTCACATGTAATTATACAAGCCTTGAATACAACTTCTTTATGCCAACATTACGAAGACATTAACCATGACCATAACTTTTAAGTGTTTCATATCTTATTTTTTATAAAAACAATAATACACCACACATCAACTGATGTGCACAAATTTATAGATTCATGAAAGTATTCATTTGTTTCAATCCATGATGGTCATGGGTTGATGATGATGTAAGACATACACATCCATTTGGATTCTCCTAATGTGACAACCAACAATGGTTTATAGTACATAGCAACAATTTTTAATACTAATATACAAAATCAATACATATTTTATGTTTGTATAGAGTTCATTCATGTTCACTTTTTACATTCCTCAAAAAACTTCAAGATGTAATTGAATAGTCACCAAAACATTGCCCAATCATTGTATTAAAAGATTTTTATGTTAACATCCTATAAAACAATAATCATGCAAAAACTAAACAATAATCATTAGATTTTGTGGATAAATTTAATTAAATTCCCAATTTAGTGGAAGCAACATGAAAAGTAAGATTTCAATTAAACTAAATATGGGGAAATGTTTTCGGAAATGAATGCAAATTGAATGTAATAAAAACATATTGGCCAAATTTTCACAAATCAATTTATATTGCATTCTAACTACCAAACACATTCGCAATATATAATATAAAACATTAACGTTTCCATTTATTTAAAACATAATATATGTGACTACATGATGCATTTCCCATTTGGTCACCCCAAAATAATTTCACCATCTATTATTTCCAAATGTCGCATCATTTATTGCATGTGGTGCATGTAACCAAATTATGTATTTATTTTTCAAAGACCACATGCATAAAGCTTTTTATATGGCTATTGCAAGATAGGAAAAAAATCGAAATAGTTCTTTAACTAGATAGACACACCACACGCAACAACAATAACATCGACAATTAACACATTTCATTCAAAACACTAAACCCACAATGCAACATGCAAAAATAAATTTTTTTCCCCAAATCTTCAACTTGAAAGTGGAACATGTCAAAAGTAGAAAAGGACATCATTATATTGAATGAAATTTTTCCCAACTTTTTTCATCTAAATTTTGTCCCTTCCTTATAACCATTCTTTGAGATCATCTAGGTATCGAGTTTTACATTGTGCATATCCTTGACCCCTTCAAAACATTGCATATGTTTGCAAATATTGTGTTTATGCCCTTTAAATTGTGATGGTGAACTAAATTTCAATTTGTAAATATGCAAATCATGTTCAAGTGGGGCCAATAAAAAGTTCAATATGCTAATACTAATGAAATAAAATGATTTTCATGACTCATCCTCATAAAACTAATAGACTTTAAATTACCCATTTAACTTGCCGTTAAAATCATGAAAACATGTATATTGCATATTGTAGGACCATGTAAAATGATATTTTAAAATAGAACCTCTTGTGGTAGAGCCACTTGTTGAATTCCCATTCAATGTCAAATGTTACACCAAGTCAACAAAACCTCCAATAATTTCAATTAATTTTGACCTATTGATAACAAAATGATTTCAAAGGAATGCAAGTCCAAATATTCAAGAAATTTATATGCTCAATGCAATTCCTTACAAAATATGAAAAATTACAAAGTTTCATGTTGGCTATTAGACCTTTAGAAGAAAATGATAAAAATATGAACAATGGGACAAATGTAAGTTGAATATATTGGAACAACATCTAGCTATTTGAATTGGTTTACAATTTTTTGATTTGGCTATAAGCTATTATAAACTCCAACACATTATAAAACAAATATTGCACAATGGAGAGGAAATGATTGTGCAAGTCATGATAGGGCCATTTTAGACATTGGATAACATTGGATATAACACCCACATTGGAAACCCATAATATTAGTTAGTTATTTCATTGAGCATAAAAAATGCATTGTGACATCTCTTAAATTATAAATTTGTTACATAATTTAAATCACATCCACCTTACACCCAATCCCCACATTCTCAATTTGATCTTTATATTAAAACATAATTGATTTCATTAATGTTTTATGCCACAAACACCCATATTGAAACATTTTACAATTCAATGTCATAATATTTATGGTATTAAATTGGATCTCAACATCCAAGAAAATCCTCTAATCAAATATGTAATGTACATAGGTAATTTTGTGTAACATACATAGTTGAATAATTTAATCATTACATGTACATGCCTTTGAGAACACATTAAGAAAAATGCATCCATATGTTTTAGTATAGATGAACCCTCTAGTTGATTGGAAAATTATTGATTAAATCTTGATTAATAGAAGATTTAAGAAACCCCAATATATTGAACTTGCTTTCAAACCTAATGTCAAATTATAATCTACACATGTTTTCTCAAATTGTCTTTGAAAACAATTCATAATTATTAATTAATATGGTAACCAACATATATTGTGCAAAGAAATGGCTTCTATCTATTGGCATTGAATTTAGGTTAAGAAGGGGGGAAAAAACATGTATGAACATGTGTGACATAAGTTTATATTATGGAACAAAACCTTGAATGAAATCTTAAACAACTAAAAGCCATTTCTTTGAACTATATGCGTTGCTTCCTCATGGCAATAATTTGTATCACAACTATTACATTTGGGCATCTTCATTACAATACATCCTTTTGGTCCAAGAGTTAGAATTTAAAGTTTGATTGTTCAATTACAATTATTTGACATTTCAACTATTGTACAATATATTAACATCAAATTGACCATTGTGTGTTGATGGGACAACACATTTTTTTCATACAAATTTGCAATGATATATTCACAACCTAATTTCATGTAGAAGTTTTTATGCTTTATTTCATGGCTATTAGATCTTTGATTAGGGCAAGAAGTAACAATGTTAATATTTCTTTACATATAAAATATTTTAAAAATGTTATTGTCATTGCACCCCAATCATGGTTGTCGACTAACCACCAATGTTTTCATATATTGCAACTTTTAAAAAAATTGTTTTTAAATTTTTAATTCAACATGTGTATACTTTCTATCTATTTCGTCACATTATTCAAATGTCCACACTCATTTAGACATCACTTTCCCATTCTCCTTTCCTTTTAAGGAACGCCATTGTGACTACAAAATATTAATGTGACAATTTTTTTGGAAATATTTGGAAATAATGATAGATGTCATTGGGATTTCAATTGATACTAATTGAAAAATCTATGGAAACATCAATCATCAATGGGAACAATGTTGAAATTTTTTTTTTTATTAACATTTTGAATTTAAAACATTTGAAAGCATACATCATGATAACTTTGACCTTGCCAATGCAAAAATGATTAATTGTTTTTTGGGGGGAAAACAAATGCACTTCCATTAACACAAGTGTCATAAAAAAACACATGAAATAATTTTAGAAGTTCATCATATATGAAAAACCTTGAATTCAAAATAGCTCCAATCATCATCCCATACTTTTGTTGTTTTTGCAACAACTTCCTTTTTTGCTATATATATGTATACTAGTGGGTACCCGTGACCTTCGGGCATTGTGAAATCCCCCAGTTTTTTAAAAGTTGGTTCATGTTTTAGTTTTTTTTAGAAACTTTTATCTTTTTCTTTTTTTTAAACGTGTTTTTTGTTTTTATTATTATTTTGTATAATAAAAATAAAGTGTTTCTTTTTCACTTTTATATTTTTGTTTATTTGGATGCAAGTTTGAAGTTTGGAGAAAGAAGATACACCTCATTCTTTTTCAAGTA